>Ga0209629_10004761_pt1 | contig 10121 bp, 9 predicted proteins | sample TergutCu122P5_FD_187286 | JGI IMG/M metagenome (GOLD analysis project Ga0209629, IMG submission 187286) | Cubitermes ugandensis P5 segment gut microbial communities from Kakamega Forest, Kenya - Cu122 P5 (SPAdes) (version 2) | ecosystem: Host-associated > Arthropoda: Insects > Digestive system >... | reverse complement strand
TGCTGTACATTCAGTATCAAGTGCCATCACTCACTGCAGCACTAAACCTGCCACAGTATGTGCTGTACATTCAGTAACAAGTGCCATCACTCACTGCAGCACTAAACCTGCCACAGTATGTGCTGTACATTCAGTAACAAGTGCCATCACTCACTGCAGCACTAAACCTGCCACAGTATATGCTGTACATTCAGTAACAAGTGCCATCACTCACTGCAGAACTAAACTGCAGCTGCTGCAGAGCTTCCATTTTTCCTGTAACAGAAACATGACATACATATATTTGAGTTCAACATCCTTTTCAAGAACTTTCCTCAATGTAAAATCAGGACAGTACCTCAATTTAAACCACAATTACATCCTTTCCAATCCATCACTCATTAACCACAACACCACTTGATGTACAATAAACTGAGCTATTTAAAGTGCTGTTGAATGAACAATAAGTAAATTAAAAACTGTAAAGAAATGTAAAGAGAATGAAGTGTAACTGGCATTTAGTGTTGAACACAAAAGTAATGATTCTGAATAGTTAGTTCAGTGAAGAACATCGATCATTTTTTGGACTTAAACATTGAGCTTCTTTCTCTAAATATCGAAGTCATTTTTTCTTTCAATTTTTCTAATTTGCCAAAGATAACATGCCCAGATATTCCGATTAACTACAGTGTTGTGGTGCTTTTACCCCAGGGCCATGGGATCCTTCATAATGAAACAGGTAACCCTCAAGAATATATTTTATTTCAATAACCAATCGTATTTTTACAAGTCCAATTCATGTTCAAAGGGTGCCATAATAGCACGGTCAGCATAGTGACTTACTGCAGACTGGATGGTCTGGGGATCACACGCTGGTGGGGGCAAGATTTTTTTAGAGCCACCCAGAACAAACCTGATGCCCAACCAGCATCCTGTGCAATGAGTACCGGTCTGTTTCCTGGATATGAAGTGGTCAGATTGTGGCACTGACCACCCATCCCTTCTAGTGCTGAGGTCATGTATACAAAGGGCTATACCTCTACTTCCACTCTGTGCCTGCTTGGCGTGTAATGAGACAGCCTTTACATTTATCCATATTCAAATACCCTACAAGCAAATAACAATAATCAGACGTCGACCTCTAAAGATATGCAGTGTGCCCCACACTGCCTGATCTCAAACCGATATGTGCAACATTTCACTCACACTCTACACAGCCTTTCAATGTCACACACAAAATGTCTGTTTATTTTACAGCTCCACTCACCCCTCTCAATCTCCACTCTACCAGTCGCCACATAACAAATATCCACAAATATCCTGCTCCGGGCTGCTTACAAATCCATCTCCAGAGCTCGTACTTTCTCCTTTTCCATACCTAAAGCTCACCTCAATTCGTCAACATCTGCTGAATGTGGGAAGTCAGCAGCTGTGCAAGCTGTTCACAGTACAATATTTGACATTCATATTTTCTCATAAGTAGCTTCTCGTTTTGATATTCATGTGGCAGTCAGGTGCGAGAATAATATTAAAATGAATCTTGAAAACAAGGGGAATGGATGTAAGGAACAGATTTAATTGACTGAGAACAGGATCAAATTGTGGACTTTTGTGTACAGGGTGAAGAACCTTCAATAAAAGTGCGCAATGTTTATCAGCTGCCTGTCTAACAATGTTTCATCACACAGTGAGTCAGTTCTAGTTGCAATGTTCAGCACTGCCACTGCAACACTTACCTACTGACGCTCAGTCTCTAAGTCTGCCTGTGCCTTCCTTAGTTGTACGGTTTCTATGTCCAGAAGAGTGGCGAGATATTTCTTTGCCTTCTGCTCACACTCCAATGTTGCCAGAAGTTTCTCTTTTGAACTGCACACTGCAAGGTACAGCTGCTTCACTTCATCAGATTCTTTCTGAGCCTCCATCAATCAAATGCTGCAGCAGACAATATTTATTTACTTATTATTCTTGGCTTCTTGAATGATGCTTTCAAAATCACACAAAATACCACATCAACTGATAGCATGATTTGTCAATAATAAATTGGAAAGAATGTAGAGGAAATGATGATGGCGCAATGTGAGATGCCAACCTGAAATATGCTTACAGTGACTGAGGTAACTCCTGCAAATCTTTATCACTGCAGCCACTCTCTTAGACTTAATGTAATGTGCTAACTGCTGAACAAGAAGCACAGCTATCCACTAGACCACAGCACACAGTCAGGATAATATAGAGACCAGTGTATTTATGCAGTCTAAGTTGGACTATGACAATACTATTGCTGGTTTAAGACTTCATTACTTGATCCAACGCAGTACTGTAACAGTACAATAACAAAGGCACATGTCCCACACTACATAATCATTCTGTAACTGAGCTTTTAATAATATGGAGGCTGCTAACCCACAATGAAGTTCTGATGATACAATAAATGGACTGTTGTCATTTAGCAATAGTCTGCTGGCTGCAGTTGGTACATTGCAATGTGTCTGCCTGCAGAGCGCAACACAACACAAACTGCATGTATATACAAATAAATATACAGTACAGAGTGGAAATGGAAACTGCGTGTCCAGTGCTACAGCAGTCGAAGGTAGTGTGTGCCTTAACACTGTACAGCCTAGTGGTTACAATATACTTGTATACCGGTAGTTTAACATTCGGAAATGTCATGTTCTGCCCACACAGTGTATTTATGTGTTTTGTGTGTTTCTGAGAACAAACAGCGATTATTTCCCTATACAACATTAATTGACTGGTTTTTGTGAACGAGATTTAACTCTTTACAGTCCAGTGGTCACTATATGTACCAGCAGTTTAAAACATTCACAAGTAATACGTTCTGCCCGCACAGTGTAATTATGTGTCTTGTATGGATCTGAGTACAAACAGCGATTATTTCCCTATACAGAATTAACACATTGGTTTTTATAACCGAGATTTAACCATTTACAGACCAGTGGTCACTATATGTACCACCAGTTTAACATTCAACAATTCAACGTTCTGCCCACACACTGTATTTATGTGTTTTATGTGGATCTCAGAACAAACAGCCATTACTTCCCAATACAGCTTTTATTGGCTGGTTTTTATAACAGAGAATTTACCCTTTAAAGCTCAGTTGTCAATATATATACCACTAGTTTTGCATTCAACAATTCTACGTTCTTCCCACACATTATATTTAAGTGTTTTTTGTGGATCTCAGAACAAACAGCCATTATTTCCCTATACAACATTAACTGACTGGTTTTTATAACAGAGATTCAACCCTTTACAGCCCAATGGTCATTATATGTACCACCAGCTTAACATTAAGCAATTCTACGTTCTACCATCACAGTTTATTTATGTGTTTTGTGTGAATCTCAGAACAAACAGCGTTTATTTCCCTATGCAACATTAACTGACTGGTTTTTATAACAGAGATTTAACCTTTTACAGCCCATTGGTCACTATATGTACCACCAGTTTAACATTCAACAATTCTACGTTCTTCCCACATATTGTATTTATGTGTTTTGTGTGGATCTGAGAAAAAACAACGATTATTTCCCTATACAACATTAACTGACTGGTTTTTATAACAGAGATTTTACCCTTTAAAGCCCAGTGGTCACTATATGTACCGCCAGTTTAACATTCGACAATGCTACATTCTGCTCACACAGTGAATATATGTGTTTTGTGTGGATCTGAGTAGAAACAGCGATAATTTCCCTATACAGCATGAAGTGTTCGGTTTTATAATTGAGATTTAAACCTTTACAGCCCAGTGGTTCCTATATGTACCACCAGTTAACATTCGTAAATTCTACGTTCTGCCCACACACTGTATTTATGTGTTTTGTGTGGATCTCAGAACAAACAGCGATTATTTTCCTATACAACATTAACTGACTGGTTTTTATAACAGAGATTTAACCCTTTAAAACCCAGTGGTCACTATATGTACCGCCAGTTTAACATTCAACAATTCTACGTTCTGCCCACACACTGTATTTATGTGTTTTGTGTGGATCTCAGAACAAACAGCCATTATTTCCCTATACAACATTAACTGACTGGTTTTAAGACCGAGACCAAGTGTGTTTACTGCGCGGTAAGGACTGGATGCAATGTTAAAACTGAACAGTATTATTAGTCCACTCTCATTCAAGTTATAAAACTTATCGTTATGCAGTTTTGTGAACACCATGCTATTTCCTTCAATTTAACTCCACATATTCTCTTGTCACTCCTGTTCCTTCTACATTTCTCTCTACCGGTAACACAAAATTCCCCACGCTGTTTCAATTAATTGTGTTACAATTTGCTATACAACTGTACAACAGTGACAAGTAGGGGCCTGGGGTGGCGTAGTGGTTAAGGCGCTGCGCTACTAGTCGGACGGTCCCGGGATCGATTCCTGATGTTGTCACTGCAGATTTTTCCGTGGCTCACCCCGACGCACCCACGTGCCCTGAGATCGACTCAGCCCCTGAAAATGAGTACCAGAGATTTCTCCTGGGGTAAAGGTGGCCGGTGCGTATGGCTGACGACCTACCCCCCTCGTAGTACCGAACGTCAAGAAAATCCAAGGCCTTAATCTACCCGGAACCCCTTGGGCCAACTCGGCCTGTTGCGGGATGACCTTTACCTTTACCCTTACAACAATGACAACTAACCTGCAAGTCAAACATCACATTTTTTTGTCTCTTAACCCCGCTACATCTACAAGCCATTCTGTTTCAGCACCAGCACTTTCCTTTTTTAATGAGGTCATTTTCAAATTTCTCAGGCCTACTGAAGGCTTCAGTCGCTACGAATGTATTGGCGAGTCGCCCAGTGCAGACTGAAGTTGCCAGAAAATTTACTGGCAGCACTGGTATTGGAATTTAGCGTTCGGTCACAGTGGTTACTGGCTATGTGATACTGGGGCACGAAGTAGAGCCTTAATGAAAGTCACTGTGTCGAGGAAATGAACAGCATAATGGAACAGCATAATGGATAAGAAGAGGGAAAAAAAATCAGTATTAGGTTTTGGATGCCTGTACAGATTATGGAAATCGCTTTATTTTTGTCAAAACTCACAACTGGAAATCTCCTGGTAGTGATCAAATACAAAAATATTGGCTTACAGCGTTCCCAGCTGACCAAAAATCTTTAATGTATTAATGGAAAAATCACAGAAGACCGACTGGCTAACAGTAGGAATAACTTATTTGCTATCAAAATCAGCAGACAGCCAGTAAGTCAGGATCTACTAACTTATCACGTACTTAACAACCATGAACAGCCCATAAGTGGAATAGCCAGAAGAATCTCCACATCTCTGGAAGAGCAGAACTTACTGCCAGCAGAGCAAAAAGGATGTCACCGTCAAAGTAAATTTTGCAAGCATCAATTAATGACATCAAAAGCAATATATGAGGACAACAAGATGAGGAACAGGAATTTAAGTATAGCCTGTATTGATTACCAGAAAGCATTTGGCAACATTCCACATAGCTGAGTATAAAGTCAATACAACTGGTAGGAGTGGACAGTAAAATTGTTAGATTTTGTAAATTGTCAATAGAGAAATGGAAAACAGGGCTTCATTTATAACAGATCAGAAAGTAATGCAGTCACAACCCATCGACATACTCGTATGATGAGGAATATTCGCCATTACCCTTCTGTATAGTACTCGCATTAACACACGAGATGAACAGAGCTGATTGTGGATATCAAGTGCATAAAACTGAGAGGGAAATAAGTCACTTGTATGTGAATGGTTTGAAACTGCTACTTAGAGATGAGGATGAGATGGGCAGGGCATGTGACGCATATGGGGCAGGGGAGAGGGGTGCACAGGTTTCTGGTGGGGAGACCTGAGGGAAAGAGACCACTAGGGAGGCCCAGACGCAGATGGGGTGATAATATTAAGATGGATCTTCAGGAAGTGGGCGGGGGTTGTGAGGACTGGATGGAGTTGGCTCAGAATAGGGACATGTGGCGGCCACTTGTGAGTACGGTGATGAACCTTCGGGTTCCAAAAATGCGGGGAATGTCTTGACTAGCTGCAAAACCAGTTAGCTTCTCAAGAAGGACTGTGCTCCATGGAGTAAGTAAGTAAATAAGTAAGTTAGAGATGAGGACGAATTGGAGAATAAAATAAAATTGTGAAAGCAATTGGCAACGATATTAATATGAATTGTGTATTAAAAAATTGTGCAAATATTTGATAACAATATAACATATTCAACAATTGTGTATCAACTGTTGATTTTATGCAGGAGTGAGGTAAACCTTGATATATTTAGACAGCAAAAACAAGTGACCACGAGCTGTGAAGTGACGTCAGTGGCAGAGAGAGATAGAACTCAGTTCAACATAACACCTATTTCATTATATTAACTGTGTACATGGTGCTAAGGGGAGCTGGGGTAGCTCAGTCAGTGTAGTGACAAGGCTACAGGCAGGAAAACTGACGGAACTAAGATCGATATCTAGCAATGGCAAGAGAAATTTCTCTTGTCCTATGCTTGCAAATCGGAGCAGGAGCCCACAGAGCGTTCTTTCCAATAAGACCAGCAGATAAATGGGCAGAGGTGTGAAGGTGGCTACCATCAGATTTATAGTGCCAACAGGAAAGGTGGGCCGGTTGTACAGCCCTTCCTGTATATATTTCTGTTGCATATAGAAGAACAAGTACATAGATACGGAGATGTCAGTTACAGCAGTCAAATAAAATAGCAGCATTTTGTGTGATTAATGTTGCAATTTCCAATAACATTGCACTTCGCAGTGCCAGTCTGTTCACACATAGCTGTAATAATTATCGCAATGATAGACAGTATTGGGCAGAGATAAGCAGCTTAGAGTGACATGTTTTTGTTTTTAAATACAGCTTACAGCCTTGAGATGTGCTACCGTTAAGAAACAAACAACAAAATCCATGTTGTGTAATGTTCACAGAATATCACGTGATTCAGTTTATCTGTCTTATCACAGAAACTGAAAGCCATTCTGCACAAACAGCAGCGTGTGCAGGAAGGTTTGGTACTGAACAGTAACACTGTACAAACTATTTATAATCCCGTCCACAATTAACAACTCCCATTATCACCCTAACACATCACAATGTATTACTGCCATAACTAACTACATTCACTGTGCTGTCTGTACAGTAAACTGTGGTACTGAACAGTATCACAGTACAAACTGTTTATAATCCAGCCTACAATTAACAACTCCCATTATCACCCTAACACACATCACAATGTATTACTGCCATAACTAACTACATTCACTGTGCTGTCTGTACAGTAAACTGTGGTACTGAACAGTATCACAGTACAAACTGTTTATAATCCAGCCTACAATTAACAACTCCCATTACCACCCTAACACACATCACAATGTATTACTGCCATAACTAACTGCATTCACTGTGCTGTCTGTACAGTAAACTGTGGTACTGAACAGTATCATAGTACAAACTGTTTATAATCGAGTCCACAATTAACAACACCCATTATCACCCTAACACACATCACAATATATTACTGCCATAACTAACTACATTAACTGTGCTGTCTTACTTACAATAAACACCTATGATATTGCCTGCTCTCATTTAACTCAGAAGATTGTAATGTTTACAAAAACCAAACAATGGACCATGTCCAAGCCAGCTTAATCCATTCCACACTCTTTGGTTTTATATCATCCTCCCAATACATCATAATCTAATTCATCTGAGACCTTATATGATAAAAATGCTATAAACAACACACTTTTCATTTTCTGCTGTATCCACTGTGCTGTTGTGTGGTTGTGGCGACATAAAAAATATTTTGTGTTAACCCACCTTGAATGCAACAGCAGACAAAGTGCGTGTGCACTGGAGCAAGAAGGTGCTGCTGCATTGTGCTGACAGCGGAGAAGTCCCACTCATTAAGCACTTTAAGTGGAACACGTAACATCAGTCACGCTATACCAACCCTTACAAACTCCGTACTGTAGACCGTATGGCGTATACATTCCCTGACACTTTCAATCTAAACATTTCCTATTTCTACTACAGACTATCAAAGATTGATTTTTCATTAAACCTCTCTTTTGCACAAATAGTATCCCACGACATGTATAATATTAGATTCCAAATAACTACCCTTAAAGTCCCTACAGTAAATGATGCTTGTTTCGCTTCCACCTCAAATTCGCCTGTCGGCCATGATTTTTACTTACTAGGGAACTGATATTTACAGCATTGAGGTGACTTTCATATGTGTAAATTTCTTTAATCATAAAAGTCGGTCAGCTGGTTCAACAGATGAAGCCAGCTGACACACACAAACAGTAAAGTAATACAAGGAGCATAATGACTGGCTGTCTGGGAAGGCAAGCATTCTAAAGCACAAACTTATAATATCGCTATGTTCTGTGTCCTTGTGTGTCTGTCTGTAATATTTAAAATTCTGAACCGTGTGACCAATTGTTACAAATTCGGTGTGAACATTATGATGACCTTGGAGGGGGGTACCACGACGCATTAAATTGTAACTGCAGATGTTTGGTAATAACAAAGTGTAGGACATGCGAACTTAGCCCGACCAGGAAGGAAATAAGCTACAGCGACAAAGATGTTTAGTTTCATATATCCTATTTATAATTATAATTGGAGGAATATTATTACTGTTTATATATAACAAGACTAGCATCAAACGAAATATTATAACAATCAAAATATATCGGGAAGTAGGTCGGGCTAAGGACTTATCAGCACCCCTATACGGTGCGTTATCAGAATGTTGCATTTATTTAATTCGCATACGTCCTGTTCTCTGTGATATTTATTGTAAAGAATACTGCGACAAGACCAAAAAAACAGGATGCCTGGCTGGAGGTGTGCAGAAAGCTATACGAGGGGTTACACATTTTGAAGTGGGCAAAAGGAACGAGATTCCTAAGTAGAATATAAATGTGAATTTAATTACATCAGTAATACAATTTCATTGCTCAATTAAGGGGAGACACTAGAAACAGTGAACTAATTAAAGAGTCTTCTTGAGTCATAACACTAAAAGCGTTTAATTTTCTTTACTTCCTGCAAAAGAGATATATAAAAAAATTATGGTCTATGTGAAGTTGTAACAGAATTAATACATCTTTTGAAGTATTTGTAAAAATGCATTCACGTTAACCTTCAACTCAATTAACATTAATCCTCTGTTCTTTGATATTTACTTTCATCATTATATATTACTGTGTAATTGTTATATTATGCTTTATTTCGATGTTTCACACCGAGCATGATATTAGTCTAAACACGGTCTTACTGTCACGGTACAGCACTGTACAGCACAATTGATACTGGTCTAAACACGGTCTTACTGTCACGGTACAGCACTGTACAGCACAATTGAAGTATTCCGTGAACTTGTCACGTATTTTTAGAGACTGTTTCCTGTGCTAGACGCTTCTAACTGAAAATGTTTTATAGGCCTTCACAACGGAAAAGAAAACCGTCCCTTTTGTTATACAAAATTATGCATTATGAAGCAAGCTTTAACTACGTTTTGAGTAAAGTCCACAGACCCATTCAGGAGTCTGTGAAAAATTCTCCACTTGCTAGTTAAAATTCCAAAAGCGCGTTCGATAAATCTCCTTGCTCTAGACTGTCCGTAATTTTGTACCCTTTTTCCTACAGACAAATTGTTGCCCCAATATGGTCTGATAATGTGTGTCGAGAGACCAAAAGCTTCATTGCCTATGAAAATATGTGGAAGGATGTTACGACTGTCCTCAGTTAGGTAGCGACTATCAGGAATGTTGAATTAATTTCCTGATGTCTTATTTCCCAAAACACTCTTCTGTAAAATACGGTAGTCACAATTCTTACTGTACGCTCCAGTATCAAGGAATGTGTTTGAGGAATGCAGAGGAATATCCTACATGAAATAAGAAAACGGAAGGCTAACTGGATTGGTCACATCTTACGTAGAAACTGCCTTCTAAAACAAGTTATCGAAGGAAAGATAAAGGGGAGATGGAAGTGGCAAGAAGACGAGGAAGAAGACGTAAGAAGCTACTGGATGACCTTAAGGACAGGAGAGGATATTCTCATTTGAAGGAGGAAGCTCTGCATCGCACTATATGGAGGCATCGTT
>Ga0209629_10004760_pt1 | contig 10122 bp, 6 predicted proteins | sample TergutCu122P5_FD_187286 | JGI IMG/M metagenome (GOLD analysis project Ga0209629, IMG submission 187286) | Cubitermes ugandensis P5 segment gut microbial communities from Kakamega Forest, Kenya - Cu122 P5 (SPAdes) (version 2) | ecosystem: Host-associated > Arthropoda: Insects > Digestive system >... | reverse complement strand
TGTTATCCGGCCTTGGAGGATCAATATTATGTACCGCAGCCTCTGGTATCAGGGTACATAAAGGATCTGAACGAAGTTGTTCATTTAATGTAATGCTGGTTCAAAATAACAAGGATTTATTATTGAAACACTTGAACACTTTACTATCACTTCTAATACGTGGTATCACAATATAACTTTCACTAAATGTTGAAAACACATGTGGTGTCGTGTGTAATTAAAACACGAATAACATGAATCTAAAACACTGTTGTGTTTAATGAAACTTGTCTGCTGATGCAGTGTATTTTATACGTGGGTGCTCACGGAGTCGTGTTGTTTGTAACACTGTGGCCTTGTGTAGTACGTGTACAGGCTGAGACGTGTCAAGACAGACTAAATGCGTTATGACCCTAACTTGCCCGCGTAAGCTGCAGACAAAGGTGTGATCTGGATCATATTGGATCCACCCGCGTGCGAGTTGGCGTATGGAAGCTTCCAGACGTGTCATACCACCACTTACCTCGTGATGATTACGTCAGCTTAGGCGTGTGGAAACGTGCCTTACGTTACATGGTGCAATCAAAAAACATACGAAATGTATGGAATACAAATTACGACCATTAACAATCATGAAGCAAAACTTAATTCACAATATGACACACAAAATTTGTCCCTTGCGTGTACACATGGACTGTGTTTACTATTAAGACCACGGTCGGTTATTTTGGCTGTTTGTATTTTGACTTAATGTATAATGTGACTCTTCTCACAAAAACACAAGTTCAAGATTAAGGAGTTTATTGACTACCAGTTTTTGAAACCACATGCACTGTTGTTGCCATATTGCTTCCAAGTTGCATAGGAAGCATTTGTGTGTGGCTGTAGTTTTGAGAGTTTTGTTAACAAATGGAGCATTTATTCCTTACACAATGTGCCATTAGGATATTTTTGAAGTAAGTGTTCTGCTGTGTTTTAGAACCTGCTTGCACAGACACATGGGGTGGAAACATCTCTGGATTCACTCATGGCGCAGCTGGGGACTACTGCAACAGATGTGAACAATGTGACAAATCAGTTCCTTTGCCTGTCAAATACTCAGTTTCTTGAAAACAGAGTGTACGATGATGATGACGATGACAACAATAATGGCGATGATAAGGAAATGCTTCCAGAACAGAAGAAAGAAGAGGCGAAGGTTAGAGCAGTAATGACCACATTACAATTTGTTGAATCAATTTGGGGCTAGGCTACTGTTTGTGCCCAGTGACAAAGGAAAGACCACAATTAATGGAGGGGTATACTGTTGACAGTTTTTTCATTAAATTGAACAAGATGGATCTGCAGGAATTGGGAGGGGGTTGTGAGGACTGGTTGGAGTTGGCTCAGGATAGGGACAGGTGGCGGGCACTTGTGAGTACGGTGATGAACCTTCGGGTTCCAAAAAAGCGGGGATTTTCTTGACTAGCTGCAGAACCAGTTAGCTTCTCAAGAAGGACTCTGCTCCATGAAGTAAGTAAGTAAGTAAGTAAGTAAGTGCAAATTGAACTTTCAACAGGAAATTGTAGTTATCAATGTCATACTTGGTCACACTGTTCTGATTTTGCTGTTATCCACTCACACATATTACAGCCCTTGAGGGAAATCTTTAAATCTCAATTTTACTGAATTTACAAATGCTCTGATTTAGAAAAACTTTGGGAAAGTGAGCTACAGTCATTCTAAGCTTACAGAATGAACATAAGAACAGTATTCCTGAAGGGATGAATCATATATGCACTGTGAACTTCTTTTTTCAAGGGTTAACACAACAGTATCACCTGAAGCATATTTTCCACTACTGTTTATTCCTGTCACTTTATGCTGCAGTTTTTAATTGCTGCCTACTGTCATCTGACTCCTAACACACATCAACAATCACCAAACGGTTTAAGTCCGTTTTTGGCTTATTCCATTCATGCAAACATACACAGGGTGTACCAGGAGCAGTCTACCATACTTTGGGAGAACATATCTTTTGTTAATTTATGTTGATATGATACAAGGATTACATCAGTCAAACACATCCTATTTATTTTACCTGTTAAGTTTACTTGGGCGACATGTTTCAACCTCATCTAGGTCATCATCAGGCCCTAATTTAAGAGTACAGATCTTACATAAATTAACTCATAAAATGCAAGTTGGGATGCCAGTTGCTTACAATGTATGTGAAGTAAAACTGGATAAAATAAACACTCGCTAACACGATAACCCATCTACATCTTGGAAAATTCCACTCAACATGTCTACCACCACGGCACCATCGAGCCAAATAAGGCATACTGCTTCCAGAACACAAAACAACTGCTGTGTCAACCCGAAGTCCAACGGTTTGGCCTTAGTGCCTGTAACATACTTATTTGTTTTTTATAATGGCTATATACATTCGCTTCGTTCAATGTTTTTGCACACCCAACAACTAATCCTACTTTTAACTTGTATTTTAATATACCATCGCAACTAGAAAATCCTCTCTGTGTACACATATCCAATGGTTTACTTTATCAAGTTTTACTTCACATACATTGTAAGCAACTGGGATCCCAACTTGCATTTTATAAGTTAATTTATGTAAAGTCTCTATTCTTAAATTAGGGCCTGATGATGACCTAGACGAGGTCGAAACGTGTCATCCATGTCACCTTAACAGCTAAAATAAATAGGATGTGTTTGACTGATGTAATCCTTGTATCTTATCTTTAAACACATCAGGATGGATACCATTACATTTATGTTCATATAACCAACCACACTTGTATTTGTATTTGAACTGTTATGGATATAGTGATGCAAGAAATATTTATCTATTTAATGTGATGTGTTACTGGTACGCTGCACATGTCCATCCTTCAGCTGATAGCCTAGCCATATGCAGACCATTTCATTCAAGGACTGCCTGCTCGATTGTTGTCATGTTACAGTTAGTTGTGAGGTGTCATAACAATGCCTTTTTTATGTTCTTCCATGGCATATATTGTGAGATGCATTTCCAAACAACATTAGTGTATACTACTTAGTCTGTATTGAAGCATACTGAAAAATGCATTGTGACTTGAGGAAGAAACCTTGAGCATTACACCTCTGTTTTGTGTTTGGTTATTCAAATGAGTAAATTTGACGTGAAAAGATATTTCGATACTCCAAATGAAGTGCCAGAATTTGTAGTCAGTTATGTCAGTGAGAACTGAATTACTGCTGAACATTAGTGTGATATTTAAAGTGCTTAGAACCCTAAGAACAACTGTTACAAAATTAGTACAAGCTTTTCTAGCTTAATTAGTGTCTTTATGTTACTCAGATTTTAATTATGTTTCAAGTGCTGATGTTAAAATTACAGGAACTGAAAATTTCTCCTTGTTTTAATATGTATTTGGTCATAAGTAAATGTATAACAGCTTTCATTCCTTGAAGTTTTTCCTGTCATTATCTCTTTAACCATTCAACTTCAGATATAGGGCTGTCTGCATATTTTGTTGTAACCTAACCTAAGGAAAATTCTCCCAAGTGTGGTATATTCCTTTTTTTACATCCTGTATAATGAACATAATGACAGGAAGCATGCATTAGCCTTTTATGTATACATATATGGATAATATGCCTTGTATAGTTGCAGATACATTTGAATATTTTAACCTCAGATTACTGTTGGCAGCTGAAGTCAAAGGAAGAACAAGAAGGTGAAGTAGTGGCCCGGATACGTACGGCCCTGGCTGTTGGCATGTCGGTGCTGGATACTATGTTTGACACTGTTGAGGTCCCAGTAAGTGACAGTGAAGATGAAGAAAGGTGAGGCATGTACTGGCTTATGTTGTGCCAGGTCCTAATTTATGTTTTGGTACTGACAAGGATATATCTGTAATGAATGAACGATTTATTGTAATTTGTAATTTTCTTGTAGTTTTTATATTTAACTGGGTTCACTTTGGCCATTTGGTTTATGCAGTTTTATTAGACATAAAGAGGATAAATTGTTAAATTCCTTAGACTTAGCAAATTCCAAACAGTTCATACACCTGTGAGCCTGGTAGCACACCTTATAGTTCGCTACCCTCTCAGGAATGTAATGACTAGCAAGCTTTACTTTATATATTCTTCCTTAACGGTTATTAACACACACTCGACGCCTAAATTTCTAGCTGGTAAATACGCATCTAGTACTGAAGATAAATTATTTTACAATATACAGTGAATGATTGAAAGTTACGAGATTTTATTATGTTGCTCACCGTCATCTGTCTGCAACGTAAGCGTTGTTAAACTGTGTTTGTTTATAGTTTATGTCGAGTATTTTTGGATTTTGTTTAGATTATTTTATTTCTAAATTCTAAACTTATACGTTAGGTAATATATACAAAAGCAGGCTAATTATTCTAAAAGTTTAAAATACCTACTACATTTATTATTTGTGTGAACTTTATACTTCTTTTGTATAATTTGTTTATAATAGAATATATAGAAATTTACTTGTTGAAACAATCAAGCAACTAAACTAGTTGTCCGTAAAGCCCGTAATAATATTAGTTTTGATTATCCTCAAGAGTTTGAGGTGGTGGCAGCGCTACTTAGAAATCCTAGTTATTTCTATGAAAGTTAATGCTTATTAGATAAGCTTTGATGGGAGTCAAGTCCTTGATCTGATAGGCATTACATATCTATTGAACAACTACTTTTATTGTCAACTTATATTTCTCTTAAGTTGTGACATCCCCGTTGTGTTAGATAGTATGAAGGTACAGGGTAGTACAGTCGAACACAACTAATAATGTGGTGTAGTATTTACAACCTGCGATCTTGATCTTAATCTTTATATAGGTTATCCCGATATTGTCAATGGTTACGCTACTAACGAGATCTCGTTGCATTCCATACACTGTACAGTCTCCTCCAAGGCACAATTTGAGACCTGATGATGGCCCAGTGAAAGGGCCGAAACATGTAGTCTTAGCAATAAATACTACACCACATTATTAGTTGTGTTCAACTGTACTACCCTGTACCATCATATTATATTTCTCTTTTTATGTTATGTTGAAGAAATCATTTTAGTGTGAATTTTGTTGAGCTTTCATATTTTAAGATTTAAGCGTCAGTTGTACAGTGTCTAGACTAAAAGCTGAATGATGGGGATTCGGTTCCTTTGTGGTCCAGAAATTTTGTCATTGTGATTGTGTCTGGCTGAAGAAACCATAGAGACACCCCTTTCTAATGGATGCAGGAATAAAGTTGCTGGGGCATGAAGCTGACTGCTTATGACCATTAATATTGAGCTGAAGGATGCATGACACCATACCTCTGCTCCCCCATACATCTGTATGTTGTTGTGCCTAGTTAATTAAGTCCATTATTATTTGTGGGTTAAAAACTGTCAGATGTTGGTATTGCCACAGTATTTGACATTCATAGGACAGTGCATCGTGATATATTCTTATAAGAAAAGCCAACGAGCTGCACTATTCCTCTAATTTATTTTGGTAAAGAGCTCTGCATGTTTCAGACAGATCTACTGTCCATCATCAGGAGTCTCAACATTGTATATACAGCAATAGGTATTTGTCATGCTGAAGCATGACAAATACCTATTGCTGTGTATACATTGTTAAGACTCCTGATGATGGACAGTAGATCTGTCCGAAACATGTAGAGTTCTTTACCAAAATAAATTTGAGAAATAGTGCATCTCGTTTGCTCTTATTATAAGAATTGCCACAGTACTACGCTGCTTTATTTTAGTATGTAGGTTTGCGGTATTTTAAGTTTGTTTAGTTTACATTGTCACCTCTTCCTCACAGTGATTTTCTGTGGTTGGGTCATGGTGATATTCCCAGTAACACAGTGTAGATGAAATTACTGTCACCGATATTCACATTTGATAGTGGCAAGTAATCAGTGCAGCTGAATCAACTGAGAACCCAAACTGTGATCTGCAAACTGGTTTCATTACATAAAATGGGCCGTGTTATTGTTGTTTGGTTTTTTGTATTTATACCTGTTTAATTACAGGCTGGATGTCTTGGGTTAAGTTCCAGGACAGGGACTGCGATTTTTTTTGTCCCACCACATCCAGAACAAATGTGGGGCCCATTTAACTTATTCAGAAGGTACTGGGGGCCATTTTCCCCAACACATCTTGACTAGGAAATTTACCACACATCTCTATCAATATTTAGGGCATTGAATGTGTTACGAGACACATTATTTCCGTGCCATATGTACATTGTGCAGTTTTGCTTGCTGCCATGCTGGCAGCTTTTCTCAACAGTTGTTTCTTTTTTTAACAAAGGTCCTTTTAATTCACTAGGTTTACGCTTTTTTGTGTTAGATTATCTTTTTATAAAATAGTGCTTCATAAATGATGCAGTGAAATTGTTGAAGTTTTGTAATGACAGTAATTGTTTGACTGTGAAAGTGAGAACTCTGGCTTTTGGGATGTGATGCTTTATATTCTGATAAATTTGTCAATGTTTTGGAGGAACCTGCTGTTTTTAGTAGTATATTTCTGCCATGCGATTCATTGACTCATACCAGAAGAAGGTACTATTTGTGGTCGTTATTGTGAGTACCTCAAATTTGTTTGTGAAAATGTTCCATGTTTACCATTATTATTTTTTGTGTAATCTGTGTTTGAAGACTGTGAACAAAAACAGGTCATCCAGAAGTTCTGTGTTTCCTTAACATATCACATGTCTAACCAGAATATTAACCTTTAAAGTACTGACTTTTAAAGGCCAGTAGTCCCCTGCTGGCCGGAATTTTTTGGGCATTTAAATCTTGAAATTGCAGACCTCCACATAAACAGATATATTTTCTGCTCTATATAACATAAAATTATGAAACAAAAACTGTTTGAAAGAGAATAAAATTCTACATTAACAGACAAAGTGTCAAGAGTTTTAACAGTAAAATGCACTCACGAAACTTTGTGATAGATTCAAAAGTTTTTTTGTGTGACATATTTTATGACAAGTCTGTGAATTTTTTATGTACTTACCCCATACTTTACACCCCTGGCATGTGTGATGTTACCTACATATGAGTATACAACACTTATTTACATGGCATATGTTTTCTGTCTGCGCTGTACAATGATATAATTTGCCTCGCGCCATCACAGTCAATGCTATTCTTTGTGTCATCTAGTGACTCAAGTTCACATGCATAAGCCATTTCTCGAAGCAGTTCACTATGCGGAGACCAACATCACACTTCCAGCAGAAATGCAGTGTGCTCAGTGTTTGCTTGTGCAGCGAACACATGCAGCCCCACCATAGTTTTCCTTTGGAAGGCCAATGCTGTGAATGCTTTACTTCCAATTGACTGAGCAGGGACGCAGTTGGACTTCTTTTGCCCCTTGAAATGCCACTAGCTGTCACATTTTCCTCTTGCGAATGGCTAATCAATTCATGAACAAGAATTTCACAGAAATTTTTGTGCGTCATTTTGCCGCTACATGACTTGTGTATAAGAAATGCATTTAAAATGGTCATGTCTGTTAGGTGAAAAAACAGTTTCTTGGTCCACTGCCATGTTCTGCGGGCAATTCCATAGCTGTTGACCATTCTGTCTGACTTGTCCACAAACCTCATGTACGCATTGTAGTCTTCTACAGCACGAGGTTTGATAGCCAGGCCAGATTCTTCGGTGAAATTTCTTTCAACAGGGGGAGCATGCATGTTTGACAATGTACACATCCCGCCTGTCTTTCCAGCGAACAGCCCTTAGGGTTCCCCTGACTCATGTCACTGTGCCCCCCTTTTCATTTTTCGATATTTTGGTCCAGTATCTCGTGGCATTCCACGCCTGCCATAGTGAATTGTTCCACATGCATTGATTGTTCGTTGGAACAGATCATCAAACAGAGCAGGGGAGGTGAAATATTGTCCCTGAAAATTTTTAATTGCAGCACCGTTCCGTGTGTTGCTGTTATTGGAGCTGTGGCATGCTGCCGTTGCTTGCCTAAGTACACGCTCATATCATAAGTGTAGCCCAGAGAGTCGCAAAGTTTGTAAATTTTTGATACCATATCTTTTATGTTTCTTTGGAATATACTGCTGAAAGGCTACTCTTCCTTTGTACAACACGATCAATTCTTCCACAGCAAGATTTTCTGTCAGATTGTACAGCTCACAAAATTTGTTATTCAAATCAAATAAGTGACAGTTACTGATAATGAACCACGTGTCTAAAGTCTAAATAATTCTTCAACAGGAAAGTAATACAGATGAAACTCTGTTGGTAAACACTGAGGAAAAATATCAATACCATTGAGGAAGGGTACTTCCCTTACAAATTGCCAGTGAATTTATGCAATGTATACCAGTTTGCCGCTGATAATGTAACATCAAACATGACTGTCAAACATAACACTTGCAGATTTGACAATAAATATTGTGAAAAATTGTGGATTGCGGTTTATAACCAATCCACCACTGATAACGTATATGCCAGTCCATCACTACAAAACAATATCACGACGTGCCACACTTCTACAAAACCTGCCAGAAGACTAACTAGAGCTAGGTTCTATGTTTCAGCCTCAAACAATGTCTACTGTGTCGTGCTTATCACTCCCTCAGCTGATCCCCAAAGGCCAAGTGCGCACATAAATAATATCGAAACCCAGACCGCCATAAATTACATCATCACTCCTGATGACTACCAGGCCTTGTTGTGGGGCCCACAGTGGGTTTGTTTGGTTTTCTTGCTCAAATAAACACTGCGAGCACTGAAAAACTTCATGCATGCACGGTGTTAGATATATCTAACATTCGGCCGCTGGGGATTGCAGACTGCATTAGATATATCTCACATTCATACGTTAAAGGTTAAGCTAACACTGACACCTGTTGAAGTTGTGTTACGTGCTGGAATACTACTGCTCCTTACAAAGTTACATGTTGTGGGTGATTTAAATCCTATTTCTGCCACAAACTGTAATGTCTAGGGGGCTTAAGCTATGCTTAGTGGGTCTCTTGAACTAGTTGGTGCTGTAGAGGTTGTAGTTGCTGTTCTTGTGTCTCCCAGGAGACAAAAGAAAGCTTAGGTCATAGCATGTGTGATTTTACTAGGTCCCTTGGAAAAGATGGATAGAAATTTTGCTTACACAGTTGGCAATAACTGCAGTGTTGCTTTTCTCACATATATACAAATAAGTCACTACAGTGATTATAACCTTTGTTATCTTTCTGTGTGATGTTACGCTGAAATTAAAGATGTCATTTTCGAGGTGCTAAAAAAAGCCATTGTTTAAGACTAGATCTTCAGCTGTTGAGATTCACATATAACAAGCGTCTGTAATGATTCACTGTTGGTATTCAGCTGGCTGTGTCAAAGTGAAAATTGGTGCACCATGCTGTTTCTTTCAGTAGCGGAGGACGATTAGTTTTGGAACCTCATAACCCATACTTGAGTCGACCATTGCCATGCCTTATTGGCTGTCAGCAGTTCATGGAAGATGATCATGTTGGGCTGGGATCACCAAGTGACTCAGAGGAGAATGATGTTGATAAGAATGTTGTCCTGTCCAGTGAGAGTGACAGTGAGATGGACACTGGGCAGAACGTACCCAAGAAGCGGACCAGAGTGAGTAGATCTGTGTCTACTGTATAGTACAAGGATTACTTTAGGAGTTGGTGTCAACTGCTTCTATTCATTGTGTCTGTTACAGTCACAAGAGAACACATCTTTTAAGTATATATAGTGACATTTCCCATAATGTCTGAGGAAATCCACTTCCCTGGTTTAGCACTGTTGCTAGGATAATGAGGAACCGTGACTATTATATGCCATTGTGTGGGTGTGGGGAGAGGAATGATGATAGTATGGGTGTACGCTGGGTACATAAATTAATAGTAGTGCACTGGTTCAAGTAAAGAAATAAACTGTAATATATTCTGGTAGCTTTACATAAATTGCACTTCACTGTATTTAAATTATAAAACACTTAGTTACGTTGCTGATAAACACAAGTTGGTTATATTCACGACGTTACGTGCTGCTGTGTGCACGTTGATGTCTTTGTGTGCTTGGACACAAAGGAACAAAGAAATACAGAGAAAACTGTCAACACGTGTGCCTTGTCCAAAGGCCAAACTGAGCGTGATG
>Ga0209629_10004759_pt1 | contig 10122 bp, 6 predicted proteins | sample TergutCu122P5_FD_187286 | JGI IMG/M metagenome (GOLD analysis project Ga0209629, IMG submission 187286) | Cubitermes ugandensis P5 segment gut microbial communities from Kakamega Forest, Kenya - Cu122 P5 (SPAdes) (version 2) | ecosystem: Host-associated > Arthropoda: Insects > Digestive system >... | reverse complement strand
CGTCAAATATTATTACTCTCCTCTACATGTTTCGAGTATCAAGTACTCATCTTCAGGAGGACATAGTTGTACATAAGCAGCATATGGTACCGTCACTCTCTATAAGAGTCCTAGTGTCTTGTTGATACGCAGCTATAGGGAGAAATAATATTCAGTGCATCACGTTGGTAGTTTTGTATGGTTAATTCATGATGCACGGTCAGAGAAACATTAAGTTAAACAATATATATGTTACATTATAATCCTCAACATGTTTCGAGCAGTACCTTGCTCATCTTCAGGAGGACAAATTGTATTATTACTGCCTCTGGTATCGTCACTCTCTGTACAGTATGCCAGTTGAGAGCGGACTGCAGTCCGCTCTCAACCGGCATACTGTACGGCCGTTTACAGAGAGTGACGATACCAGAGGCTATAATAATACAATTTGTCCTCCTGAAGATGAGCAAGGTACTGCTCGAAACATGTTGAGGATTATAATGTAACACATATATTGTTATAGAACAAAGGAAGTGTGCATTAAGTTGGTAACTTGAAAAAAGTCTATGAATAGTAAAGTTGCACTGTAGTTCAAACTACAGACATTTCAGAGGCAATACAGTCCTCCAAAACTGCAGCAACTATTTACCAGTAAACAAGGCATAACATTCCCAAATACTTGAATCTCTACACATCAACTTTCAACAAAAAATCTGCAGGCTGCAAGGACTAAAAGAAATATGCGGTTAGCATGGTTGAGCCTGATTAATATACAAAACAACACAGGCTCTCTGCTGTTCTAGGATATGATGCAGCATCAATGGATAATAGGTGCCTATGTTTTGAAGGCAGCACAGTGGTTTCTTCTTCAAGTGTAAAATATCCATTCTGAATTGGTCACAAGTTGACAGCTTAATAGGAATGTAAGACAATAAACTTCAACTTTAAAAAAAGGGTAAACACAAAACAAATAAGCAGCAGCTGTAGTACAGTAGATAATAATGGTATATATAAACAATACCTTGCATAGCTTTGTACTGAAGAGGAGTGATATGCTCGAAGCCTGGTGGAGGTACATCCCAGTACAACGATGGTTTTCTCCGTCTAGAACGTTTGTCCTTTTTGTTAGGGGAACTGAAAATTAATAAGAGTCACAGTGTCCAAACTCTCAAACACAATTTCAGTCCAACTTTGTATATTTACCAATAAACAAAAATGCTACAAATATGAAGACAAAGTGTCATGCAGTCAGCTGCATGACAGTCTATGCACTACAGGTAAAGGGTAAAGCAATCCCATTACAGGCCTGGACAGGCCCTGAGGGTTCCAGGAGGTTAAGGCTCCCAGATTTCAAGACAATCAGCAAATGAAGGCGGTAAGGTTGTCAGCCCTACGCACTGGCAGCCTTTACTCCCCAGGAAATATTCCTGATACTTATTTCTGTTAGAGGCTGAGTCAACCCCAGGGCCATATTCACTACCAGTAATGCCTTTAAATACATTCCTGATGCCCAGAAACATCATTCATTCCACTGGCATGTGCAGAATTTGATGACTCCTTGCCGTTCTCAGGAGCTTCTTCCATTCCTCTCTGTTATGTACGTTTTCCTGCCACCCTTCTCCACCAACTATTCTTCCATCCTCTCTCACCCCATATTGCCATCTGTTTTTTGGTCTACCTCTCAAGTTTGTTGTTCCCAAATTCATACATAATACTCTTTTGGGAATTCTATTTTCTTCCGTTCTCTGCACATGTCCAAACCAACATAATCTATTTAAAACCTTATTGTCTCTATTATAATAGGTTCCCAGAAACATCACAGGCACAAAATCTGTTGTTCATGAAGCCACAAAGAAAAAGGAAAAATTATATATGGTAAGGGGTTAATTAGGTTCAGCAATGTTCTATACAAATAATGTGATTCTGAATAAGAGGAACTGTAAAAAAAAAAGTTTGAGCATAAGATGTGAATGTTACACAAAGAAGAAAAATAATGAACCTCAAAATTATTTTATGCAAATTATTATAACAAATGCTTCCATTCTATTATTCTTCCACAACCTGTCATCCATTTAAACGTTCCAGCATGCTCAAGTGAATGAAACTGACTTTTCCTTGGGATTTCCTTAACCCTATGACACAAGAATTAAATGCCTGTAGTGATCTGTTGAAGACTAGACTTTCAATGGGGGCTGCATGGCAGCAAATGACATAAGGCATTTTGACCATCACAATGCATGTTACAGACATATATATATGGCACCTAATGGTTAAATCTTTTGTTTCAATTAGTGCCACTACACAGTACACATCTCTCCCACTTTCTTACAACATAAAACTCAAACTATCACACCAATTCAATTTATATGTCAAATTCAATCTTTACTGCCAATTAGTGATCAGTTACTGTTCCAAGCTTAGTTGCTGTTATGGTTCTGCTCAATATAAACAACCTAGGCATAATGTGGTCTAGCAACAAGGCAGAAAATTCCTGTACTAACGGTCTCCTGTTTCAAAGGGATCAGATTTGGTATTACTCTGACAAGCATTTCTAATAACGAGACGTTAGTGAATGTGGAATACCATGTGAACAAATCTGCCTGCCAGGCAACAATTCCATCACACTCGTATATACAGAAGTATCGTAAGTAAGAAGGAAGGAAAATAAGAACCTTCTATGTAACATATTCCTGTAGAGTCCAAAAAAGGTACAGGTAATCTTGTCCCTACACACACACACACCATTACATGGGGAGTAGTGGTATAGCTCCACTCATTTTTAATCTCAACACTACCCACTTGGGGAAAGAGCCCCAAGCACCCAAGGAATAGTGTGTGGACAGACCCCAAATCTGATGTTCATGTTTTGGAGAAAGGAAATATCCCAGATCTTTTAACCACTCCCCATCCCAGTTATTACAATGATCACAGTATCCTTGATTTTGTGGGAGAATAACAAAGAATACAATTTAATTTCAATGTGGATAGCCAGCCGATTTCACAAACAAGTTCTTAGATATGAACTACATCTTTTTCCCTCTGTGCGTGCGTGCGTGTGCGTGTGTGTGTGTGTGTGTGTGTGTGTGGACAGTGTGTATTCGACAGTCCACTTTTAAACTCTGAAAACCAATCTTAAGTTGAGTTCTCACTGTTTAACTCTCTAAAGCAAGCCCAAACATCCTTTAGGTTTCTGTGGGAGTATTCTCTCTCTAATACTGAGCAAAAGAGGATCCACATCTTCTATTCTTTAAATTCTGAGATTTACTGGTTACATACAAATTCCAGGGAGCAATACGCACAACCTCACTTCACAAGGCATTACGTCTATGTGACAGCTGCTATATATTTTAAATAAACTGCAAACTGTCTCAGCAGATTCTACCCTACTTCCACACAGCACTGAGGTTTTGTTACAAGTGCAGCAGTACAGAACCGCAGCCAGTCCCATAACTAATTTATGACACAAAATATTAATTTATGTATGCGCAAACATCACCATATGTGCATCACAAACAGAATAACAGCTGATCAACTACACACATTTGTGTAACAATGCACTGCTAAACATGGAAACTAACTTTAAAAAAAACCTTATAAAAAGAAACAAACAAGAACACACGTTCAGGACGAAAGCAGTTGACTTCATAAAACCAGCACACAATATTAACACAACAATAAATGTAGAATATCTGATTTACTCTGATACTGACATTTGTTGGAAATACTGCAAGGAATGATGATATGGATGCATAAGATGCTTGATTCAGCTACCTGGTTCAAGCTTATCTGATCACACAAACTGCAGCTGGAATGAACTATGGATGCACATATTCAAAAATCCATACGTAAAACCATACGCATCCAACACCAACTGCGTAACTTTAACCCTGCCAGACACAGCAGCTGTCTATGGTAGGTGTAATGGCATCATAGAGGATTCCTGATATATTATACAAACTTCACTCAAGAAGCAAAAGAACTGTACTAGGCGTTCCACTTATACAGAGTACACAAACTTTATTTATACTACTTTAACGTTATAAAGACCTGCACACACATGTACAAAAACAACCCCAGACATTCACTTTATATATTGAGGCAACAAGACGATTTACTGAATTTTTAACACTTGCTGCACAATCTGTTTTATTTTCCACAAAATATTTAATTCATAATTTTATCTTTTTCTGTTCAGACACTATGATTTTCACAAACCATGCACTTTAATATAACCATCAAATCTGGTAGGACAATGGTTAATAGAATTAACATACCCAGATCTGCTTCTTTTCTCTCTTCTTCTATCACGACTGCGTGATCTTGACCTCTTATCACGGCTACGCGACCGTGATCGTTTTCTGTGCTCACGCGATCGTGATCTGCGACGCCGGTCTTTGTCTCGATCACGATCCTTTTCCCTGTCACGATCTGAAACATTGTACCATACAATACCTATAGCCAAGTATTTTAGCATATCCAACAAGATGCAACGTTACACGATATTTATTACTATAAATGCTCTGCATGTTGCAGGCGGTTCCTCTGCCCATCATCAGGGGCTCAAAACTGTATACACAGTATCGGGTTTTTGTAGAGCTTTTACTGCTTCTCACGGCCTGCGTAAGTGCCCTGCACTCACGCAAGCCGTAAGAAGCAGTAAAAGCTCGACAAAAACCCGATGCTGTGTATACAGTTTTGAGCCCCTGATGATGGGCGGAGGAACCGCCTGAAACCTGCAGAGCATTTATAGTAATAAATATCGTTGTGTAACGTTGCATCTTGTTGGTTATGCTTACATACATTAACGATGCAAGGTCCCATGAACGTAAAATCTATCTCCAAGTGTAAGAAATTAAATTTCAGTTTATGAACCAATACTACATTACACACACACACACACACACACACACTCACACTCACACTGTCTCTCTCTCTCTCTCTCTCTCTGATATAATCAAGTGTAAAAAAAAAAAAGTATCAAGTCCATGCATGTAAGATACATTATGTTTTTCCTTCGTCTTAGATGGCACTAGAGTCCAATGTGGACCTTCACTGACTTAATGGACTTCTCCCAGTCAGCTCCATTGTTTTTGACCTTGTTTCCAACATTATACTTACCTTATGACAAATAAATATCACAACATAAACACAAAAAAATTAAACACTTCCAACAACTCTGCTTCACCAACTTCCCTGTTACCCACAACTCCACTTTGCCTGTTACCACATAATCAAGCTAAGCAATCTACTTTTAGCCACACACACACACACTTAGCTGAATGCACCACAACATATTAAAATTATATTATCCAACAACATGAATAAAGATGGGGACTGTATTACAAAAGTGGCAGCCATGTGTCTGTTTTTTAAAAAAATCTCCGGTGGCACATACGTGAGTTACTGTCAAATAAACCCAAAACAAAATTCTTCAATTGTGGCCATTAATGTCACTGCCAATAACAAAACTATTAATTAATAACAAACAATTTCACAATATACATTCTCTTGCATCAATATTCTCACTCTCTGTAACAAACACATATAGGAGCACATTATACATGTCACTAACTCTACACAATATGGTTGATTCCCTCTAAAAATTTCTGACACCTCGATGTGCATACACGACACGGCATGCACGAATTACCATGAACTATTAACAGACTGATACATGACAGTAACGAAGACATGTGACTAAAAGTCAGTTTTAGCAGAGATTCATATTCTACTGATGTAAATATCAGCTTGCATTATATTGCTGTACAACACAGCAAAACCGCACTAATACCCAAAAGTAACCTAACCCAATCAAAGCAGAAGACACCTAACCCAACTTTTGCACAAACAAAGTATGGTAAATTTTACCATGCCAAAATTCTAACTACAGCACAAATATTACACAAAAGTGAAAATGTAACTAAAACAACACACCTATGTGCATTTCTTGCAAGACACAATGAATTATCTCGTACCACACCAAAACCCTCAAACTGCGAGACATGAACTGATGAATTTTCTTGCATAACAGCAAAACCACAAGCATTGTCTAACATATCCAACCTAATAAAAAACTACATCCCATATTACAAATTTTGTCCTAACTAAACCAGTCGATTTAAAATTTAAGGACGTTTGACAACATTCCACTCCCTAGCAGTGTTGTATATTACTGTGTATTTACAATTCACACTTTACTACAGCGGACCAACAAATGCAAAAGAAACAGTGCGTCTGTTGGTCTGCCTTAAACTCTCTCGTCTATTCAAATATCCGCCGCCCAAAGAACACACCCACACCCTAAGAAGTTGATACCACGTACACATAATTTTCACGGAAACAACGCCTTAAGTGTAAATGTCAGTATCGGTTCCCTTTCTGAAGCCTTCGGAAAACATGGCGTCATTTTTATGCCGGGTTTCACTCCTCTGCGACATGAAAACCCTTAAATGCTACAATACATATAAAACATGTACAGCACTTATTACACCAAACGAATATTTTACATTTTCTCATCTGTAACATAAAACACTATATTAGCCGGGCGTTTTAGTTCAAGGTAAAAAAAAAAACTGCAGCCATCTTAGTCCCGAAGCATTCTTTCGACACTCTCGCCCAAACTTACCATTTTTATTTTCTTCTCCCATTTTACACCTAAAATTAACCGGACAGAAGTATTATTTAGAACCTGTATATTTTACAGGATAAGATAATTAACGAGAACAAAGCACAGCGTCTCTCACACAACCCAATGCCAAACTATAGCGTCACCATACGAAGTCATCTGTGATGACCTCGGATTAGATTGCTGGGTTGGAACGGGCATGGGTCATTATAACCACTATCCACAGTGATCATGGAGTATAGGAATCTGGAGCGGCTCTCTCTCTCTCGGACGGTCTGTGACATGTCTGTTGGAAATATTGTAAATAGATCACAATGACATTACCAAGCATGTAGTATTACTAGTTGTGATACAGCATGCTGTAAATAAATTTATTTATTAAAAAAAGTCTGTTGTTGTGATACGTGGTAGGATCCATGCATCAGAGCCATATCCACAGCTACTAAATGATCTGTGTCCACAGCGGCTATGCGCTGGTATCAATGTGCGCTAGAAACACAGATTATATATAGAAAACACTAGAGTGCGATATTCGACTACCAGACAACTAACGCAATTGAATAATTCAGTTGTATACTTGCTAACGATTATCTGTGTATTCGAAACATTGTCCACAATTAATGGGACAAACTAATATGTGATAGGGCCCTTTACCGAGATCATCATATACAGATGTTTTGCAGAGGCACCAATTCATGTGAATAGTTAACTGATGGGGGTAATGTGTGTCACAAAGCAGCGAGGAGGTTATGTGCCATAGATTTGCTGTTCGAGGAATGGATCGGAATAAGATGCTAGAAGACAGTCTAAGGGAAGCGTCCTGTGTGGGAGATATTGAAGTAGTAGAAGAACTGCTAAATAAGGGTGTTAATGTTAATTCAAAGCACGATATCAATGGATGGTAAGAAACGTTTAACGGGCTTTTTATAAGCCAGTTTAGCCGAAGTGCCATATGTACGTTTCGGCCAGTAATTCTGTAAGAAAATTTGTTTTTGGTACCAATTTAACATACAGTGCAAACGTTTCGAACGTAGTTAATTAACTGTCTTATTAAGTAGTGCAACTTGAAAACGTGAACTGACACTCCCATACAACAAAGTTATTTGTACCTGACATTTCTGCCAACCAAAATAATTTTGCTAGGAATGTACTTATTTTCAGAGAGAATTACACATTATGTTATGACACGAGGGTTTTAGTCATGGACATCTTTAGTTTTGATGAAGCATTTTTTTTTTAGTCTTGGTAATATTTATGGGTGTCTCGAAACATCGTGAAGCACAAAAAATTGCAATTAGTTCCTGTTGGTTTAGATTTGTGTTAAACTGTCAAATATATGACAGCATCTTCATAGGGACTTTATTTTTGTGGTTTATGATTATCATCAAATTCAATTTTAGGACTCCATTACATTGGGCTGCAAAACGAGGGCATAAGGCTATTGTGAATCTGTTACTTGCACATGGTGCAGATACAACAGCTGTCACAACAAAAGGAGAGACACCTGCAGCACTCTGCAGTAATGCTGAAGTTCGCAAACTGTTTGGACTGGAACCAGGAGGGACAACAGGGTCACCTGAGTCCAGTTCAGATGTGTCTCTTACTCCATATTATTTGAAACATCCGCCACTGAATGCAAGAGTGGACTTAGGCATATCAACATGTATAAGAAAGAACACAGACATGCCACACACCAGCTCTACAACATTAACAAGCCATGGTGTTCAAGCAGGACATCAGGCTGAAGGTTCTACCCAGAATGATGGTAAATAATAAAATATTTGAAATGTTGTCAGTTAAGCTCTTCACAGCCCATTTGAGGGGTGTGGGGAGAGTAGAAGATGGATGAAGCAAGAAAGAAAGAATCCTTGGGATGTTTCATGTATTCCATATATCATAATATCCAGTATATGGAACATGTCCATGAACAGGACATTCAGAGAGTACTTGAAATATGTTGAACTCAACCTATCCTCAGAACAAGATACTTTGCAATAGACTAACATTTTTTATATTCAGATTCACACACTACCACATTTCTAATAATTTTGGTCACTTTCCTGCTCACAGTTTATAATAAGTTCACTAAAACACAAATTTCAGCATGCATGTACACTATCCAGAAAATGTGGAGATGAATGCTATGTAAACCCAAACATATTAGTATATGTGATTCTTGTTATTGGATATTCTGTTTTATGCTAATTACATAGTCTTTATGGGGCCATTCATGTCCTAATTGTCTGTCATTGATTTGCTTTTTTATTAGAGTTGGTATTGAAGGTTCGTGTCGCCAATTCGGGTGACCCAGACTTTATTGAAGTAGAACTTCCAAAAACTGAACTCTCATATTCCCGCTTGTTAAGAGTATGTTGTGAAGAGCTGGGCATTAGTGCTAACCAGATCGTACGTATCCGCAAGCTGCCAGACACGCTTGTACGTAAGGACAAAGACGTGCAACGATTTCGGGACTTCCAGGAAATTGAAGTTGTGATTACACCTGCAGCTGGAAAGAATAAGCTGATACCTGGCAGTAATGGCCTCATCAGTGTTGGAGGAATGGGTGGAGCAAATGTAAATGGTTACCAATCTATATCACTTTACAAAAATCAAACAATATTGTATTAGATATGCTTGCATGATCTTGTAAAGTAGGTACGGAAGAAAGGAGGGCTGAATCTGCAGATGTTTTGTGAATGCACATATATCATTATGTATTCCTGTATTATGTGGGTACCCTTTTGCTGAATACTTCATCATGAAGTCATATCAAGCACAATAATCCTACAGATGCACTGAAATATATAGCTTAATTTCTGAGTAAGAAATTTAAAAGCCAATGATCTCAACCACGTAGTGCTCAGTATGAACGAAAAAAATTCGTATTCCTTATTGTAAGGTGAGAATTATGACCATGGATGTGGCATATTTCTGTTACTCCTTAGTGTGTATGCACTAGATCTTTCTTGTAATAACCTTAGTATATGCTCCGCACAGTTATTTTTCTAATTATTAAAATGTACTGATTCAGTTTTTTTTACTGTTAACTTACTACAATATGGTGCTTGCAGTGGAATTGTATGGATTGTTGTTTTTTTAAACATCTTCTACAGTCTGCAATAAAGTGACAATACGAAACAGTTCTTCTGATGAAAACTGGTTGTCGCATGACACCACCAACTGACAGGTGAAACCTCTTTTAAGTGTGGCCTGGTTTCACATCTTACGTGCTTTGTGGGTAAGGCAGCTTCATTTTCTTAGACTTCGTTTGAAATGTGATGGCACACGCGGAGAAACCAGATTTCGTCTTTCAGCGAAACGGACGAGTCCATTTAAATCGGCGGGGGCGTCAGTTCGGTCGACTGCTGGCAGCCGAGGTGTGCGCATCAGCGGTAGTAATGCTGGATACACCATGTTCCGAGGTAGTGTGAAGAGTACTGGCTACCCACGCCATTCGCCAGTTTCCCCTTCACTTCCCCTCCCGTGCGTCACCGTGTGCCATCACGTTTCAACTGGAC
>Ga0209629_10004758_pt1 | contig 10122 bp, 13 predicted proteins | sample TergutCu122P5_FD_187286 | JGI IMG/M metagenome (GOLD analysis project Ga0209629, IMG submission 187286) | Cubitermes ugandensis P5 segment gut microbial communities from Kakamega Forest, Kenya - Cu122 P5 (SPAdes) (version 2) | ecosystem: Host-associated > Arthropoda: Insects > Digestive system... | reverse complement strand
AGTTTAGAGCGAGCTTGAGCGGAATTGCCGTAATATGACACCACATTCAAGGACGGACATGGATAACGTTGTCAGCTGACAGGTACAGTGCGTGGACCCGCCAGAAGAACACACTTTTCTCTGGCCATTATCTCCGTAACCGTTCAACTTTGGACATAGGTGTTTTGGGGTTATATCTCTATACTTTAACATAAGGAACACCCTCCCGAAGTCTAGCACATTCCTCCTGGGACACCCTGTATACAACTCAATTCTAAGATTAAACTACTGGCCAGTAACTCTAAAACAAGCCAAAGTAATTATGGTACCAAAACCGGGGAAAGACCCAAATGAGGTATCTTCCTATAGACCAATCAGTCTACTACCCGTCTTGTCAAAAATACTCGAAAAGCTCATCCTTCTAAAACTCACAAACGAACCAAACTCCATGAACTGGATACCATGGCACCAATTTGGTTTTCGCAAAAGTCACTCGACAATCCAACAATGCCACCGGCTGGTAGACACAATCAACGAAGCTCTGGAAGACAAAAACTACTGCCCAGCACTTTTTTCTAGACGTAAGCCAGGCTTTCGACAAAGTCTGGCGCAGAGGCCTCATGCTAAAAATACTACAAACACTCCCAACGAAATACTTCGGCATCCTCCAATCATACCTAAAATCTCGCTACCTAACAATTACATGCAACAATGAAACTTCCTCCCCAATCCCTATGCTCTCGGGTGTTCCACGAGGCAGCATCCTAGGTCCGCCCCTTTACACCCTCTACACCGCCGACATCCCTCAATCACCCCTCACAACCCTCAGTACTTACGCCGACGACAAGGCCGTCTTCTCAACCCACCACAACCCCGATACAGCCTCATCAAACCTCCAACATCACATCCAGAGCATCGATCAATGGACCCAAAAATGGAGGTTAAAGATAAATGTGACAAAATCGAAACACATAATCTTCACCCTGAGAAGAGGACACTGCCCGCCAGTCAACTTCAATAAAGCAGCAATACCTCGAGCAGAGTCAATTAAATACCTAGGGCTCCACTTTGACAAACAGTTAAACTGGAAGAAACATGTCACAACGACACGAAAACATCTCGATCTTAAATCCCGTGAAATCAACTGGCTCATTGGGAAGCATTCCCCTCTATCTATGCCCAACACACTCCTCATCTACAAAACCGTGTTACGGCCTGTATGGACCTACGGTATCGAACTATGGGGTCTATCCAACATTAACATCATTCAACGCTACCAATCAAAAATGCTCCGCTCAATAACCAACGCCCCGTGGTATGTTACTAACCAGTCTCTATATCAAGATCTGCGCATCCCACTCGTTCGAACGGTATACCGGGAACGAACAGCCGCACACCACGCCACCTTGCGAGCTCACACGAACCCGCTCATGGAAACACTACTAGAGCCGCCAAGCAACCGACGCCCGAACGGAAGTGGACTATTGATGAAACAAACTAAGGACGAGTCAAGAGACTCCCCCTAGTTCAACGTCACCAATTTATTATCACATTAGCTCGTAGAAAGCGATGTATCAAGTTTTCTGATTGCTAATTTTGGTTAAATAAAAGAAATGAAGCAATTTAATTTGTTTAGTTGGTTCTAGATGACCTGTGATTAGTTAGTTCGGTTGTGGATGTTGGCCATCATACAACGTTGGTCAGAGACTATATGAACTGTGGAATTGGGGTAAAGTATGTTTGTAATCCGTGTATGTGGTTGTTGGGTTGGTACGTAGATATAATCTGTGGTACGTAGCATGTGGCTCGTGTAGTGTTTGGAGAAAGTTCGTGGAAGAACTGTTTATTTTTAAGCATTTATTGTGGAAAAATAAGAGCCACACTGAGATGGAAATCATTAAACTGGAAGATATTGTTGCGCCGACTACAGCACCTCGTGTCGAAAGTATGGACATGAAAAGCGAAGGAGACGATAGTGATGACAGCAGTGACGATTCTATATCAGAATCCAATAAGAACCAAAAATTACGTGTTCTGTATGGTCAACCAAAATCCGGCAGAGTGTGGAAAGAAAGAAAATCCAGGTACTGTGAAGCGCCCTGGTTTTTATCTTGAAGCATATTGGTCCATTTCCCACGCACATAATCTGTCTCTCGAGCATCCAGGTTAATATACTAGAACTGAATCTGTTTCATATCCTAGATCCATCATAGGAATTAACCAAGGATGCAGAACATGTCATGATGCAAATACAATACTTGTTTCAGACACAAACTTTTAATGGTTAGTGGAATGTTATTCAATGACTTGAAACTCCTATCAATATGGACTGAGGTTATTACTCGTCATGTAATGGCTTCCTTTCTGGGTCATGGATGTTGTTCAGAGTAGGACTCAAAATCTTTCCACATTAACAAGAGGTAGGAATATCTGGGCCTCATCTTGTTATAACTTTATTTACAGTTACTAAGACATAACAGCAACATTTGTACACCTAACCCAAACCAATGTGGCCAGTTTTGATTGAGCATCTTGGTTGCTGTAACACTAAAAGCCATTGGCAGTGAAAGCAAGTAGAACTGGTACATTAAAATCACAACACTGAAGGACTTAATGTAATGTGACACTGTAACGGAAGTAGACCACATTTAGATATTAGTTTTCCTATTCATCCTTGTATCTAACATTTTGAAATTATGTTTAGTTCACTACCTAATTTTTTTGTTTGGAGGCTAATACAGAATCGTGTAGTCGAAATGCCTGGGTAAAATGAGACTTCGTAGTATTCAGTCATCATGTCAGTAGATGTGACACAACAGTGGTTGTTTTGTCAATTTTTTGTGCATTTTGTAGGCCATGATTATTAGGGAGAACGAGCATGTAGCCAGCCCTGGGAAAAATTGTGTGGAGGTAAAGGTATGGTACACAGTAGCCAAGATAGATGGCAAGGATAGGGTATACAGGTGGTGGAAGAAGAGGCAAGAGAGGGGAAGGATCTATGAGGGATACCAGAGTTTTGTATTTTCATGAAGAGGTTTCCTCCATTCCTTTGGGGAGTGAAGGTAAGGTGACCTCAAGATGAGGCCATCTGTTTTTGGGGTGGAGCTCAGTCTCATATTCCTCCCAGGTGGTATGGTCCATGTATCAGGGTTTGGTGGAGTGGATTTTGGTGTCCTGGAGTAATACTGTCTGTTGAAGGTCCACTGTGCTGCTGCCAACTTGCCAGTTGTCTGAGGCAGAGGTACTAGTGTTAGTCTTTGACCCTAATCTCAGTAGACTAATTAGCCCAACACAGGTGAGGCCACACATGCAAGGAATGCATGAAATGAATCTTTGTATAATACAGTACATACAATAGTTTCTAGCTTTCAAATGTAATTAGATGAAGACATGTTATGAAACTGGTCCTTTTCCAACTTTATGATTGTATTGTATTTTTCTTTCCTTCATATCAGATTTTCATCAATTATTAAAACACCAGGAATAAGGAGGTCAAAGGAGAAGAAAGATGCTTTAAGACTAGAGCTGAAACAAGTTAAAGAACGTTCACGAGCTTTGGTAGAAGAAAGAAAGAGAGTAAAGGAAGAGAAACGGCGTCGGAGGGAGACAAATCTGAAGAGACGGGAAGAAAATAGGCTAAAATCAGAAATTGTGCAAGTGGTATGTGTTATGGATATATGGTATAATGGATCCAGGATAGCATAGTTGATGTATAGACTAGCCATCTAGACTGGCTCCGGTGCCCACCCAGTCTCCTATACAAAGGGTACTGGAGTTCTTTCCTGGGTGTAAAGCAGCTGTGATGTGAAGTTGCTCACATTGCTCTAGTGCCAAAGTTACAAATGAATGGAGATGTAGTCCTACCCTCCCTCCAAACCTTCATGGCATGAATAGGAAAAACTTTGCTCTGTAATAATTTATCATAATCAGCACGTTCCCTGGTTTCATACATTCAGTTTGTGTGTTTATGACTATTTTCAGGGAAATGTTTGCATCCTGTGGCACCTTCATGCACCCAGGTTTTGAAGTCATTTGTTATAGCTGTAAATTGTTGTTGAACAATTTTGAACCTACACAAGGACACAGTCCCTGTTAATATCCTACCCTGGGCTTTAAATTGTTGTTGAGGCTCTACCTGTGGTCCATACATTGGTTGTTTTGGGCTTACTGGGGAAGCATGGCAGAACAAATATTTTTCTGTTGTGTATCTGTTTGGTGAGGTGTTTTCTGGTGTTGAAGGTGTGTATCGCATATTAAGGAAGACAAAACAAGTTTGTACAATGGTACAGTAATCAGTACTGGTGTATGTTTTTTAAGATGAAAAGAGTCTGGATGGAAGGCTGAACATTTAGCATGTCAAATTCCTTGCAGTTTCCTTGTCCTGTCCTTGTGATGCTATCACAACATAAGTTAAAAAATGCACTGATTAGCTTTGTCATGTTTGCAAGTTTGGAGGTTCTGACATTGGTGCTGCTGAAGACACAGAAGTCTTTTGGGATGTTACTCCATGTTAACTGGAAGATAGTTGGCTGATGTATGAAGGTTCATAGGGCGTTTATCTCAAGGGCAAAGCAATCCAAGAACATTGGACTTCATGCTTCAGAAATTTAACAGGACAAGACTGACAATGAAACTGCTTATTTTACATCATGATTGTGTCATAATAGATCTTCCTTTATGAGAGATTTTAATAATTTATTAAAATATGAAGAATAAGGAGATCAAACAAAAAGAATGATTCAAGAGTATACCAGCAAATGCACCACTACATTACTACATAAAATTTTTACAATTTCAACACTAGAATTTTGACATGTTTTGACTTTCTTTTGGTCATCTGGGAGTGTACATCAGAATTTGTATAAATCATAGATTATAAATAGAGTTTTAACATATTTTATGTATGTATCATAACCAATTTTATCTATTTATTATTTGTATAAAACATACATTTTAAATAAATAGGTTAAAATTGTTTTAAACTCTTTTTTCTGTTTATAATTACATTTTATACAAATATTCGATTCCTGATGATGTCGTCGGAATTTTTCAGTGACAATCCTTCCGGTCGCACTATGGCCCTGGGGTCGACTCAGCCTCTAACAGAAATGAGTACCAGGTGTATTTCCTGGGGTAAAGGCGGTTGGTGTGTAAGGCTGACAACCTTGCCACCATCCTGTGCCATTGTCATGAAATCTGGGAACCTTAACTTCCTGGAACCCTCTGGACCACTCCAGGCCTGTAATGGGACTGCTTTACCAATTATACAAATATTGACGTACGCTCCTGACAACCATAAGAAAGGATCATTTTAACCTATTTTATCTATTTATATTCTTTGTTTTATACAAATATTGATATACACTCCTTGAGGAAGACCAGAAGAAAGGTTCAAAACGTGTCAGAGTTCTTGTGTTTTAATTGTGAAAACATCATATGTGTTGCAGTAGAGTGCATTTGTTGGTATATACTTTGCATTTTAGCAACTAATGCACGGGTATGCATACCATAAAATTCAGAGAAGAATGATGCTTTGACCTCTTGACCCTGAAGGTGATGGCACTACAGTCCTTTGGAACATCAGTAAATATTTGCTGGCTGATATGGCATAACATCCCGTAAGACTTGAATTGCTTGCCATGTCCGTCTCTCCACTTGTGTGACTGTCTACATGTAACAAATGACAGGACCTCTGAATGAGTTATTATGAACTTTAAAACTATTACTGACACTGTAAATAGTAACTGACCCATTTACATGAAAACACTGCTTTTCTCTGGCATCTCAATTTAAATTGAGCATACCTTATTATACCACTAGATAGGCACTTTGGCTTTTGTAGTACCCTTGTGTAGTCAAAACGTGGTGGAATTCATATAAATTCGAAAGAATTCAGGAACAACAAATGTGCAGCCTCATAGAACGCATTTCAATGGTATTTTAAATATTAATTAATAGGAATGAATATTTCTCACTTTTCCATTCCAGGTGATGGCATCTTGACACACTGTTCATTATGAATATTTAAAAGTATTTGCTTATCTCTTCTTATCATTTTATTATTTTTAGGTTCTTGTTACATTTATTAGGGATGAATGTTTTTAACTTATACCATCAGTACCATTAGCTAAATGTGTTTCTGCCTGTAAACTATGTGCAGTTACAGTGACATCTTTAATAATGAGTGTCCACACCCATCAGGATTATGCTATGCTCTTTAACACTGTTCTTTTGCTGTATGTACTCTAGTTAGAGGGCATGCTGATAAGCCTTAGCCTGACCAGGAATGAAACAAGCTACTGCGACCAAATTCTGGATTTATTCAACATACTCCCCACGAAGCTCAGTACACTTCTTAACCTGTTGCTCTAACTTTTGCAAGCCACTCAAAAAATTGAGAAGGTTGTCTATCCAACCAGGTCTCTGTGGCAGCAATGACCTCCGCGTTGGATGAAAAATGGCGACCTTTCAATTGTTTTTTCAGTCAGGAAACAGGTGGTAGTCCGACGGGGCTAGATCCAGAGAATGGGGTGGGTGATCAGGACACTGGAAGCCCAGGTAGGCCAGTTTCTTCTGGGTTGCAAGTGCCTGGTGAACCGGGGCATTGTCATGCAAGAACAAGACCCCCCCTTCATCAGACGACTGGCACCATTGACGTTTTTGATCCGCGTTCAGACATTTCGGGACACACTTCACGGAGAGCTTTTGCATGTCCAAATCTTCATGAATGATGGACCTAACCCGCTCACGTGAGATGCCCAGTTGCTCAGCTATTGATTTAGCCGAAATCCGGTGGTCTTCCAAGATTAGCTCATGAATTGGATCAATAATCTCCGTGGTGGTCACTGTTTTGGGTCTTCCAGGATGAGGCACATCACAGATGGAAAAATCACCACGTTTAAACAGGGCCACCCAATTTTTGACGGTGGCATACAATGGTGCATGTTCCCCTAATGTTTCTTTCAGAATGGCGTGAATTTCCTTCAGCGCCTTGCCTTGCAGGGGGGAGAAAACTTGATGGCAGCTCGTGTCTCAATGTTGTTGAAATCGTGTGCATCACCTGACATGCTTCATTTCAGCCTCTGTAACAAGAAAAGACTTGCAATTCAGCACATGAACAGGCCCGTCTTTCCAACGACACTGTCGATTCTGCCCTACGACATCGAGAAGTAGGTCAGGCTAAGAACTTATCAGCACCCCCTCGTATTAAGGCGAGCCCATGCTACACTGATCTGATTGGGGGGGGGGGGGACACACACACACACTAGAAAACCTTGTTCTATTGGTTTTTTTGCAGTGACAGGCTCCATGCAGATCAGTGATGTATTGCAAGAACAAGTTGTTTAATATACCTTCAGTGTCCCAAAATAATTTACAACTTGGACACTACTTAAATGTTCAAAAGAAATATGATATTTTCCGTTGATGACCCATTGCACACTATAATGAACCTCACCAAAATGACGTTTATTGAAAAGGTTGTATTTCTGGCAGAACAATCTTTCTTGCTTCAGTTTGGTATCTCGTGTTTGTGGTGTGGTATTGTTGTGGTGATGTGGGTAGCAGTCCTTAATAGTCAGGAGGTCTTAGGTTCAAGTCTGGCCCTGTTGACTGGCTAATATGACAAGATTTCATTGTTTTTGTCAGTATGTCCAAGTACACACTGAAATTGTAGCTCAAATTAGGCCATATTCATGCCGTTCAATATCCTCTGTAATTAATTATTCACCTCTCTATCCATTTGATTGCTATATAGTCCAAGTTACTAACAGCATTATTAAATATAAATAAACTTAATAAATATAATTAATTTGGAACAGTAGTTTATCTTGTAGGTAATAATAATATTAATATATTGTTACTTCTAGATCAAAAACACTTCAAAAATTAGGCGAATGAAGAAAAAACAACTACGGCGAATTGAGAAACGGGATACAGCAACATTAATCAAAAGATGTTGAGTGACAAAAATAAACTGCCATATTTCCCGGCCCATAAGACGCAGTTTTTTTCCCTGAAAAATGTGACCTAAATTTGACCTGCGTCTTATGCGCCGAGGGTAAGTATTATTTCCAAACTTATAAATACCCGTGCATCTATTATACAACATCTTTATCGTGAGATAGTGAACACAACCATGAAGATGATTTTAGTGGCAGTGACAACGATTTTCTGGGTTTCTGTGATGAATAAATTATATTATGGTTGCTAATTTTGGTATGTAACAATCCTGTTTTCTTCCAATAAATTACTAAAATCAAAACACATTCATTATTTTTTTCTAAAATTTCTAACAAAAAAATTATGGTGCGTCTTATGGGCAGGGAAATACAGTAAATTAATATATGAACAGAATTTGCTATGTTTTGTGAAGTGTGTTGAAGTTGTACTGTGTGCAAAATTGTGTTTTGTAAATAAAGGAAATACATATCAGCTGTGAAGACCCACTGTTATAAGAAATGGAGATCCTAATAGTACCATGATTATTATAATTAGAAGTGTGAGTAATATTGCAAAACCTCAGGCATGTTTGGGTGAGCTGTATCATGATTTAATTGGAAAAAGTGTAATTATAAATAGCTTCACAAAGTACATATTTGCTTCTTATTATAGACTTTTGTTCTGCATGTTTCATGTGCATAGTACGAGAGGGTGCTGATAAATCCATAGCCCAACCAGGAAGGAAACAAGCTACAATGACCATACTGGGGATTTGTTCAACATACTCCCCACGAAGCTCAGTACACCTCTTAGCCCGTTGCTCTAACTTTTGCAAGCCACTCAAAAAAAAAAATTCAGAAGGTTGTTCATCCAACCAGGTCTCCACAGTAGCAATGACCTCCGTGTCAGACGAAAAATGGCGAACTTTCAATTGTTTTTTTCAGTCCAGGGAACAGGTGGTAGTCTGACGGGGCCAGATCTGGAGAATAGGGTGGGTGATCAAGACATTGGAAGCCCAGGTAGGCCAGTTTCTTCTGGGTTGCAAGTGCCCAGTGAGCGAGGGCATTGTCGTGCAAGAACAAGACCCCCTTGGTCACCTTCCCGCAACGTTTTTCCTTCAAAATGTCCTTCAGTTACACCAGCAGAGATGAGTAATACTCCGCATTGAAAGTTTGGCCCTTTGGAAGATAATCAATGAGGAGGATGCCGTCTTGATACCAAAATATCGAGGCGAGAACTTTTCCAGCAGATTTTTGCACTCGGAATTTTTTGGGGCGGGGTGAGCCGCTATGCTGCCACTCCATTGATTGTTGTTTTGTCTCCGGGTCATAATGATATAACCAGGTTTCGTCCATGGTCACCAATGGTGACAGGAAATCATTTGGATCACGCCGAAAAAATTCCAAATTTGCTCAAACGACTGGCACCGTTGATGTTTTTGATCCGCGTTCAGGCAATTCGGGACACACTTCGCAGAGAGCTTTTGCATGTCCAAATCTTCATGAATGATGGACCCAACCTGCTCATGTGAGATGCCCAGTTGCTCAGCTATTGATTTAGCCAAAATCCGGCAGTCTTCCAAGATTAGCTCATGAATTGGATCAATAATCTCCGGGGTGGTCACTGTTTTGGGTCGTCCAGGATGAGGCGCATCACAGGTGGAAAAATCACCATGTTTAAACCGGGCCACCCAGTTTTTGATGGTGGCCTACAATGGTGCATGTTCCCTTAATGTTTCTTTCAGAATGACGTGAATTTCCTTCAGCACCTTGCCTTGGAGGGGTGTAAAACTTGATGACAGCTTGTGTCGCGATGTCGTTGAAATCGCGCACGTCACCTGACATGCTTCATTTCAGCCTCTGTAACAAGAAAAGACTTATAATTCGGCACATGAACAGACCCGTCTTTCCAACACTGTCGATTCCATCCTACGGCAGCAGGAAGTAGGTCGGACAAAGGACTTATTAGCACTTACTAGCCATCATCGTGATGAACCTGCATCTCTCCTGAGGGAAGCTACGGCAAAATAGTGAACAAAATGCACAAACTAAAGTGTCTGATATACACACACACATATACATACATACATGGTCTGTCAATAAAGTTCGCGAACTCATCACAGTAAAAGTGCTACATACCTCATTGCTGAAAACCACCGTAGTCGCCTTCAAAGTACTCCCCCTTGGGAAGCTATGCACTGAT
>Ga0209629_10004757_pt1 | contig 10122 bp, 10 predicted proteins | sample TergutCu122P5_FD_187286 | JGI IMG/M metagenome (GOLD analysis project Ga0209629, IMG submission 187286) | Cubitermes ugandensis P5 segment gut microbial communities from Kakamega Forest, Kenya - Cu122 P5 (SPAdes) (version 2) | ecosystem: Host-associated > Arthropoda: Insects > Digestive system... | reverse complement strand
GCGTTCTGGCAAGCAACCGCGAATCCTGTTCGCCACGCAAGCCCATGCCTGTCCGCCCACGTTCGTTCTATTCACCAGCGGACAGTTCGACCCCCAGTACTTACGCTTCGTCGAGCGCCGCCTGCGCGAAGAGTTCGGCTTTGCGGGCAGCCCCGTCAAGGTCGAGGTGCGGGCTCGCGCCAAGCGGCCTAAGTGACCGTTCAGCCGAAGGTCACGTCTATCTGGAACTTGGCCTCTTCTGCGACGATGCGCATCTTGTACTTGCCGGCAGGGATGCCGGTTGTGTTCACCGGTCCTTGGGTGCTGGCGTCGGTGATCAGATAGACGCGTGTGCCCTGGACGAGCACCACCTTGAAGCGTCCGGAGTCGATGTTCAGGGTCATTGGAACCGTCGGATTCTCGGTGACGGTCACATCGGCGATCGTCTTGACGCCGCTGCATTTGCCGCAGGTCATCTTGAAGTGCGTGTTAGTTTCCGATGACGACTGCGTCGTCGCCGACCAGCTGTTGCTGTTGGCCACCTGGATGTCGTTGTCGTAACCGGTAAAGCCACTGCCGCAAGCCGTCAACGTCAAACAGAGTAGAGCTGCGGCAAGGGTGCGAACGATCTTTGGTCGCATGATTCCTCCTGATGTCGGGGCTTTCTGGCGTCATCCTAGCAAGCCAGAGGGCAATGCTTGGCCCCAGCACCCCGGGATGAGGGCGCCGCAGTTGCAATGGGCGTCGACCAACCGGTTCGAGACGACCTGGAAGCCGCGGCGCTCGATCAACGGCGCATGGCAGTTCCAGCACCAGGTAGTGGCGCCGTCGATGTCCACGACATTGCCGGTATAGACGAAGCACACGCCGGCGTCGATAGCCAACTGCCGGGCGCGGTGCAGCGTTTCGAACGGGGTACGGGGGACGTCCATCATACGATGCGACGGGTGGAAGGCGCTGAGATGCAGTGGCACGTCGGGGCCCAGCTCCGTCGCGATCCACGTTGCCAACTCACGTATGCCGCCGTCCGAGTCGTTCAGCCCAGGGATCACCAGGTTCGTTACCTCGAGCCAGACGTCCGTCTCGTGGGCTAGATACCGCAGCGTGTCCTGTACGACGTCCAGACGTCCGCCCGTGACGGTGCGGTAGAAGGTCGGGTCGATGGATTTGAAATCGACGTTGGCGGCGTCCATCACCGCGAAGAAGTCGGCCCGTGGTTCCGGTTCGATGTAACCGGCCGTCACCGCGATGTTCAGCAGTCCTGCCTCGCGCGCCAATACGGCAACGTCCATCGCGTACTCGGCGAAGATCACCGGATCGTTGTATGTGTACGCGATGCCCTGGCAGCCGTTCACCCGGGCCGCCTCGACAACCGATTCGGGCGACAGCGTACGACCGTGCCCCTCACCAGCCCTCGCAGTAGACAGATCCCAGTTCTGGCAGAAGCGGCAGGCGAGGTTGCAGCCCGTCGTGCCGAAGCTCAGGACGCGGGCACCGGGCAGTACATGGTTCAACGGCTTCTTCTCGATCGGGTCGATCGCCAGCCCGGATGGGTGGCCGTACGCCGTCAACTCCAGCGCGCCGCCGGTGTTCCGCCGGACGGCGCAGAAGCCCGCCTGACCGTCCCGCATCCTGCAGTGCCGGGGGCACAAATCACACTGGACGCGGCCGTCGTCCGCGATGTGCCAATACGAGGTCCTGCCTGCGGCAGGATGACGGGGCAGGGGAGAGGTCCTGCCGTCGGCAGGATGACGGGGTTGCGAGGTCCTACCTCCGGCAGGATGACCGGAAAGGGATGAGGTCCTGCCTTCGGCAGGATGACGGGTTATGGTCATTCCTCGAACGCCGTCACCGTGTAGCGGGAGATTTGCACGTCGTCGCCCCAGTAGTTCGGTGGCAGCCCAGCCTTGCGGAACAGGTGCCCGATGAATTCCTGCTTGTCGGGCAACTCTTCCCACACCTGGGGCAGGAACGTGGCGCGGTGGTAACCGGCGCTGAGTATCACGCCGTCGATGCCCGGTCGCAGCTGGGCTAATGCGTCCTCGCGCGACGTGAACGGCATCGGCACGGGCTCGGACAGCACGGATACCTCGATATCCGTGACGTCGAACTCACGCGGCCGCAACGGCGGGAAACGCGGGTCGCCGAAAGCCGCCGCCTGGGCGTTCTGCACGACGTCGTCGTGCAGCGTCCGGTGAGCCACCAACGAGCCGATGCAGCCCCGCAGCTGTCCCGACTGTGTCAACGTGACGAACGTGGCGCCAGGGGCGTCGAGCCAGGAGGCACCAGCGACGTCGGGCACCGGTGCGTCAATCCGCAGTCCCTTCGCTATCGCGGCGCGGGCCAAGCCCGTCAAGATTGGGCCGGCATCAGGGGGCAAGTTGTCGCTCATGGCGCCTCCGGCGAGTCGAAGGCGACAGCGGCGTAGCCGACTACGCGACGCTTGTCTCCGGCGGTGTCGCCGGAGTTGCAGGCGCCGAGTAGCCGTGGTTTGAGGCCCTTCGCCTTGGCCACCAGCAGCATGGCGTCCAAGCCGGTGGCCCCGCACGCATGATCGTGGTCAATGCGGGAATCCAGTCCCAGTATCTCGGCGACCGTCGCCTTGTCTATCGAGCAGGCTTCGTCGTAGCTGTGATAGTGCGACAGATCCGAGCTGATCACCACGCCCATGCGGGGCGTGCCCCACAGGGCGTCCAGTACCTCTGCGGCCTCTTCGGGCGTCACCCAGCCAACGGCCAGGGGAAGCACGTCGGCGTCGGGCAGCACGCGTTGCAGGAAAGGTAGTTGCACCTCCAGCGAGTGTTCCTCGGCATGGACAGCCTCGGACGTGATCACCTGCGGCATGTCGGCGATGCGGGCGACGCCGTCCGCCCAGATGGGCACCTGGCCGAGGGGAGTGGCCATGGCGTCGGCATCGGGCAGCGCAAGGGCTCGGACGCCGACGCGGTGCGTGGGTCCAAGGATCACGATGTGATCTATTGCCGCACCAGCCCAAAGCGCATACGCCAACGCAGCCGTCGACCCTGAATAGACGTACCCCGCATGGGGCACCAACAGAGCCGGGGGAAAAGCGAGGTCCTGCGTACCGCAGGATGACGGATCGGGCGCCGGGACGGCTGCCAGCATGTCGTCGATCATCGATCCCAGCGCTTGCGAATCGCCCGGATAGAACATTCCCGCCACGGCAGCGGGGCGAATATGTTTCATGTACATAGCCTAGTCGCATTAGCATTGAGTGATATAGGTGCCAGACACTGATCAACGCGGGGGAGAGGAACATGGCCACAGCCGCTGTACGTACCGTCGAAACTCCGGACGGCCCATTCACAATCATCGCCGGAACGAGCGTCATCGCTTCGGGCTGGACCGCCGACACGGCGCAGTTGTTGCGTCTGGTCGATCCCAGCCTTCGGCCGACGGAACTGACCGACGCCGCGCTCGGGTATGCCATGCGCGAGGCTCTGATCGCCGTCGACGGGTATTACCACGGCGACTTCGGCCCCATGCTCGTGGTTCCGATTGCCCAGTGGGCGGCACCGTTCCGTCAGCGCTGCCGCAGCCTGCTCCACGGCATCGCGCCCCGGCACACCATCACCTACAAGGAGTTGGCCACGCGGGCGGGCAACCCCCAGGCGTCCCGGGCGGCCGCCTCCGCCTGCGCCACCAATCCCGTCGCGCTGTTCCTGCCCTGCCACCGCGTGCTGCGTGAGGACGGCGACCTCGGCGGTTTCCTGTACGGCCTCGACCTCAAGCGGTCACTGCTCGACCGCGAAGCAGCCGTGCCGAGTTATCGGCATTGAACGCTGGCGCCACTCACCGCGTCTGGCGCTTGGCGAAGGTCGCTGTCGCTAGAGCGAACAGGACGACGAAGAACGCCCAGACGATGCCGAGGTCGAGTGCGATGCCACTGAAGCCATCGCCACGCAGCATGACGCCGCGCATCGCCGCCGCACCATGCGTGATGGGGAAGCACTGCGACAGGACTTTCATCCAGTTGGGCGCCGTCGACAGATCGAAAACGCCGGACACCAGGATTTGTGGCACCAGCAGCAGGATCATCAACTGGATCACCTGGAACGCCGTCTTGGCGACGGCGGACACCAGAAGGCCCAACGCCATCGACACCAGCGCCATAGAGAAAGTGATCACGATCACCAGCCACATCGGCCCCTCATTCGGGAACTTCAGCAGCACCGTCGCCGCCCACAGTACGAGCACCGATTGGATCGCTGCTGCGACGCCGAAACCGATGCAGTAGCCGGCGACCAATTGCCACGCCTTGATGGGGCTGACCAGCAGACGCTCCATCGTGCCGCCCGTGCGCTCCGTCACCAGCGACATGCCGGACGTGATGAACACGAACATGAAGACGAAGACGCCGATGAACACCGGCCCGAAGAAGTCGAATGTGCTCCAGTCCGAAGAGCCGTGCAGATACTCGACGTCCAGTTTCACCGTCTGCGGCCCGGACGCCAGCGACGCCAAGCCTTGCTGAACCGCGGCGACGGACGCCCGGTTGTGCGTCCCATTGGTCCCTTCAACGGTAAGTTGAATTGTGCCACCGGACATCGACACCGTGGCGTCGACGGTGCGGTCGGCCAGCTGCGTGGCGGCCTCTTCGGTGGTCAACTCGACGACGTCGGCGTGTTCCTGTAAGGCCTGCACCATCGGCGCGGGAAGGTCGACAGCGGCGATCGTCGGCTTGTAATTGGGCGAGCCCAGAATGATCGACAGCAACCACATGATGAAAACGGGCGCCACCACCAGCATCACGACGGTGCGCGGGTCGTGGCGGAACTGCTGCAGGATGCGCTTCGCAAGCGCCAGCGTGTTACGCATTGCCGTCCTCCTTCGGCGCCAACGGGCCATTCTCGGTGGCGGCTTCGAAGGCCAGGAAGGCCTCCTCCAGGTTGCCGGTGCCGGCCTGGGCCACCAAATCGTCGGGCGAACCGTCGGCCAGTTTGATGCCGTCGTGGATCATCACCAGCGTGTCGCAGTTGGCAGCCTCGTCCATGACGTGCGTCGTAACCAGGAACGTCGCGCCGTTGTCTGCCATCGACCGGAACGTCTTCCACAGGGCGACGCGGTGCGCCGGATCGAGGCCGACGGTCGGCTCGTCCAGCACCAGCAAGCGCGGCTCGTGCAGCAGGGCGATGGCCAGGCTGAGGCGCCGCTGCATGCCACCCGAGAACTCGGCCACCACCTTGCCGCCGGTGTCTTCCAGCGAAACCTGCTTCAGCACCTCGGGGATGCGCTTCGTCATCGCCGGGCCGCTCATGCCGTACAGCGCCCCGAAGAACTTCAGATTCTCGGGGCCGGTAAGGTCGGCATACAAGGCCTCGGACTGCGGCATGAACCCCATCTGCGGCTTGACGCGGCGCGGCGGGGCGGCCTCGCCCAGCACGGTGACTGTACCCGACTTAGCGCGAATGGCGCCGACTATCACGTTGACGAGCGTCGTCTTGCCGTGCCCGGACGGCCCGACCAGGCCGGTGATACGCCCCGGCGGCAGGTCGAGTGAGAAATGGTGAAGCACCTCGTGCTTGCCGTAGCTGACGCAGATGTCACGCACCTGCACCAGAGGTTCTGCTTGGGCCATCGAGCCTCCTTGCCTCGTGTCCAGCATATCGTTATTGCATGATCGGGCAGGAGCGATGGACGCACCCATGGCCGCCTGTGGTCGACCAGGAGTGCCGGGTGCTGGTGCTGGGCACGTTCCCCTCGCCGGCGTCGCGTGCCTTCGGCTTCTACTACGGGCACCCGCAGAATGCGTTCTGGCCGACGCTGGCCAGAGTCCTTGGGGACGAGCAGCCGGCGGCCACGCCCGAAGCGCGCCGGGCCTTCCTGCTGGCGCACCACATCGCCTGCTGGGATGTACTACACGCCTGTACGATCACAGGCGCTTCGGACGCCAGCATCCGCGACCCCGAACCAAACCTGTTCCGGCCCATCATCGAAGCGTCGGACATCGTTCGCGTGTTCGGCAACGGGCGAACAGCCACCGATCTGTTCAACCGCCTGTGCGCGGACGAGACAGGATATGCCGCCACCTACCTGCCGTCCACCAGTCCGGCGAACCGGGCGAAACAATCCGCCCTGTCGTTCGTCGAGGCCTGGCAACAGGTGGCGTCAGCCTCCGGCTGGTGACCACGGGACGACTAGACTCAAAAAGCATGACGGGTGTGAGAGACCCTGTAGTGCACATCTCGTGCGGCGACGTCCGCGGCGTCCGGCGCGAGGGAAGCGTTGCTTTCCTCGGCATCCCATTCGCCCAGCCGCCTGTCGGCGCACTGCAGTTCGCCGCCCCGCAACCTCGCCGGCCGTGGGCGGGTGTGTTCGACGCCACGCGATACGGGCCTACGGCCCAGGTCGAACAAAAGGCGGGGGAGACGATCCCAGAACCGTCCACCCCGGGCGACGACATCCTGAACTTGAACGTCTTCACTCCGGATCCCGATTCCGCCGGGCTGCCGGTGATGGTCTGGATCCATGGCGGCTCCTACAATGCAGGCTGCCAGAACAGCTCGTGGTACGACGGGGCGACGTTCAACGCCGATGGCATCGTGACGGTGTCACTGGGCTATCGGCTCGGTGCCGGGGCTTGGCTGCACCTGCCCGACGCCCCCGACAACCGCGGGGCGCTGGACTGGGTGGCCGGGCTGCAGTGGGTGCGCGACAACATCGCAGCATTCGGCGGCGATCCTGGTCGCGTCACCGTCGTCGGGCAGTCGGCTGGCGGGGGAGCGGTGCTGCATCTGCTGACGATGCCCGACGCAGAGGGCCTATTCGTCCGTGCCATGTCGATTTCGGGAGCCGTCGACGATGAGTCACCCGAGCACGCAGAGATCATTGCGCGCCGACTATCCGAGGTGGCCGGGGTGGCGCCGACGGCAGCCGCGTTCGCCCGCTTCGACCGTCAACAATTGCATGCCCTGGCGCAGAAAATCGTGGACGCCGGCCCGCTGGCACACCTGACATTGCTGCCGTTCGCGGACGGCACGGTGATCCCGCAGCCAGTCGTCCCAGCGTTCCGGGCAGGCGCGGCGCCCGTCCCGCTGTTGATCGGCACCACGTCGGGGGAGTACAACGACATCGCCGCCGTCATTCCCGCGATGGGTGTCGAAGCGGCCACGGCCGTGTTGATCAGCAATGGCGTCTCGCCGGAAGCCGCCGCCCGTATAGCCGCCGAGTACGAGGGCCGTGAGCCAGAAGCGATTGCACAGGCCGTCACCGACATCGCCTTCCGGCAACTGGCCTACGACGTCGCCCTCGGCCATGCCGCCACGGCGCCGACCTGGGCGTACGAGTTCGACTGGCCGTCGCGCAGCGCCGGGCGTCCTGGTTTGGTGTTCCACTGCCTGGACGTGCCGTTCTGGTGGAATCGGCTTGACGGTGAGCGCGTGGTAGACATGACGGGGCCGAACGCGCCGCAGGCCCTGGCGACCGCGATGCATAATTCCATGGTGTCGTTCATCAAGGGCGACGACCCGGGATGGGCGCCTTCGACCCCGACCTACCCGAACGCTGTCAGGTGGCAGGATCCGCTGACGTCAAAGCCGGGCCTTGCGGACGTGATCGACCGGCATTGACAGCTGCGCGACGGTTGGCCACGTAAACTCCGACCAGAATGACGACCCCGCCCGCCAACTGGGCCAGGCTTAGCCGCTCGTGCAGGAACAGGGCGCTGGTGACCAGCGTGACGATGGTGCCGAGCCCGATGAACGTCGAATACCTTGTGGAGCCCAGGCGGGCGATACCCACGTTTTGCAGGAAGAAGGCCCCGATCGTCGCACCCAGGGCCAAGTAGGCGACGGCAATGGCGAAGTCAGGCCTTGCCGCCGGAAGCGTGACCAGGGTGACGAGCGTCCCCTCGAACGCATGCCGCACGACGGTGATGCCGCCGAAGAACAGCGCGCCGCAGGCCACCATGACGAACGTCTTGTCGATATCAGACGTGGCTGTGGCGAAGCGCTCGGCAAAGGCAGCGTACAGGGCGTACGAGACGACAGCGCCGATCAACAGCGCGTAACCACCGAGGTCGAAGGCGGCCGTCAGCCCGCCGGCCGCAACCGTCGCCACGACGCCCACCAAGGTGATGGCGATACCGGCGACCTGCCAGCGCGACGGACGCGTTCGAACCACCACCATGCCGGCCAGGACGATGGCTACTGGAATTGAGGCGATGATCAAGCCGCTCTCGGATGCGGTGGTGCGCTTGACACCGTACGTCTCGCAGATGTAATACACGAGCGGCTGGAACACCGCCAGCAATAACAGGGTGCCAATGGTTGCCCGGGTCACATGCACCCGGATCACGCGCATTGCCATCAGGATGAGCATTGCAACGAGCGCGGTCACGAAGCGCCAACCCAGCAGCGTGAACGGGTCGATGGTGTTGGTGACACCCTTGGTGAACACGAACGAACACCCGTAGAGCAATCCGGTGCCGATCGTGGCAGCCAGCCCGATGTTGGTGCGCTTGCTCACCGAGGCACATTAGCACTGGGAGAATGATGCCACGTCACAATGTCCACTGTGGACAGCATAGAATTATCTGTGCATGGGGAGGAATACATGACACAGGGAAATCAATCCGCCCGACAAGACGAGCGGTGGATCAGGCAACTGACACACTGGGTGACGTCCGTCGTCATCGGCGTGGTGGGGCTTGCCGCCGTCGTCGGTTGGGGCATGTACGTCAAGAGCGACGCCGCAATCATCAACTGGGGCCAGAACCTGGTTGATAGCATCAACGCGATGTCGTCCAGCATCCTGGACACCGCCACTCAGTACGCCAGTATCGCGTTCTCGCCGAAGGGTGCGCTCGTTATCCTCGTTGTGGCCGTGATCGTTGTGGCGCTCGCGACGCGACGCCTCGGTGACGGGCTGTTCGCCGGCTTCACCATCGGCGTCGTTTACGCAGCGACATACGCCCTCAAGGTGTTGGTCGGACGCCCCCGTCCTGACGTAACGATTTTGCCGCATGTTGTGAGCGGACTGGAGGTGGACACGTCGCCCGGCTATCCCAGCGGACACGTGGCCATGGTCGCGTCCCTTGTCGTAGTGCTGTTCCTTGTGGCCCGTGGTTGGGGACGCGTACTTATCGGCGTGTTGGGCGCGCTGCTGGTGGCCGGGGTCGCCTACACCCGCCTGTATGCCGGAGCCCACTACCCGGACGACGTCGCAGCCTCGGCTGTGTTCGCGCTGACGGTCGGGCCGCTTGTGTATGTGGTGCTGCACGGCATCGATTCGAAGCTCGGCATCGTCAGCGCCATCGACCGCCTAGGTGCCAAGATCCCACTGTTCCGGCGTCCGCCCGAAGAACCTAAGCAACCAGTTGACGCCGCCGCGCCGGTTGTCATGACGGGCCCTGCTGTATCGCAGTTACCGGTCTATCCGCAGGCGCCAGCCGAAACCGCGCAGGCGGTGGCGACGCCGATCACCACGGGTCAAGTACCGGCCGGTCCGTGGTCACCTGAGGCCGCCACTCAGTCGGGTGCACCTGTGTATCCCGCTCAGGTGCCATACGCACCCGAGCCTGTTCCAGTACCAGTCGCTGAAGCTGTTCCAGTCCCCGAGTCTGTTCCGGTTGCAGAGCCGATCGTCGTCCCCGAACCTGTGCTATTCCCCAACCAAGCTGCCACCCCCGAACAGTTCCCTGCCCCTGAACGGGCCGTCGTCCCCGATCAAATGGCTGGTCCGGAAAGAGCTGCTGAGCCGCAGGTGTCCGAAGACACCATGGGCTCGGCGTTCGTGAATCCAACAGCCGGCCCGACCGCTAGCGAAATCACTGCCGACCTACCGATCGTCGCCCCGGTCACGAGCGTGTCGCAGGTAGGCGCACCAGACGGTGTCGCGCCTGGCGTCCCTGCGCCGATCACAGAACCTTCCGATGTTGCCGGCCATGGCCTGATCGCGCAGCATGCCGAAGCACAATACGCAGAATCCACACCGGAGTCGCCGGCCGTTCGTCCTGCGTTCGAATTGCCGACGGCACGGACTACGCAGGTGATACCGCTCGCTGTCGCTCAACCGGCCGATCAGGCGGTGCAAGCGACCGTCATGGCGGAGCCCCCGGTCATAGCGGAGCCCCCGGTCATAGCGGAGCCCCCGGTCATAGCGGAACCCCCGGTCATGGCGGAG
>Ga0209629_10004756_pt1 | contig 10122 bp, 5 predicted proteins | sample TergutCu122P5_FD_187286 | JGI IMG/M metagenome (GOLD analysis project Ga0209629, IMG submission 187286) | Cubitermes ugandensis P5 segment gut microbial communities from Kakamega Forest, Kenya - Cu122 P5 (SPAdes) (version 2) | ecosystem: Host-associated > Arthropoda: Insects > Digestive system >... | reverse complement strand
TTACAGACTTTTATTTTAAATTATTCCTTCATTGTAATCCTAAGCGATCATATTTTTTGTACTTTGTTTTATTAAAACACAACCCTTTGTAAAACGGAAACCTGTGAAAACGGAAAAAAAATACCGAAACGAACGCGTTCCGTTTTAGGCAGGTTTTACTGCATATGCCTTCATGGTGCACATGGTCTTAAATTTGTTATAATAATTACTGAACCCCTGGGGTAGCGTAGTGGTTAAGGCACTGCGCTACTAGTCGGGAGGTCCCGGGATCGATTTCTGGTGGCATCACTGGGGATTTTTTCTGTGGTACCCCCGACAGAACCATGTGCCCTGAGGTCAACTCAGCCTCTGAAAGTGAGTACCAGGGGTTTCTCCTGGGGTAAAGGCGGCCGGTGCGTTTGGCTGACGACTTAGTACCCTTGTTGTGCCGAAATGTCAAGAAATCCGGGGCCTTAACCTACCCGGAAACCCTTGGGCCACCTTTACTTAATTACTGAAACATATGACAAGTTTACAGTAAGTGCTCTTATGTAATACAGTCCCTGTCAACACCGTTCCTATACCAGCAAAGTTCTGATACAGACATTTACAGTTACAATATTTGAGTTGCTTTAATTCATGTCATCACAATTTTCTGGTCCTGCATTATGCAACATGTGAATTCAGTGCAGCTGAAATTACCCCCTATCTTCACCTCACCTTATCACATTCCTTCCTCGTAGCACATTACACCTGGATCTCACTGTTTGTATGTGGTTCTACATAAAACCTGCCTAAATTCTGTCTCTGATTTGATTTCTAATCTATAGTTCCAGCTTGGGACTGCTTTATAGCAGTGTTAGGTTGACAATGGAAGGCGAGGCTGTATTTTGATTTCAGTTATGGTTCCTGCCCACATCATGCAAATTTTTATTTTGGCTTTTTTCTGGTTGATAAGGCATGGAGTTTACTCTGGATAAATGGAATATAAAGCATGTGGTGTATTTATGTAATGAGTGTACCTAAGAAACTATGCTCTTACTGCATTATTTATTCATGTAATGAACTTTTATCATTACATCTGTTACACTTTTAAGTTGATTGTCATCTTGTGTTATTTTGTTTTTATCACATCCCTGACCAATCTGGATAATGATTTTTGCAGATAGGGCTGTATTAGAAAATTGGAGTGATGCATATTAAACCTTTGCAAGACCTATACATTTTAATTGAGAAATTTAAAAATGCTGTATTCCATTGGGCACATCATTTTTCTTGGCAAACAACCACAACCAGTGAAGTCACTGGGAAAGGGAACTGTTGCACAGATATTTACCAATAAACTCATATTCATAAACTTGCTGGGAAAGTAATGTTTGATAAAATGCAAGTGACCCTTGAAGATTATTATATTTTATTATATTATTACATTAATTATATTAAAGCTCAAAGACTAAGCTGGTTTGGTCACGTACAAAGAATGCCAGATACCAGAAGAGTTAAGAAGATATTTAAATGGAAACCCATAACCAAAAGATCACCAGGAAGACCCAAGTACAGATGGGAGGATAACATTAAACAGGATATTTGCCAAATGAAGATTAAAAACTGGATAGCCTGCGTCCAGGATCGAGGGAAATGGAAAGAGGTCGTTGAGAAGGACAAAACTTTCAACCATTAAAGGAAGTTCAGCGCCTAAAAGAAGAAGAGACCCTTGGAGATGGGAAAGACAGGTTGTCCCAAAAAGTCAGTAAGGAACTGCCATTACTCGCCACATAATAACACAGAAGAGCGCAGTTCTCTTCTAAGGGAATGATTTGTTTAAAAATGCAGTGGTGACATTCTGAGGGAACAGTTTTTATAAGAATTCACTGTCAATAAAATTCAGAACTACACACTTCATATTTCCTCCCTGCCTAACAAACAGTCACCCAAAACTGTGACAGTGTCTCAGAACAACCTACAACTACTGCCTTCCGCACAAATCAGACTATGGGACAATGAAACAGTGGTCCTCTTCCTTGCAACAGAACAAAGGGGACATAATCTTCATACAGGACAGTTGTATGGGAAATGCTGGTAGGTGGTTGGATTACAATTTACTTACAAATGCTGCATCAACTTAAGAGGTTACTGAGTACTGAAAGCATTAAAGGGAACAGATTCAGGAAGCAGTGGTACCTACTGACTACATTAGACAAGTCAATGCTGAACCAACCATCTTTATGGATTCCATTACTCAAGCACTGCACTGAATATCTGTGAACTGGCAGAGAATTCCATCCTGCTCTACATGGCACATTTTGTATTTCAGTGACTTCTTATGTACTCTGAGAAAAATCACAGTGTAACAACAAACATTATTCTCAAATCCTTCTTAAACTGAGATTTTAGGTTTCCATCATCGAGGATTCAGGTCATCTGTGATGTGTCACTGGGTCACCGTCTCACAACATTTGGAGGGAATGTAGCGCCTTCACAGAATCCTCCACCCTTGATAACAAAGGCACTATATTCTTTCAAAATGGGGGGACACTAACCCAGCAACACAACATCACATCCCCAGAATAACACCTGAAACCTCACTTCTTAAATCGTTTTCATTGTAACACATGAATATTACCAGGTAATTTCTCTGCTTCCTCTGGGTTTATTGGGTATTTTCTTTTTACATAAAGTCGCACAGAGTTTTGAAGGCACACCCAATTCTTGTTTGTGCTCTTATTGAAACTTTGTCTTTTGAGGAGCCATTTGCTTTGACACCATGAGAGGTCTAACTTCTTTATGGTATTCATCACTGAACTGGAATAAATAAAAAAAAAGAAAGAAAGAAAAAAAACATTAACAAGTAGCAAGTATGCATATATTTACCTTCAAGCAGGGCTTTTAAACCATCTGAAATAAAGGTTCAGTTTAATGAGTCATCTCATGTTCAGCTGTCGTGCTGGTTTAGCAATGTTGTTTCTAGCAATACCATGACTACCACCAGTGTGGGCAAATATATATATACTAGATGAGTCTCTCATATGGTTAGTTGTCAGGTTGTCACCACACAAGCCCAGGCTGAATCCCAGGGCAGTCCATTAGTACATACTGTGAACAAAGTGGCCAGTATTGAGACAGACTTTCTCAGAGCACTTGGATTTTCTTCTGTCTTATCATCCCACCAATGTTCTATATGAACATTCATTCATCTATCATGCATGCTACATAGGTAAGATACATACAGCATCCCTAAATAAACCACTTAGAACAAAAAAACAGTTTACAGCCCCAAACAACAAGGCGACTTGGGAGTACGCAAATTACCACAGCAGTAAACAGAACCAGTAACTTTCCAAATACGACTAACCACCACCATTACCGCCCAACCACATGTGACAGAATAACACATTTAATATGCATGTGTGTTAGTGTTACAATCTAAAAACACAAGTTTTTCAAAATGTTTAACAGACCATATCAACAAACTGTTTGAAAGGTATGAAACAAAATTTCCGTGTCACTTGGAGCTAACTTTGTGAGTTATACGTAAATCAAAATATTTGTCCCACCATCGTCTTAGAGGTTATGTATCAGCTGTGCAGAGAAGAAGCTGCAGTATTACAAAATATCTCTTGCTTAATCAAATTAAATATCCTAACACTGATATTAACACAGTTATAACAATTCGTTACGACGTACGTTAACTGCATTTACATTAGCTTTACTATCGAAATTGGGTACACAGAGTGAACAACCTCTAGTCAATATTCAGTCATTGCTTTTGGATATTATAAGTTTTGTAAACTGGTTAATGCGCGTAAAGTTTACTTCTACTGTGTGGTGCACAGTATATGAGTGTGCAAACTGTACACAAATGTTTATATTTCATTAACAAACGTAACTTAAGTTCAGATTAGAGTCGTCTGGGTTTTGATAGTGGGTAGTGTTAGACGCTGACAACATTCGGTGCACTATGTTAACGTAACCGAGTCCGAGTTGACGCTTATGTAAAGGCAGCACGTTTCTCCGAAACATTGGTTATCAACATACAACACTACTCGGTATTAAAACAATGATGTGTACAATACGAACAATTCCGGAGGTGAACAGCAGAAAAACTATATAATAAATATTTGTTCACTTTCCTAGAATCTCACCGAGTGATCCTAGGCCCCTTACACACTGAAGACTATATTGATAACATGCGCTTTAATCAACTCTTTCAAACGCTTAATGTTCAAAATTTTGCGCATTTTTCCACGTGGGGCTAGTAGTGTTACTGCAGCTCCACGGGATTGTATGCCGACCAGATAAGAATAAACATATCGCTTAACACAGATCATCTACTCGCTTAGCACGTAAGAATATAAATCTCTTTCAAATCAACGTTGGCGAAGTCAAATTGTATACAGAAAATCACATCATAACATATTTTGTACTAAATTATTGAAAATACTTCTGTGTTATACATAAAATATTTACCTTGTCATTTTAAGATGATACTTATTGTAGCTACATATTTGTAATATTGGATAATGTCTTAAAATTACTCCAATGAAATGCAACTTCCTATAGCTGTCATATCCGAGTGGAGGAGACGGTAGCTTATCCGTGGTTCCTGCCTGCGCCTGGCAGTTGCTTGTGAGGTGTATACAGTCGTGGTTCGGTCGTCATATTGAAGTAGAAAGTGTGTTAGGTGTGACATAGTCTGACGAAGTGTGCAAGGTATGTAGACCAAATCTGGATAAGTAACCAACGTTAAGTGTATGCGCCTAGTTAGAAACAACGTTTTCAGAAGGGTGCAGGGCATTGACATCAAACAAAAGCAAGATGTTTGCTTTTTGCCCTACAAAACGTATGTTTAACAAAAAAATGTTAGGCAGTTTTGCTTTATCTTCATTAAGCTGTGCTAAAACGTGTTACGTATAGATATTTTCATATATAGTTGCGAGTGAATTTTGTTGGGTGGTACTGGTTGTGAAAGCTGGGGCATCAAATCTCATCCTTGCACCACATGATCAAGTACCTTATTTCTGTCATACAGATTGAAAATGGCTAGAGGACAGCAGAAGCTTCAGTCACAAGCCAAAGCTGCAGAGAAGCTTGCAAAGCAGAAAAAACAACAGGGTCATAATGCCAACACCCAAAAAAAAGCAGCACAAGCGGCCCTTGTTCATGTTTGTTCAGTTTGTAAGGTATGTATTACTCATTTCATTTCAGGAAGTTATATGTATCGTTGAGATTATTAAGAAGAAAATAATACTTATTTGTTCCAGTCATATGTCTTTTTTTTTGCAGGTAGTCAGTAAAGACTGAGCCATGTAGTTTCTTTTACCATTCATTCATAGAACATTCTGCCACTTGGTTCTGTGAACTGCATTGTCATCATTTTATTGGGAACATGTGTTTAAATTTTAGAGTGTTCTTCGTAGCATCATGTATTAAACATTGTATTTACCAGCTAAATGTAACAGTCTTCATTTTCTTAATCTTCAAAGAATCTGATTCTTTCCTTTCCCACAACATCAACAGGATAGTAAGTCCTATTTATTTCTGTCTCCCATTTGAATCTGATGTCATTATAACAGCTGACAAGAGCTTGATTAGTGTGAATGGCATGTTAATAGAATAGTCATGGGGACAGTAATGTGACTGAGACTTGATTGTTTCAGGCTAAGAATGGCTGTCTTAGAATTCATGTTCACATATAACTCACAGTAGGAGAGTATAGTGTAAGTGTATGTAGATCAGTGAAGGGAATTGCATTGCTCGTGGCATCTGTAGGCCAGATTGAAATAGAGGAGTATTTTAGCATTGCAGTATTGCAACATTTGATTAATGAGACTATGAGTACACTGTCAAAATATTGTGATGCGTGATTATTGATGCATATTGAAATAAAGATGTGTTATTTCCAGGCAGCAGAAATTGATTTCTGTACTTAATTTTGTTGTGTGTGATGATTTGCTTGAAGTTAGAATTGTGAGTCAAATCGGAATGAATGAAAAAGTCCAAGACTAATAAAACTTACCCAGGTAGGTATGACAAAACGTCATGCAGTTACTGTGTTCATTGCAACACACTGCCCATAAATCCCATAATGAAATTAAACTTTTTATAATGCTGAATTACTGGGCACTGCAATTCAGTATAGTGAATGCAAAATATTTTTCCAAATGTGGGGGAAGAAATTCAAAGGTGATTTGCCTCATGCTTTTGTCTCATACTGAAAGTTGATTATCTCATAACATAGTATGTTGTAAGTTTAGTGTGATGTCTAGAAATCAGATATGAAATCCTTTTGAAATTACAGTTCATTATCAATATCTGTGTAACTTACATCGTCATAACCTATAACAAGTGCGTGTCTGAGGTGGATTAAGATAAAATTTTCTTGAATTGGCCGCTGAGTGACAAGTCAATTGCAGTTAGTAGTAGTAGTAGTAGTAGTAGTAGTAGTAGTAGTAGTAGTAGTAGTAGTAATAATAATAATAATAATAATTCACAAAACCGTATTTTATAAAACTGTGTGTTACACGTTGTCACATGAAAGGGTTGGTTGTGAAATACACTGTACTAAATCTGTAACCTGATAGCATGTGAATCTGTAGCATTTCTTGTCACTTGCCAGGCAACTTGATGCTTGTGCCATTCTGAAAATCTCCTTCCAGTTTTCTCTTCATTTGCTCTTATTGTCAGCTGGACCTGTCATATGTTAGACTGTCTTAATGTTCATTTGCTGCTGCATGGCCTCTTGCTTGGTCTCCAACCATGAGTCTAAATATGAATCATCAACTCCAATTGTGAGTCTAAATATGAATCATCAACTCCAACCGTGAGTCTAAATATGAAGCGTCAACTCCAACCGTGAGTCTAAATATGAACCATCAACTCCAACCATGAGTCTAAATATGAATTGTCAACTCCAACTGTGAGTCTAAATATGAATCGTCAACTCCAACTGTGAGTCTAAATATGAATCGTCAACTCAAACTGTGGGTCTAAATATGAATCATCAACTCCAACCGTGGGTCTAAATATGAATCATCAACTCCAACTGTGAGTCTAAATATGAATCGTCAACTCCAACCATGGGTCTAAATATGAATTGTCAACTCCAACCGTGAGTCTAAATATGAATCATCAACTCCAACTGTGAGTCAAAATATGAATCGTCAACTCCAACCGTGAGTCTAAATATGAATCGTCAACTCCAACCATGAGTCTAAATATGAATCATTAAATAAAAAGTTTGAATTGGTTTTACTTTTTTATATTACTGTACTCACAGTACAATGTTTGTGAAGCTTCCTTACGTACATCATTGATTATTCTTTGATTGAGAGTTGAAGTGAACTGTTATATTTATCTCCTACTCTTGAGCAACCTACATACAGTTGTCTGTGTGCAAAATTGATTTTGTTGGTCAATCTGGAGTTTCTTCCTTTCTAGTCTCATTATCTTCAGCAATCTGGCTGTTCTTTACTTTCTCGCATATCTTAGTGATGTCAGTTGTCGTCACCACTCCATGTTGCAGTGCCCTTTATTAGCCATTTCCTTATTAGAATGAACCAAGTGTTAACCCATTCATAGGAAGCAGGGGGTTTTAAAAGCCACCATAATTCTGACAGGCCTTTTCAATAAAATGAGTCAAAATTTAAGCGCATGTAAAATTATATTACTGTCTCAGTGCAAATAAAAATTTATAACATTTTTTAAGGAAATTTTAGAATCTCTACCTAGAATAACATTAAATTTTTGTGTATGTGTTTAATAACTTTTCCCCACATGGTACACAATGGAACACAGAGTTCTGCAAAGTGCCACACCACAGCTTGAATACTTAATGCTGACACTGATTAAATTCTTCTGTATTCCATGACTGGACATTGATGGCTCCATCTTGAATGTATTTGGGTAATTTTTATCTTTGTACCGTGCATTTTTTAATAATGTTAATATTCTTTTACCAACAAATGCACTTTTATTTAACATATAAAATATTACATATTAAGATTTACATTAAAACACTTTTTTACAGTCACTCCTACATGTTTTGGTCCGTGTAGACCAAACCTGTAGGAGACACTGTAAAAGAGTGTTTTAATGTAAATTTCAATATTTTGTATGTTAAAAGTGCATTTGTTGGTAAAAGAATATTAAAATTTGGGTAACGTGTATTCGAGTTAGCACACCATGCTGGACTGAATGGACTGGCGAGAGAAGTGGTCCATCTGCGCACTGTCACCGTTAGCTTTAGGAATGTTTCCTCTTTAATTGCGGGTGGTGCAAATGTTTTTACAGCAAAATGCTATGTCTGTTGGCTGAACTGTGACATCTTTGACCCCCTAATGTATGCACACTTACAAACGTGGCCATCACTGATTGCTTCCACACTTCTAATGCCTATGTTCAATTTAGGCACAGTATTGTATACTCTGAACATGCCTGTAATGCGAAGTCAGTACCTTGATGCAATGTGTGTTTGAACCTATGACTGTTATCAATTGAACGTGAGTATGCAATTCATTGGTTACTTCTTTGTGTGCACCTGGACGCTCGTTATAACCATTACACCTTCTGTATGTGGCATGTGCTTCTGCACATGGCCTATGTTGAATTTTGCCATGTTTTCTCTTCAACTGGAAATGTGAGGGTACAGCACTCTGTGACAAGGTCTGATGCTGTCTCTTTCCACATACTTCAATCTAAGTGCAGGCTCTTAGAAGTTGAAAACATGACAGGTAATGAGAGCAGTGTTCGAGTAACTGTCTTTGAAAGTTGCTTGTCACACCACTTGCTGTTTAAAAATTCCAGTCCAAGTTTTCTTCAAAGCCGTTGTATGTGACACGAATCTTTCAACCGAAATAATGGTCGTAATTTGTCTAGTGTTTTTGATTACTGTGATGTATCTTTTTTCCACATTAAGTACAGCAGTTAAGTAGTTGCTTCATGATTAATTTTCTGTTCCTGGAGACAATGATGATCATCACCACCACAGTCTGTCATATGACAGGTCCATACTTTGGCTCTGCAAAAGCTAGTTCTCTAGAGAGTATGATTCTGTTGCTTCCTCTTTCAGTTTTCAGTATTCGTCTCATTTCCTTAAGGTGATCCAATAGTTGCTTGCATCTTGTTTCTAGTCTTTCCATCCCTTCTAACTTTCCTTCAAAAATATGTTTTAGATGGCAGTTCCTATGCAAGATGTCACCAGTTCAGTTACCTTTCCTTCTTTTTACTGTATTTCGGATGTTCCTTTCCTTTTTGACTCTGTGTCATACTTCTTCATTATTCTAACAATCAGTCCAGCTGAACGCCATCCTTCTCCAACCCCACATTTCAAAACTTACTGCAGATATTTCACAAAAATTGTTCTAATTCCAAATGCTGGGGTCAAGTCGGTACCACCGTGCCTTCATATTTGAACCCCTCATGTTTCAGCTTGGAGACTAAGTACTCGTAGAGCTTTTTTTGTGGTTTTTGTGTCCTCCAGACAAATTGCGCAAGTTAAGCAATGACTGCCTTTTTCTGTGTCCATTCTGATTTGTTGTTGACTAACCAACCATTTTATACCTTGTAGTATGAGATACTGATAGCAGAGTTAAGTAGGCCATCAGCAAATAAAGTAAGATATAATAAAGGGGGGAATAGTGGAATGGATTAAAGAAGAATGGAATAATCCACAAAAAAAATGCTTTTTGTATCCGTAGATGTTCTCTGGATGATTTGTTATTATGTCCAAGGCTTCTCCATTTGTTATTATGTCCAAGGCTTCATTCTTCTCTGTTGTTGTATAGTTATGCCAGCATGGACTGTATTACTGTTTTATCCTAATCATTCCTACTGATGTGTATTTTCGTATGTTTATTACTACTGATGTAACTCTAGAGCTCAAGTCGCTGGCCACGGGAATAGTTCTAAGAATTCTGTACCCGCTCGTTTGCTGCGACATCAGAGCAGCCTGGATTGTAGGGTTGGGCACTCAAGACGACTAGCAGTCGTGGGACCCGTCAGTTGATGGTGAATCATTAGTACTTTATTTGCAACCTTATGTTGCATTACTTATACACTCTCAACCAAGCAGTCTCTGGGACAAGACATCCCAGCATCATCTGGCGAGTCCAGCGGCAGCAGTGGTGCCTAATTAGTCTCCTCTTT
>Ga0209629_10004755_pt1 | contig 10123 bp, 7 predicted proteins | sample TergutCu122P5_FD_187286 | JGI IMG/M metagenome (GOLD analysis project Ga0209629, IMG submission 187286) | Cubitermes ugandensis P5 segment gut microbial communities from Kakamega Forest, Kenya - Cu122 P5 (SPAdes) (version 2) | ecosystem: Host-associated > Arthropoda: Insects > Digestive system >... | reverse complement strand
TAGTATAACCATTACTGACAATACTGTCGGAAATATTGTAATCGCTTAGTTTGCTTACTTTAAGCGGGTCATAATCTAAATAAATAAAAACTTTATCGACATAATATTTTTTATGCGGGACATTCGTATATTTCCCTGTCGGCAGCAATACTTTGAAACTGTCTAATTTCATAGTGACATCCACTTGATTATCAATCATGGCGCTATCGGTTGCATCGTATGAAATATACTGTTTATTAAAAGCGTAATAACCCCTGTTTCGCAGTAAATTGGTAATACGATCCCGCTCTTGATCTAAAATATTCCTGTCGAACAACATCCCTTCATTGATTAAGGAAATCCGGTCGGAAGCAGGCTCCCTCGAAATGCGCGACAATTCGCTGCCGGTTAACATACTACGAATGCTATCGTCTTCAATGGTAGATGAATAATGCCGGATACGATAGGGTGTATTTCCTCTAATTATATAAGCGACTTCTGCTTTTTTCCCTTTGAGTGTTGTGTTGGAAGAAACATCGACATCGAGATAGCCCATATTAACAAACAATTTTTGAAATTCCAGATTGGTCTTGGCAACTAAGGTAGAGTCGAAAATCACCGGCTTTTCGCCTATTTTCCTCATGAAGCGGTTATACCATTTGGTGCTGTCTTTTCCTGATAAACTGTAGATTTGAAACATAGTTTTATTCAATGCGAACATTTTAAAATTGGGCTGTTGCCTCAGATACGGTTTCAATTCCAACGTTTTATAATTCGGAACATCCGATTCGATTTTAACCTTATCCAAAAGATATTCGCCTTCAGGAACAAATTTGGTGGAACTGCACGAATATAAAGCCCATACAATTGGGAATAACAACCAATAAAACCGGCTTAAAATTTTCATTCGTGCAAACTTTTTAAAATTTGTATGCAAAGATAAACGTATTACGAAATAGTTTATTAGTTTTGTCAAAAAAAATAAATAAAAAAATGTTAAGCAGGAATAAAATTAAGTTTATCCGTTCGTTAGAAATGAAAAAATTTCGCAACGAATCGGCTTGCTTTTTGGCTGAAGGGAATAAATTGGTAGCGGATATTTTGCCGTTTTTTGAATGTGAATATCTGATAGCTAAAGCTTCATGGTTAGCTACGCAAGGCGACATAGACGCGAAAGAGTTGATTGTTGCCGAAGAAAACGATATAGAAAAAGCCAGCTTGCTGAAAACGCCTCAGGATGTTTTGGCTGTCTTTCGCCAACCGCAATATGTTTTGAATAACGAAACGCTAAAAAATGAGTTGAGTTTGGTTTTGGATGGAATACAAGACCCGGGCAATCTGGGAACGATTATCCGTTTAGCGGATTGGTTTGGCATCCGCCGATTGATTTGTTCGCCGGATACGGCAGATGTGTATAATCCTAAAACCGTTCAGGCGACAATGGGAGCGATTGCCCGCGTTCAGGTGTTCTATGTTCCGCTTCCCGATTGGTTAGACGAGGTGAAAAATATTCCTGTTTACGGCGCTTTTTTGGAAGGTAAAAATATTTATACGGAAACCTTATCGTCTTACGGATTGATTGTCATGGGAAATGAAGGAAAAGGAATCAGTAAGCCGGTCGAAAAGCGAATTACTGAAAAGCTCTATATTCCTAATTATCCGCCGGAAACCGAATCGACCGAATCGCTGAATGTAGCGGTAGCGACTGCGATTGTCTGTTCCGAATTTCGCCGGAGGCAATTTTAATTTCTAATGGACATCTTGGGATTATTTTGACTTTAAGTTGTCATTTTACTTCCTCTATTTCTTCCTTTGTCAAATTTGTCAGCTTTTGTATTTGTTCTATTGACAATCCTAATATTTTTGCTTTTTTCGTAATTTCTATTTTTTCTTCTGCTTTCCCTTCTGCTTTTCCTTCTGCTTTCCCTTTTTCCATCCCTTTTTCCATCCCTCTTTCCATCCCTCTTTCCATCCCTCTTTTTTCTGCCTCTTTCGCCTCGTCTAATGATGATAATATACTGTTGACAGTTATTAAATTTATCTTATACTGGTCGTAGGCATTCTTCTCTGCTTTGCTAAATGCCGACTCGCGGACATAACCTATTGCCTCGCGAATGTCAGGCTCCGCAAGTAATTCTTCGGGGACTTCCGTTGTGCATTCGTCTATTTCAGTCAAAAAACGCAGCCATAATTCGAGTAACCTCCTGTCGGATCGATTGCTCGGACGAAATTTCGGCAATTCAATAAATACGAACTCCAATCCCTTGATTTGCTTGTCGGTATGTTTTATATTGACTATCTTGTAGTGGTGATAGTATTCATTAGCCATTTCCGGCGATGTTTCAAAATTTCTGTTTACCAAATTTATGGAATATACCGGCTTCAAAAGTTTTACTTCTTTAGAACTGTCCAATTGTAGAATGTAGGCTTTCGAGGCATTTAATAATACGCGATTTTTAAAATCATCCGTCCAGTTCATTTGCATTTCAACAATAAACTGCCTTCCTGCTTTGTCGGTACAACGCACGTCAACTATGGAATTTTTTAAAATCGGCAATTCCGGTATCAATTCGTTGGTTTGATATTCAATCTCTGCAACGCGTTGATCGCCCTCAAACATTAGCAGACTGTTAATAAGACTGATACACAAATTCTTGTGTTCGCCGAATACCCGTTTGAAAATTAAATCATATTTGGGGTCTAAATAGGTTGTCATTGCATTTTACTTTAAAAGTTTACTTTGCAAAAGTAATATAATTTCGTTAATTTACAAAATGTTTCTTTCATTTTTTGGTATATTTATTTCTTCGCTATGCCACAGTTAGTTTGCCGTAGTATGTTGTCCCGCTTGCGTGCAATCGCTCGTTAGGCGAAGGCATTTTTTGTTGTCGTTGTCGCCATAATTGCTATTTTTGAAACTGCGCAGTAAGAATAAACAAAATAAGAGTTTTATTTTTTGAACAAATCGGAATGGGTTCCGGTACGGACAAGTACTACAATACCTTCAAATTCTTCATTATCACTTTCGTATTTGCGAAAAAGGAGCACCCAGTCCGGCTCTAAATGAGCGTCCCAAGTTTCCTCTCTTTGTCCTTTTAATTTGTGCGTTCCATATTCATCTAAGGGAAGTGTTCCATTTCTTTGTAATTTCAAAATAGCTGAAGCCATTAACGACAAATCACATCTACGCTTAGCGCATAATTTAATGTCTTTTTTGTATTGTCCAGAAGGTTTTATGTGGTACATATTCTCTACTTTAAACAATCTGCTAAAAGCTCATCAACAGAGGTGTATCCTTTTAATTTCTTGTGATTGTTTGCTTCTTTAATTGCTTTCTTTGTAGTTTCGTTAGGAATCAATTCTACATCAACTCCTTTTGCTTCAAGCAGAGGAATAAACTCAGGGTGTTTATATAGGTTTATTTTTGCATAACTTGAATTCATTGTCCTTTCCATTATTATACCTGCTACTCGTGCCATAATTTTTATAGTTTAAAATTATGATGCAAAGATAATCCTTTTTTATTCTTTTCTGCCAAAAGGGAGCAAAAAAATTAGTGGTTTGAAATATTTTTAAACAAGATTTTTTTACACCTTATCAAACATAGCTGTCAAAAGTTTTAAAGGCACTGTCCCAAGTTAGAGGAAATAGTGTTTTTTGCACGTTGTCAAAATAGTCGAAAATCCGCTTGCACAACGAACTGTTTCTCTGCATTGCACACAACGTGGTGGCGGCTTCACGCAGGCGGGGGTATTGCAAAGGTTCGGGCGGGCTACACACTTGAAAATCAGCGCAAAAGTGTCTGCGGGCATACACCCCCGCTCTCGCAAAACCGCTCGTTGTATGCAGGGCATTTTATTTCAACCGCTCTATTTCTTTTTGAATTTCTGTAACAACCTCTTTATTAGCGATTTCTCCGTCCAAACTGAAAACAACAAATACTTTTCCGCTAAATTTTTCCTCAAAATCCGCAAAACTTGCTCTCATTCTGTCGGTTGCGGAATAGCCGCCAAAATTTGATTTTGCTGTAACTGGTTTTATTTGAATGCCAAACGCTTTATTTCCAACCTTTGCAATATAGTCAATGTCGCCTGCATGGTCAAGTTCGGGGTCACTTTCTTCAAATGCAACTTCGGGGAAAATCTTTGCTATACCGTCATTCACAACTGACTTTTCGCGTAAAAATCCATCAAAAGTCCGATTAATTGTCAAGTTGAAAATGTAGTCAATGCAATCTTGTAAGGTCAGTTGAGCAAAAGCCGCTTGCCATTCGGGAATTACAACTTCTGTGATTTTTTCGTACAATCTCTCGCCAAGTTCTGTCAAACTTTCTTTCGTGATTTTAGTACTTGATTTTGCCGCTGTGTAAGCGTTTTCAAAATACCAAGTTTCCCATTCTTCAATGGTTTTCGGCTGACATTCACGGATTAACGCCATTACAGCACCAACTTTGTTTGGTCGCGAAAGTTGGTAAGTTTGTGTGGCATAATTGAGAACTTTTTCTTTTTTGCCAAAGTCAAGGGAATATTTTTCGATTTTCATAATGTCTGAAATTTATGTTTGTATTTGAAATTCAATGAATTATCAACATCAACCAATTTTTCTTTTAATAAATGAGCGTTAATGAAAGTTTTATTTTCAAGATATAGATAAACCAATAAACAATTTTGATTATCGTGTTTTTGTTCATCGAATTTCAAAAAAACTCGCTTACCGTACAACTTTTGTTTTAAATATTCTGTTGCCCTTCCGTTTATTTGTGGATTTTGTTTTATTCCTATTAATCTCACAACTAAATCATTATTTAGTTTTAAAAGTTCAGGGCTAATGATTTCTTTAACGGAAAACAACTCCTCTCTTTTTGCTGAACTTTCAGCGTCAATTTTAGAACCATATTGCAACTTCTTTACATCAATTTTCTTGTCCAACTTATGAACATCGACAAATTGATAAGGTAATGCTTTTAGTTCATTATCAAAATTAGTTTTTACTAATTGTTTAGAACATTCAATTATTCCAACTTTTTCTTTAATAATGGGTATAAATTCAGCATTTATTTCATATCCAACAGAATTTCTATTTAGATTTTTTGCAGCCAAAGAGGTTGTTCCGCTACCCAAAAATGGGTCTAAAACTATTTCATTTGGAAAAGAAAACATTTTAATCAGTCTGCGTGGCAATTCTTCGGGAAACATTGCCAAATGTTTGTCTTGCTTTGCGCCGTTAAAATACCAATGTCCGTTAAAATATGTGTTCCATTCTTCGTTGGTCATTGCTGAATTTGCTTTTTGTTCGGCAGTCGGTTTCGGGGCATTTCCTTGTTTTTTGAAAAGCAAAACATATTCAAAATCCAATTTCACAATTCCATTCCTTGGGTGAGGAAAACTGCCCATTACTGCACCGCCACCCGAAGTGTTCATAGTAGTTTGTTTTTGCCAAATAATCTGTCCCATAAAATCGAAACCGACCGTTTCGCAAAATCTGATAATCTCCGAATGTATTGGAATGACTTTATAACGACCATAATATACTGACCGAGCAAATTGGTCGCCAATGTTTATGCACAAACGGCAACCATCGTGCAAAACGCGAAAACATTCCGACCACACTAAATTCAAGTTATTTATATAATTTTCGTAACTATCGTTAAAGCCTATTTGGTTGTCGGTTCCGTAATCTTTGAGTTGCCAATAGGGTGGCGAAGTGATAACCAAATGAACGGATTTATCTCTTAACTCGCTCATTTGTCGGCTATCTCCATTGATTATTTTATGTATTGTCTTCATCTAAAACTTTTTCGCAAAGATACAATTTTTTTTCGAGACTTCAACTTAAAATTTCATCTCGATTTTTCTGTCGGGTAGTGCTCCCCACGCCTTGCATACAACGTTAAATATACGTAATAAATACTTTACTAAATATTTTCATACAACAAACTTCTATCGCTCCTCTATTGCTCCTCTACCGCTCCTCTACCGCTCCTCTACCGCTCCTCTGTCAAATTTTTCACCTCAATTATACGTAAAAACCTAAAATTCCGTTATTAAATAAAATATGTTTGAATGAATATCCGGTTCATCTGTCTTTCTTGCTTATTAATACTGTCTCTTACCGTTCAGGCGCAACGGGCGAAAATTTCGGGAGTCGTTTCCGATGAAGCGGGATTGCCAATCGAATTGGCGTCTATTCATGTCAGTGGAACGGCAAACGGCGCTTTTACGGACGAAAAAGGAAAGTTTTCTTTGACTATGGGCGTCGGCGATTCTTGTACATTGGTTTTTTCTTGCTTGGGATATAATAAAACCCAGCGGATTATTCCCGAAGTTACGGGCGATATGTCGGTCAATGTGAGAATGCGTTCTGCCTCTTACGAACTGTCCAGCATCACAGTAACCGGCACCAACCGTGTGCAAACCAATACGATGGAAAAAATCGATACCAAGCAAGCCCGCTTAGCAACCGACGCTACCGGCGGAAGTATCGAATCTTTCGTTATCACAGCCGGCACCGGCGTTTCTTCAACCAACGAATTAAGTACGCAATATTCTGTACGGGGCGGAAATTACAACGAAAATATGGTGTATGTCAATGGGATAGAAGTCTATCGCCCGATTCTGATTCGTAGCGGACAGCAGGAAGGATTAAGTTTTATCAATCCCGACTTAACGGAAAAAGTAGAATTTTCGTCCGGCGGATTTGAAGCCCGTTATGGCGATAAAATGTCGTCCGTGTTGAATGTAACCTATAAAAAGCCGGAAAAGTTGGAAGGAGGCGTAACCGCAAGCATGTTGGGAGGAAATGTTTATCTTGGCAGTTCTTCCGGAAAATTCACTCAAATAACCGGACTGCGCTACAAAAGAGGAACTACGCTGCTGAGTACGCTGGATACAAAAGGCGATTACAATCCTTCGGTGAGCGATGTACAAACCTATATGACTTACGCTTTTACGCCTAAACTTGAGTTGAGTTTTCAGGGAAATTACAACGATAACGTTTATGATTTTAATCCCGATACGCGGCAAACTACTTTCGGAACGCTCGAAGCTGTAAAGAGTTTTGACGTGTATTACGGCGGTTTTGAAAAGGACCAGTTTCAAACCTTGATGGGAGCCGGAACGCTTAAATATAAAATTACCGAACATGCGGATATTTCTTTGCAGTTGTCTGCTTTCCAGACGCTTGAACAGGAAAATTATGATATCAACGGCGCCTATTGGCTGAGCAATGTGGTGGAAAAAGAAAAAGATATTACCGGTTACGGAAGTTTTCTGGAACATGCACGGAATTACTTGAAATCCAATGTGTATAACGCTACGCTGAACGGTAGCGCCGGACTTAATCAAAACACTGTCCGCTGGGCGCTGTCTATGCAAAAGGAACAAATAACCGACCGGATCAAAGAATGGGAAATGCAGGATTCGATGGGTTATTCCATGCCCTATAATGAAGACAGGATTCAGATGCGCAGTAATCTCTTTTCCCGGAATGATATTCAATCGAACCGTTTTTCGGGTTATTTGCAGGATACCTACAAATACAGGATTGAGCAGGGAATATTTTCTTTGACGGCAGGCGTTCGCGCTTCGTACTGGACTTTTAACCGTGAATTTCTTTTGAGCCCCCGCGCTTCATTGGGTTTTATTCCTTCTAAAAATCAAAATTTTACTTTCCGGTTTGCTGCCGGAATCTATTATCAGGCGCCTTTTTACAAAGAATTTCTGATAAAGGATACAGACGAAAATGGAAATAATTACATCAGTTTGAATAATAAAATCCGTTCGCCTCGTTCCATCCATTTTGTGTTGGGAGGAGATTATGATTTCAAGACCGACAATCGTCCGTTTAAGTTTACCGCTGAATTGTATTACAAAAAATTAGACCGGTTGATTCCTTATTCGGTAAATAACGTCAGGATTGAATACCTTGGTTATAATCTTTCCAGTGGCTACACTGCGGGAATTGATATGAAACTGTTTGGACAATATGTTCCGGGAACGGATTCGTGGCTGAATTTTTCATTGATGGAAGCCAAACAAAACCTGTACGGGAAAACAATACCTTTGCCTACGGAGCAAATATACAATATTACTTTGTTTTTTACCGATAACTTTCCCGAATCTTTTACTCGACTTAATCCGAATTTCAAAAAGATACAATTTAACTTGCGTGCCATCTGGGCTGCCGGACTTCCTTTCAGCGTACCCGGCAATGACTATACAACTTCGATCCACACGCCTCCCTACCGGAGAATAGATATTGGAATGGCTTATCGCTTATTAGACGAAGATACCCGTGAAAATAAGCCGGCTTTCTGGAGAAATTTCAAAAATATATGGTTTGGCGTCGATGTATTTAATCTTTTAGATATTAAAAACGTAAGCTCTTATTCATGGTTTTCCGATATTAACGGATACCAGTACGCAGTTCCCGATAAATTGACCGGACGGCAATTGAATCTAAAACTTATTGCAGAGTTTTAAACAAATTCATTTATTAATCAAAAATTTGTCTTCATTAATCTTTTTTTAATCCTTTTTTTAATCTTTTCCACTTATATTTGTAAAAAATTATATAAACAACTTCATGAAGAAAATACTTTTTTATTTATTCGTTTTATCAGTAAATTTTACTGCCTGTTCTAAAAAGGGAACAGACGCTTTACAACAACCGGTAAATTTGTTTATAGGAACCGGAGGACACGGACATACTTATCCGGGTGTTTCTCTACCGCATGGAATGGTGCAGTTGAGTCCGGATACGCGGACAAATGGATGGGACGCCTGTTCCGGCTATCACTACGACGACAGTTCGCTGATTGGATTCAGCCATACGCATCTCAGCGGAACAGGTATCGGAGATTTAGGCGATATCCTTTTTCTGCCTTATTCCGGCGAATTAAAATCAGTCGCTCCCAACGGCGATGATAAAGAATCTTCTTTCGGCTCCGCTTTTTCACACAACGACGAAACAGCCTCCCCCGGATATTACAGCGTTATCTTGAAGGATTATAATGTTCGCGCGGAATTAACAGCAAGCTTGCATGCCGGTTTTCATCGCTATACTTTTCCAAAAGATAAGCAGGCATGCGTTTACATCAATCTGGCAAGAACGATTCACAACCGGCAACTTGCCCAATCAGAAATAAAAGTAATTAACGATCATGAAATTCAAGGAATGAAACATGTGCACGGATGGGCGCCCAATCGCTACGTTTATTTTTACACACAATTTTCTGAGCCTTTTGAATATACAATGGACGACAGCGCCCATATCAATCTTCGATTTAAGCCGGTGGTTCAGGGAAAACAACTGTTAGCCAAAACAGGCATTTCTTTCGTCGATTGCGAAGGAGCAAAAAACAATTTACTGTCGGAAATAGCCGGTTGGGATTTCGACCAGATGAAAAAAGATGCTTCAACAGCTTGGGAAAAGGAGTTATCTAAAATAGAAATTACTACTTCGGATAAAAAAGACCGGACGATTTTCTATACGGCGCTTTATCATGCGGCATTGCAACCGATCGTTTCGTCGGATGCAGACAGAAGATACCGAACAATGGATAACCGGATTGAACGGGATACGAGCTATACCAATTATTCGATTTTCTCACTGTGGGATACATTCCGGGCGTTGCATCCGCTCAATACCGTTATTTCACCTGACGAAAACCAGGCGATGATTCGTTCGCTGATCCGTAAATCCGACGAAGGCGGTCTGTTGCCGATGTGGGAATTGATATCGAATTATACCGGTTGTATGATTGGTTATCATGCCGTGTCGGTTATTGTGGATTCATACATGAAAGGACAGCGGGATTTTGATATTGAAAAAGCCTATCAAGCCTGCGTCAAATCTTCTTTCTATGATACGGTAAACGTATCGCCGACCATTAATAGAGGTGTTTTGCACAATGGTCTGATGCCGGTAGGACGGCAGTATAAAAATACCATTGGCTATATTCCTGCGGATGTTGAACGACAATCGGTTGCACGTGGATTGGAATATGCTTACAACGATTGGATGATTGCTCAGTTCGCCAAAAGATTGGGTAAAGAGGACGATTTCGCCCGCTTTATGGATTTAAGTAAAAATTACCGGCATTATTATGATCCTTCTACCGGATTCATGCGGGGAAAAATGTCGG
>Ga0209629_10004754_pt1 | contig 10124 bp, 10 predicted proteins | sample TergutCu122P5_FD_187286 | JGI IMG/M metagenome (GOLD analysis project Ga0209629, IMG submission 187286) | Cubitermes ugandensis P5 segment gut microbial communities from Kakamega Forest, Kenya - Cu122 P5 (SPAdes) (version 2) | ecosystem: Host-associated > Arthropoda: Insects > Digestive system... | reverse complement strand
CCGCACTTAAACGGGCCGCGGCGGGGCGCATTCCGTTTTCGCCGCTGTTTGTTTACGGCGCGTCCGGATGCGGCAAAAGCATGCTGGCCGACTGTCTGAACGCGGCCGCAGCCGGGCGCACATTGCTGATGCGGGGGGCGACCTTTGTCTCGGAATTCCAACGCGCCATCACCGACCACAATGTCTTTGCCTTCAAAGACCTTGTCCGCGACTGCGACACCTTTATTTTGGACGACGTTCAAAACCTGTGCGGGAAACGCGCGACGTCCGAAGAATTCATGAACCTGATCGTCGACCTGTCCAAATCTGGAAAAAATATCGTTTTGTTCGCGAATGCGGCGCCGAACGCCCTCTCGGGCTTCGATCGGCGGATGCAATCGATTTTGTCGTCGGGATTGGTCGTGGATTTGGCCGCGCCGGATCGCGCCGTTCGAAAAACCATGATGACGCGCGGCGGTATTTCGAACGCGGTTGCCGAAACACTGGCGGCACGCATCGACGCCAACGGGCACATCGTCGCCGGCGCATTGAAAAAGATCGCGGCCTGGCGCGACATGACGGGCGCGGACGTCACGATGGATGCGGCGGAAAAATTATTGGCCGACACGTTGTCGACGCAAAAAACGCCGTTGGTTGCCGCGCGCGCGATGGCGGCGCGGATGGGCATTCCGTTCGATCTGGTCACGTCGAAATCGCGCGAACATCGCGCCGTTCATGCGCGTCAGATCATGATGGCCGCATTGAAATCCGCGACCAATCTGTCACTCTCGGAAATCGGGCGGATTTTGGGCGACCGCGATCATGCGACCGTGCTGTACGGCCTGAACCAAATCGAAAAACAGAAACAGACCGACCTGATGCTGTGCGCGGAAATTGATCAGATGATCAATGAATGCAAATAGCATATTTTTCTCGTCCGAAACCACTTGGCATAATTTCCATTGGGAATTGACATACCGGGGGCGGTTTATTATAATCCCCGCATTGAAGACCAAAGGCTTTGATCATGCCAAAGATATCTGTTCTGTTGCCCGCTTATAATGCGGAAAAGTACATTGGCAGCGCCATTCAGTCAATTATCGGCCAAACATATTCCGATTTTGAATTCATTATTATAAACGACGGGTCACAAGACCGAACCTCTGAGATAATAAAATCGTTCAACGATCCGCGCATTGTCTTCGTCGATAATGAAAAACACTCCGGGCTGGTCGCCGTTTTGAACCAAGGATTGGATATGGCCCGCGGCGAATATATCGCGCGCATGGACGCCGATGACATCGCATATCCGAACAGATTCGAAAAACAAGTCGCGTTCATGGATGCGAATCCGAATGTCGGATTGTCGGGTACTCATATGCATATCTTCAGATTTGACGCGAATGAATACTATTGCGGAATCCGCGAGGGAAAGTTGCATATACATGATTTTCTGATATCGAACCTTTTAGCGCATCCGACGGTTATGATGCGGAAATCAGTTTTTGACAAATACAATCTGCGTTATGATCCGGATTATGTTGCGGCCGAAGATTATGAATTATGGACGCGGGCCGTGCTGTGTACCGACATTGCGATTCTTCCGGAACCTTTGTTAAGATACCGCATTCACAGCGAGAGCGTGACCCAAACGGAACGGCCGTTGCAAATGGCAAACATCAACCGTATCCAAGAAAAACTTCGAAAATATCTCCAATAGGGGCGCGTTCTGGGCGACCGCGATCATGCGACCGTGCTGTACGGCCTGAACCAAATCGAAAAACAGAAACAGACCGACCTGATGCTGTGCGCGGAAATTGATCAGATGATCAATGAATGTAAGTAAAAATCCCATCGGTATGGGGTTTCACAAATCAATCAATATTTTTTGGTCTGGGCAGTGGCTGTTAAAGCTGCTTTAACGGCTTTCAATGTTATTCTTAGTGCAACCGGCGCAACCGTATTGTATTCTTTCATTAGGATCTTCGCCTCATTTGCATTTATTCCCGTACGGAAAAATAGTGATTTTTTGGCACCAACACTCTCCAGAGCGCCAATTTGCTTTTTTGCATCCAAATATTTCTTGAAAAGATCAATATATTTTTGGCGGACATTGTCATATGTTTTTCCGGACATATGGTGCCCTTCCGCGAACGTCAAAAAGTCTAGTTCTTTTAGTACGCGGTTATTTTTTGATTCGATTAGAAATGTAAGCCATTCGTCATAAAACTTAATCGCGTCTTCATAATCCCATACAAAAAAAAGTTCGTCGATGGCGTCGAGAACCCGGGCGAACACAGGCTTGGTTTTGCTAGCCCCTTCCCATTGATCAAGAAATTCTTTGCTGTTTTTTCCGTGCAATAGCGCTTTGAATTTAGATAAGCGCTTATTTCTGATCGCATTCGTCAATTTTATTTGAAACGCCCCTTCTGGGCTGAAAGTTTCAGTAAACTTTCGTCTACCACCCTCAAATACTGATTTTTTTCTAGCACAAACTGACTCATTTTGTCCTCCTTAGAAATATCATAAAGTGAGTTATTTTTTGATCTTTTTCACCCTGGCCAGAAAGTCGCGGGTGTATTGCCAGGCGGAGATGGCGGATGCCAGCAACGCGATCCATAATCCCAAAATGCCCGCGATCTGAAAATAATACAGGATATAGTACATCGTCTTGCTGGTGCTGGCATACGGCAATAACGCGATCAACAGGAAAAGCGCGCCGATGGACATCATTTGCGCAAAAGCCTTGACCCGGCCCCAGGCGAAATATCCGGTCGCCGGCACCGGCATTTCGATTCGCTGTGTGCCCAAAAATTCGCGCAGGCCCGACACGTACAATTCGCGGCAGATCATCAGGATGACGGGAATGAACACCATCCAGTATTGCAAAAACATGGCCAGCAAAACGGACGAGATGGTGACCAAAAGTTTGTCCGCGATATGGTCCATCACGCCGCCCAGTTTGGTTTCGACATGGTATTTATGGGCCAAAATGCCGTCAAAGAAATCCGTTATTCCGGCGATGGTGAACAGCGCGAACATCACCCAAAACCATTGATACGCCAGACATGGAATCAGCGCGAACGCCGCAATGATGCGGAACGCGGTCAGAGAGTTTACGAATGTTTTCATAGTGTATCCTTATGATATTTATGATTTACGATGTACGATTTAGGATTTTCAAATCATAAATCTGAAATCATAAATCGTAAATTATCTTATTATTCTACCAAATCCGGGTGGAAATGAAAATAGATTTTTTCCGCGGCGGATTTTGAGATGCCGGGGACGCGGGCCAATGCGCCGATATCCGCATCGGCGATGCCGGCGGCGGAACCGAAATGGCGCAACAACGCGCGTCGGCGTGCGGCGCCGATGCCCTCGATCTCGTCCAGTGCGCTGGCCGTTGCGCCCGCGCCGCGCCGTTTTTTATGGAATTCGATCGCGAACCGATGCGCTTCGTCCCGGACGCGGCGCAGCAATAAAAACAGATCGGAATCTTTTGGAACCGACGTATCGATTCGACCGTCCGGCAGAATAAAATGTTCGTCGCCGTTGCGAACCATCCCCTTGACCATGCCGATCACTGGGATTTTCAGGCCCAGGTCATGCAATACCTGTTGCGCGACGTTCCATTGCGCCATCCCGCCATCGACGATTAATAATTGGTGTAGGGGCGGCTCGTGAGCCGCCCCGGGCGCGTCGCGACGCGCCCCTACATCCCGATATCTTCGAAACAAAAATTCATGCATCATCCCGATATCGTTTCCGGCCAGGGTTTTATCTTCCAATTTATAATGCCGGTATTCTTTTTTCGCAAATCCATCGCGGGTGAACACGATCATCGCGCCGACCGGATTGGTCCCGAACAGATGCGAATTGTCGAATACATCCGCCCGGTCGATTTGGATCCCCAGCCATTTTTCCAGCGCGTCGAACGCGTCGCGCCATTTGATTTCTTTGTTTCCGAATGCGCGCCGCTGGGCCGCGATTTGTTGCAACAGCTTTTGGATTTCGGGATCGGACGGCTTCGCCGAGAGTTTAGAGTTTAGAGTTAAGAGTTGAGATTTCGATAATAACGGTGTCGGAATATTCGTGATAATCGGTATCTTTGACTCCGCTTTCATATCACGTATCACATATTTCGTATCACATATTTCGTCCCCATAGAACCACAAAATCGTCTGTTCCAAAATGTCCGAATCCGTCATGTCGTCGGTCTGTTTCGGATAAATGATCTGATGGGACAGATAGGCGCCGTTGCGCACCCGCGCCACCGCGATCGCGGGGCCGCCGCCGTCCATGCTGATCGCGAAATAGTCGGCCGAGGCGGTGGCCTTTTTCCCGCGGCCCGCCGTTTCGGACAAGGCGCGGATCTGATCGCGGATAAGCGCCGCCCCTTCGAAATCAAGGGCGTCCGACATGGAATCCATCCGTTTTGTTAATTCTGAGATAACCGGTGCGGTGTCGCCGGATAAGATTTGGCGGGCGAGAACTATCGAGTTTTTATATTGTTCCGCAAAATTTTGTCCCCCCACCGAAACGCTTCGCGTTTCGACTCCCCCCAAGGGGGGAGTAATTGGTTCTCTGGAACTGCTCCCCCCTTGGGGGTGGTTTGTCATTCCAGCGAAGGCGGGAACGACTGGCGCGATGCGCCTGTCGGTGGGGGGACAATTAATATGCATACAAGGTGCCGAACATCTTCCAATCTGCGCCAGCAGACACGGCCGCGCGCGGTTATGCATATAAGAATTGGTACAGGTTCGGATCCGGGCGACTTTCTGGATCAATTTGATTGTGTCGTTCAGGGCGCCGACCGAAGAATATGGCCCGAACACGTCGCGTTTTTGGTTGGCTTTGCCCCGGAATTTGACCAGACGCGGAAACGGATCATTAGAGAGAGCCAGCATCGGATACATCTTGTCATCCGTCAGGTCGATGTTATACCGCGGCTTTTTATTTTTAATCAGATCGGATTCCAAAATCAGCGCGTCCGATTCGGTCGCCGTCGTGATGAATTCGACCCGCGCGACTTGGCGTCGCATCAGTTTGATATGGTAAGACAGTTTGTCGGCATTGACGTATTGGTGCAGACGGTTCCACAAATTCTTTGCTTTTCCGACATACAACAGGCCGCCCGCCGCATCGAACATCTGATACACGCCGGGGGTTTTGGGAACATTTTCAATCATCTGTATGAATTGCATCGACGGGCCTTTTGTGATAATATAATATAAATATATTAAGATTAAAGCAGAAAAGGATCGTCTATGAAAAATATCCGCGAATTTTTGAATCGTCAGCAATCGGGGCGCAGCATGATCGAAATGTTGGGCGTGCTGGCCATCATGGGCGTGATTACGGTCGGCGCCGTCGCGATGATTTCGGCCGCCATGCGCAGCCAAAAACGCACGAATGTCCAGGATCAGGTCGCCCAGATCGTCACCGGCGTCCGCGGCTTATTGGGCCAATACGACGATTACACCGGCATCGACAACAACACAATTTTCGCGGCGATCGGAATTTCCAGCAAGAATCCGTACAACGGCAATTACACGCTGGCCGTTGATTCGGCGAATCCGCAACAGTTTGTTTTGACCATCGACGGGCTGAACCAATCCGAGTGTCAGTATTTCAAAGCCAAAGCATGGGGCGATTCGGTGGGATTCCAAACATCGGATGGCAAGGTCGGCGGCGCGGTCGCGAATCCGGCGGATTGCGGCGCCGATAGCGGAAAGAACGTTATAAATATAACTTTTAATTGATAATGGACGATGGATGATGGACGATGGACGACAATATTTCCATCATCCATCATCCATCATCCATCGTCCATAAAATATGTCCGAACCAGTCATGATTTCCCAGACCGAAGACGGAATCCGGCTGCACCGCTGGTTCGGGCGGCATTATCCAAAATTATCCCAAATCGAATTGCGCAAGTTATGCCGCACCGGCCAGGTGCGCCTGAATTCCGGCCGGTGTCGCGGGAACGAGATTTTAAAGGCGGGGGACATGGTGCGGATTCCGCCATCGGCGGAATCCGCACGAAGAGCACAGACAACAGATAACAGAGCACATAAAACGGAAACAGGGGAACGGTTTTCCCTGTCGGATTTGGAACAGTTGCGCAAATGCATCATCCATAACGACGCCGACATCGTCGCGTTCAACAAACCGGCGGGACTGGCGACCCAGGGGGGAACGGGCGTTCGGAAATCTTTGGATAAAATGGCGGCCGCGCTGTTTCCGTTCGACACCATGCTATTGGTGCATCGGCTGGATCGGGAAACGTCGGGGCTGATCGTCATGGCGAAGAATCAGCGCGCGGCCCAGGCATTGGCGGCCGAGTTTCAGGATAAATCGGCCCGGAAAGTTTATCTGGCGTTATTGTCCGGAAATGTGTCGCCGAAAAGCGGCACGATCGATAACTTTATCGCGGCGGGCCATGTCGTCCCGGCCGATCGGATCGATCAGTTCAAAAAAGAAAACGATGCCAAACCGGTGCGCGCGGTGACGGAATACGCGGTGTTGAACGAATTGCCGAATGTCGCGACATGGGTGAAATTCATGCCATTGACCGGCCGGACGCATCAGTTGCGCCTTCATGCGGCGGAAACTCTCTTCGCCCCGATTGTGGGGGACGATCTTTATCAACCGAAAAACGAAAGACGAAAGACGAAAAACGACGATGACGCGTCTCTCGTTTCTCGTCTTTCGTCTTTCGTCGACGGCAATCATTTATTTTTATTTGCATATCGGCTGACTTTCCGGCACCCTGGAACGGGCCGGGTTATGACGCTCTCCGCCGACCTGCCGGATTTTATGAAGGGCGTGGTGAAATTTTTGGAATTCAAAATACCGTAAAAGGATTTACGATTTCGGATTTACGATTGCTGATTTATAAATCGTAAATCGTAAATCGTAAATCGTAAATCGTAAATAAGAATGAAGTTGTTTAAAAAACGTTTTTCTAAGGAACCCAAAGAGCCCGCCGTCAAAAAGCGGCGGTGGTTCGATTTTATCCTGTATCGCCGGAAACCCGTCAGCAAACGCAAACGCCGCCTCGATTTTATTTTTCGCGCGATCGTGATGTTTTTCGGCGGGCTGATCGTGTCCGTCTTTGTCGCGTTCAGCCAGGTGAATTTGGAAACGCTGCGCACCGACATCGTGGACGTGCTGCAATCCGCGACCGGCATGCCGGTTCAGATCACGGGCAAGGTTTCGTGGAAATTTTCGTTGCGGCCGCGCGTGACTCTTTCCGATGTCAGCATTCAAAACGCGCCATGGGCGAAAAACAAAAACGGGGTCAAAATCGATACGCTGACCGCGCGGCTGAACCTGATTTCATTGTTCAGCGATCGCCCGGCGATCCAGGAAATGACGCTGACCAATGTCAGCGTGTTTTTGGAACGGAATGCAAAAGGGGACTGGTCGATCGCGCCAAAGGCGTCAGAGAACGCCGCCGCGCCCGATCCCGACGCGATTCCGTACGATTTCGATTTCGGCATGGCCAGCGTCGAGGTGATCAATCCGAAAATCACGGTCATCACGCCGAACGGGAAAAACGTATGGGCGTTGGCCGATGCCAAGGTCGCGCGCACGTCGACCGACGCCGGCGTGACATATACCGGTTATATCGAGAAAGATAAACAGACGTATTCCTTTGTCGCGACCCTGTCGAAATTGGACCCAGCGCGCAAAGTCTTTCCGGTGCGGGTCGAGATTGACAGTGCCATCGCCCCGGTCGTCATCAACGCGGCGTTGGAGCAGACCAGCCATATCCCGATCGATTTCAATATGCGGGGAACCATCGCGGATCTGCACGCGATCGGCGCGTTGGCGAATCAGGATTGGCCGGCGGTGCCGAAATTCGACGTCAATTTGTCCGGCGGATTCGGATACGGATACAATTCGGTGACGATCAACAAATCTGCGATTAAAATGGGGAATCACGATTTCACCGTGTCCGGCACGTTCGACTGGGGCGATCGGGTTCCGGCCGTCTATGCGGCGGTCAAGTCCAAAAATGTCAATCTGCCCGAACTTTTCCCGGATTGGTTCGCGCCCCGTTTGACCAAATGGGTGCGGCCGAACCGGCCGCTGAACCTGTTCAAAGACATCCCGCTGCATCCCGAAATGATGCGCGCGTTTAACGCGAACGTGGACATCGATATCGGGAACCTGGCCAGTTACGGCACGCTGAAACTGACCGACGTGGGCCTGCATCTGGATATGCAGGACGGAAATCTGGCGATGAATGTTTCGACGCGCGTCGCGTCCGGAAAACTGGACGTCGCCGTCCATGCCAGCGACGACAACGGGACGTTGGTCGCGCGCCTGGCCGGGCGGGGTAGTGGCATCGTCATGGGCGACGTGCTGAAAAGCCAGGGGGTGACCACCTTTATCGACGGATTGCCGACCGACTTTATGTTCTATTTCGAATCGTGGGGGCGCGATTTATCCGAATTCATGGCGAATCTGGACGGGCCGATGACGCTGACGTCCAATGGCCGCGGATACGCGCTGGCCGATCTGGCGACCTATTTTTACGGGCGCGACTTTTTAACCAGTTTGCAGAAGAACGTCAAAGGGTTTCTGATGAACAAGCCCGCCGGCGACACCATGCGCATCAAATGCCTTGCGGCCAATTTCAAGGTGCGATCCGGTCGCGTGGAAACCGAGCGCGGCATCGCGCTGGAAACCAGCGAGGTGAACATCCGCGCCACCGGTTTCGCCGATTTCGGCAAAGAAAAGATGCAGGCGTCGTTCGTCACCACGCCGGTGCACGGGTTGAAAATATCTTTTTCCGGGAACGTCGCGAATTCGATCGAATTCACCGGCAGTTTGGCGGAACCGTCGTTAAAGATGAACGCGAATCCGCTGATCGGCAAAGCGATCGCGACGGGGCTGGGCATTTTATTGGCGCCGTTTACCGGCGGGCTGTCCGTGGTCGCGGGGGCGGGGCTTGGGTTTTTGACCGGCGATTTGTTGGCGAACTGGCTGGCCGACGACACGCCGTGCAAAACCGCGTTGACATCCGGCGCGCCCGCAAAACCCGGCGATCCGGAATTCATGAACCGCCCGCTGTCGGATCTGGTCGGCGAGATGGTGGATTAACGATGGATGAAGGAATGTGTTCGCTACGCGAACGCCAAATTTTTAGTATTCGTTCGTTTTAAAATTCACGGATATTAAAAATTTGACCGTCGCGGCAACGCCGCGACACCAAACATCATCCATCTTCCATCATCCTTCATCCATAAAAAACGGAGTTTATTATGAATCATTGGATTAACTATTTCGTTTCCGTGCCGTTTCTGGTCAATGCGGCGGAAATCGTCATCATCGTCGCGGTGGTATTTTTATTCTATCGCCGGTTCATTTATAAAACAAGTTCCGAAAAATTCGTGCACGGCCTGATCGGGCTGGCCGGGATGTGGATGGCCAGCTGGATCTTCGAATGGCTGGGGCTGAACATTTTGGGCGTGTTCATGCGCTGGGTCGCGATGTTTTTGTCGATCGGACTGGTTGTGATTTTCCAACCGGAATTGCGGCAATTTTTGGGCATGATGGGGCATGTGAATTTTATGCGGACGCTGTTTTCGCCGCACTTTGCGACGGATGCGAGCACGGCCGAAAAATCAAAAAAATCCGTTGACGAAATCCTAAAGGCCACGGAATACATGTCCCGCGCGCATACCGGGGCATTGATGGTATTCAGTTCGGAATTCGGCGGCGGGTTCGAAAAGGCCGGCGTTAAAATCAATGCCGACATTACGTCGGAATTATTGCTGACCATTTTCTTCAACAAGACGCCGCTGCACGACGGCGCGGTGGTAATTTCGGGGAACCGAATCGTATCGGCCGGAACGATTTTGCCATTGACCGAGAATAAGGATCTGAATTGGCGGTACGGGACGCGGCACCGGGCGGCGATCGGCATGTCGGAAAATTCCAACGCGCATGTCCTGGTGGTCAGCGAGGAAACCGGCGACATCTCTATCGCGTACAACGGCGCGATCAAGAAATACGACACCGCGAAAAAATTAAGGACAGAGTTGGGTAAGATATTTGGGATTTAAAACCATGCGCCCAGATCCATTCCGAATTCGATCGTCCGGTTCGCGGGCTCGTTCGCGGTG
>Ga0209629_10004753_pt1 | contig 10125 bp, 9 predicted proteins | sample TergutCu122P5_FD_187286 | JGI IMG/M metagenome (GOLD analysis project Ga0209629, IMG submission 187286) | Cubitermes ugandensis P5 segment gut microbial communities from Kakamega Forest, Kenya - Cu122 P5 (SPAdes) (version 2) | ecosystem: Host-associated > Arthropoda: Insects > Digestive system >... | reverse complement strand
GCCAGAAATTTAGTGTTCATTTTTTCCCCAAGCAATTAAACCTACCTTATTTATAAAACTGCCTTGGATTGTTGATTGACAGCTTTTAAGCAGGCCTTCTCCTTGTGAAAATGTGTAAGAGACAATGGAGCTAATTTTGAAATATTACCATTTTCCCTTTGAATATTACGTTCATGTGTCCTTGCATCATAACAAATTTCTTTGTAATAAAACCAACTAGATGTTTTTTATTAGTCTGAATTTTTATTCACATATTACATACATATCCTTTATTACAGTCACAATATGCGCTCCTGCCCTTGTAAGCACTGATACCGACTGGAATTTTCAAGTCGCCAACAGTGATTTGTGGTAGTAAGTTTGACCCATGGTATGTATAATCCATGGTACAATCTGTGGTGAGTGCTCGTACTAGATGATCTGTGATCTGTGTGCTCGTGTGTGCAGTTGGTGTAATGGGAATGTAACGAGGGTTGTACTCTTCATAACAAAACTGAGTAACGTTTGGAAGAGGATAAGGGCTTCAGTCGGTGCTTTCAAACATTCTGGGAAATGGCTGTTATTAATATTTCACAGAAGACTGAATTTGAAGATACAATAAGGTTCGTAAAGGGTACTAAAATTCAGTAGAGTGTAGGTCATTGCATACTTTTATTTCATTAATTTGTTATTCATTTTCAGTTCAAATGACTTAGTTGTTGTCCACTTTTATGCCGATTGGGCTACACAGTGTGGTCCCATGAATGATGTACTTGAAGAATTAGCCAAACAAGCCGAATTGAAAGTAAGTATTTCCGCAATTTTTTATAAAGGCAGTGGTTTAAGCTTCAGACTATACAGAAACTGTATTTGCACATTTGGTGTCCATATTACTCCGTTGGATGTGTAAGATTGCCATAAATATGCGCAGTTTTATTCCTGATGGAAAATTGTATGTTGGCATTCATGCAGACGTTCTTGTGAATAATCGGCCATATAACATGAAATTATACAAAAATACAGGGTATTTTTATGAGCCCTATCCCAACACCAATAAAAGTAACGTATTCGTCATTAAAAATGTTCCCTGCAGTTAATATTATAGTCATATACCTGACTGTGACTTTTTAGGCTTTGGCAACAGAATTGAGGTCTCTGTTTTACTGCAGTGTGGTGCCACAGTACTGGGTGATTGGTGCCCAAAGTTTAGGTCTGGTCTTCCACAGTCGAAATGGGCATTTTATCCCCTTATGATGAGACCATCTAATCAGGCACAAGTACCCATTGACAAGGCACTACATCCCAGAAGAACAGGGATGTTACTTGCCTTTGTTACTTTTTTGCTGGACACATTAAGGGTAATCTCATGTACTATTATCAGAGAGTTATTTAATGACACTGTATGAGTACTTATGCAAATCTCATACAGTATTGTATAAGAAGTAAGCATGATCAGAGATATTAATGTCAGGGACAGAATTACGGATTTATTTATTGTTGTCATTAAAATAAATACATTAATGTGAAGCAAGTATTTAGTAGCATATGTTAGTAAATATATGCTGTAAATTATAAAACATGTTTATTTCATCTGTAACGGATTATAGCAACAGGGTTTTGTTAAATACTTTCACTTGTATCCCAGCAACAATAATGTGATAGACCTAGGTTGAAAGTCCCCCCCCCCAGTTATGAAAATAAGGGAACATCAAAAACTCTGATGGTGCATTAATATTTATATGAATTTTTTGTCATGGTGAAGTGAATAATGGATAATAGCCAAACAAGAGATTCTATGACATGCTTATGAGTGCTTTCATTGATGTGTCTCTGTCTGTATGCAGTGGCTAGTAAAAATTACAAAACAAGACTGCAGGATGGACAATCCAAAGTTCAAATCCTAGCAGGAGTAAGAGATTTTTCTTTTCTCCCCAAAACATCTAGACAAGCTCTGGAGCCCTCCCATCTTCCTTGTCAGTGGGTACTAGGATTCTTCTTTGGGGGTAAAGTGGCCAGTGCATGAACTTGACCACTGACCTCCATATTGTGATGAGGTTAAAAATGAGTGAAGCCATAACTCTGTTCCCCCTGCATGCCTGTATGTGCCTTCATGGTGTGGGCCAGGACAACTTTGCCTTTCTTATCTTTACAAAAGTAAGTGACCTGAACCAAGCTAATTGTGTTGATACTACACATAATTTTAAGTCCGTACATCATCTGATGCTGTAGTAAGGCCAGAGGAAGAAATCTCACTCTTCATTCCCTTTTACGGGTGCTTGAAGTTCACCCTCTTGGAACAATATAATCTCCCCTTTCCATTGGATTTCTAACTATGGTCTGAGTTTAGTATCACATATTGAAATTTGCATTACCGTGATATTACTATTATTAATAATAGAAACTTAAGAAGTGTAAATGAGGGATTGCATTGAGTGGTGAAATGTTTGTACCAAATTTAATGGGAATTTGATTCTTTGTTTAAAAAGTTATTAGTATGAACACAAACAATACATATCTGGCACCAAGATGGTACCACATTATTACCCTTCTTAATAAAAAAGAAACAGACCAAATCATGCCGAACTGACTGAAACATGATCTCTTTATATGTATAATATTCACCACTTGAGAAATGTTCACCATACTTCTCAGAATAAATGTGACAGTTGTTTTGATTAGTTGTTTATTGGTGTTTCATTTCAGGCTGTCAGGTTTGCAAAGTGTCCAGCTGAAGACTTGCCAGAAGTGTCACTAAAGTACTCTATTTCTGCTGTTCCGACGTTTCTCTTGCTGCGTGGTGGCTCACTGTTGGATAGAGTTGATGGAGCCAATGCAGCTGAACTTACAAAGAAAATTAATTTGCAGGTCAGGTTTTGAACTCTTTATGCCAATGACTGTATTCTTTGTCTAAGCCCAGTGTGTAATGTGTAGTCAGTATATTTGTAATTCTTACCATTTTGACATTGTATGATAATACAAACCACTATGGAAACATCAAGTCTTATATTTAGAACTGTTTGATTTTTACAGATATCAAAAGTTTCAAATGTTGTTTCACCTCTCCCAGCCAAAGCCATTGCCGAAGACTTGGTAACTCGTCTGCGTGGACTTATCAATTCTTCCCCTGTTATTTTATTCATGAAAGGAACAGCAACGGACCCCAAATGTGGGTTTAGTAAGTCAATGGTTGCCCTCTTGGACAGTCATGGAGCTGGCTACAAAACATTTGATATTCTGACTGATGAAGAAGTGAGGCAGGGACTTAAGACCTACTCCAAGTGGCCAACATACCCACAGGTAAGACTTTGTTGTGTGAGTACTAATTATCTCCATTCAAGGCAGAGACTTCCAAAATTGAAAAATTTCTGGCTAGTACAACTGTTCACAATTCTCTGCCATTGTCTAGCTACTGTTACAATATCTGTGCTAGTACCTGGTATGTATTTACAGTTGCTGTACTAGTATCTTCCAATTACATACAATTTCCGTGCTGTTACTCATGTCTCAGTCAATGGATGACTGGTGAGTTGCAGTTTCATTCCCGGGAGGGGATTAGCCAGTTTTTCCTTTGTGACTATGACTATGTCCAAACTGCCATACTGGCCCTGGGGCATCTACATATCCTTCTGTTTGAAGAGGGCTGTTTCCATGGGGGTAAAACAACCAGGGCTTGAAGCTGACCACTCTATCTACAGTAATGTGAGAAATTGCATTTTCTTTAGCTCTACATCAATGGTGAACTTGTTGGGGGTCTGGACATTGTAAAGGAAATGGATGAAAGTGGTGAACTACAAGCACTGCTTCCAAAAAAGGAACCTTTGGAAACAAGGTGAGTCAGATGATATATATTGGAATGTGGATGTATAAATTGTCATGACATTTTAACAACACTTTCCTTTCATATTTCAGGTTGAAATCTTTAATAAACCAAAGTACATGTATGGTGTTCATGAAGGGACCTCGTGATGCACCACGTTGTGGCTTTAGTAAGCAACTTATGGCAATTCTAGCAGAGACTGAGTAAGTGCCTGTAAATGTGATTGCAATTGACTTATCACCTATAAGTAATTGAACAAGGAATAATAGCTATACATGTATGTTGTATGAATGCACATAATAGTATGATGTTCGGATAACCTGCAGTGTTGTAACATTAACAGCTAGCTTTGTGAATATTAGCCAGTTGGTTCCAAAGTTGAAAGGTGACACATACATGAACCACACACACACACACACACACAACACCATGCCATGCCACACCACATGAAACACGGGATATTGATCTTATAAGTTATTTTTTTCCTCAAGCAACATAGGTTGAATTGAGTTGATTGATATTTGGGTTCGAGCCCTTCTGGGTCCAGTGCACCTAGGCCTTAAGACAGGCCCTTTGTGTGCCATGTTCTGTACTAAGTTAGATGAGTCCTGTTTTTTTAGTGAAGTTCCAGTTGGCCCCTGTACTTAGTTTCCTAATATCCTCCGGGTCCAAAAAGAAGGAACCCAGATATGTATATCTGAGTGAGGCCAAGGCCTCACACTCACGCAAAATGTGGACTGAAGTTTTCTCCTCAGTACCGCATTTCCTACAGGTGGGGTTATTACTCAGCCCCATTATATATGTCTTCTTAAGGTGTTATGTCCAGTGAGCAGGCCAATAACAACTCTGGATCGTGTCCTATTAAAGGACAATAATCGGGCCGTTGTAGCCAGAGATCAATTCTCGAGCCTGTCTCTGTGTACAACAGGGACCATGCCACAATACCGGATGCTGTTTTTCCATCCAGCATTTCATCTTTCTTCTTATATTCTGCTTAGAGACCCCCTTCTTGGGTCTAACAAACCACTGAACAGAACCATCCCTTGTGAGCTTGTCGGCGATTTCATTTCCTCTCACTCCAGCATGCCCAGGGACCCAATATAGCCCCACAGCATGTCGGGTAGAGATATCATTCAATGCCTTCTGGCACTGTCATACCAAAGGAGATGTTTTGACAGCTTGAAGCGCCTTCAGAGCCACCTATCAGAGCAAAGACTAACATATTTCTTTGTCCATTCCTGAGTTTCATTTTCATGAACACAGGCTAATATTGCATAGACCTCAGCCTGAAAGACTGCAGCATGTTTTCCTAGAGAGATACTGAGCCTTCTGTTTGCAGATTGCCCATAGACCCCAGCCCTGGTCCCCTCCACAGTCCTGGACCCACCCGTAAACCAGACAAGCCCTTTAACCACAGGAGTCCCATGTTCTCTGGTCCAGCAACATAGGTTAAGAATTCACTGTGATAATATTGAACATAAGTTTATTTTTATATCATGTCAGTTCATTTGGAATGGTAAGTTATTTCTTGTTCCCAGCATCAAGTTCGATACCTTCGACATACTTATTGATGAAGAAGTGCGTCACGGACTGAAGACTTTCTCCAACTGGCCAACGTACCCTCAAGTATATGTTAAAGGAGAACTCATTGGTGGATTAGACATTATCAAGGAGCTGAAAGAAAGCGGTGAATTATTGAGTACTTTAAAAGGAGAAGCATAAGCCTATTTGAAGAGAGAAATTTACATAAAATACATCACCAGTTTTTATGATGTTAAATGATATGTTGTGGTATAAAATTTTAAACTTCATAATCCAATGTTTGCTGCTTTTCTGAATTCATTTCAAAAAATGGGACTGTGGATTTTCATAAAGCTGACATAAACATTATAATTTTCAACAGCCATCACACCTTCATCATTTTCATACCTACCATTGGTAATAATATTGTTGCGAATTAGTGATATTTTGTAAATAGAAATGATAATATAGAGGTAAGGCAAATTTTTCAGGTGTTTTATTATTAATGATATTTTTACAGTGTCCCTCTGTTACTCATGTTACAACACCCATGTTTTTATTTTGTGTTTTGTTTTGTTGAAGAATTTTCATGCTTTGAATAATTTTAAAGATGTGGTACAGGGATGAATCTGCATGGCAGAAGCACAGCTTCGTTAGAAATCTGAAAGCTTGCAGGCAGGCCTTGGAAGTTTATGTACAGAGGTATATTCAGGACACCATAAATTGTCCAAGGCTCATTCACAGGTTTCCATTATATCCAGATGGTCTGGGATTGAAGGATGAAAGAAAATCTTTTGAAGCTGTGTAAAGCTCTGGTAAGAGTAGAAGCCTGGGGAAACTGCCACTGAAATACAGTTTTGAATATTATGAGATGGCTGAGGCATTGTATGGCAGTTTCACATTGAATTAACAACTGTCTGAAAGAGTTGTGCACAGTGAATGTTGATGAGCTGAAAGATATGAGGAGGTTTATCAAAGTTACAGGGAACAAGAGAAAGAGATAGAAGGTAGGAACAGGAAAAAAGACTGACAGACAAGTTGTTTGGTAACCAGAAAAAGAACGTTTTACTGTTAGCTAATGCACCATCAGGGAAAACGAGGCACATTGCTACTTACAATTACCAAGAAACAGGCAACACAAAGTCATCTGCAGAGATCATGGAACCATGGCAAACGCACAGACAGGATGCTGAAAGCAGCAGGTTAACCTTCTGTAACTGTGATGTCACACATCACATTGCTGTTACAGAAAGCACTAACACATCTGGTTCATGTGCCTGTCGCCAAGTACAGTGCCGAATGTTCTGCATTTCCAGTTACTGTAGCTACCAACACAACACTTAGCGATGCTTGCTGTTAATTCGTCTAGAAAGTGGTCTTTCCTTTTTATACCATTCAAATAATTCACTACACACATAAGGTCCTTTGCAATCTTCCGAGGTTGCAGCACAATTTACATTATTTAATGTCAGGCCCTGAAATTTTATGAGGCTTCAGTCTCTTAAAATGACGTATGTTTTTTATAGGTCATTTTGTAGACTAATTAAACATGGTGTCTGTGGGAGTCTGTATTCATCATTTTGCTTTGGAATAAATAATGACTGAACTGCTGCAGCAATACCTGCAGTCTTTTATAAGGATACACCACAGACGTAGTGTAAATATGCCTAAAATGGAATAACAAAGAATAAATAGAAGGGGTCATCGAAAGGCCAGCAGATCCCTCTGCACCTGTTAAATTCATTCAGAGGCAGGAAAGAGGTTAACAAAACAGATACAAAAAGTTTATAGCAGTTTGACTTTCATTCATGTTTCTGACCCCGAATTAAGTACAGTGTACATGACAGAGTGAACCATATTGAAGCTTCTGACTCTGGATTACTTGTTCACGAAGTTTGTCCATTGTCTGGTATTTCAGAAAGATCACAACAGGCAAGTGAAAGACACAATTCAGAAATGAAGCATTTCTGACTAATATACAAGGATCTGAACCCTTTTCACTTACCTCCAGTACTTTATCTTTTTTGTTGAACGTTTTACAAATTCACGATCGATTTCTGCTGCCTCTCAAATTGCTGTCACAGTATTCTGCATTGTCCAGTCATTTGAGTCCAACGTGTCTTACTCCATAAATGGGTGTTGTTGTGCAGGTCTATGACATGAGCACAGCTGCCTAATACTGAAACTCACAATTTTCAGTGTTCATTGCATGCCATACTTTTGACATTGGTGAAAATAATTCTTCAGTTTATAAGACCTGAGGGATGAGCTGGAGTACCAGAGTTGGTATAGTGACTATGCTCTGGGCTAGGTGGTCTGGGGTTCAAATCCAGAGATTTTTCTGTTCTTCAAAACATATAGACTGGCTTTGGGGCCCACCCAGCCTCCTGTTTGATGGGTACTTGGGTTCTTTCTCAGGGGTAAAGTGGTCAGGGCATGATATTAACCACTCAGCACCTAATGCTGAGGTTAAGAATGAGTGGAGCTGTACCTCTCCTTACCCTATGTGCCTTGTTGCTGTGGACAGGTAAAACTTTACGTTTATAATATTTGAGGTTCTTAAGGTGGTGAAGGTTCATGTTGTGGTTTCTTGTGTTACAACAGCATGTAGTCTGGTAGATGCCAACCAGTGTTTCAGAGGAACACACTGCTTCCATTTTCAGGGTATATAGGTACTATACATGAAGGTGGGAGTTGAAGCTGGTTTTGATGTCGCACAGTGTGCGTGTGCAAGATGCCACATCATCTCACACTCCATATCCTGTCCCTAGCACAACCAGTATTAAGACAAGTCTCACATACTGCCCACCCAACCACGCAGTGCCATAATACAAAAAACTATAATAAGAGTATTTCAATTTCCTTTTCAGCAGCTGTGGTAACTGATTTATTTTTGGGTTATCTAAACGTGCAGATAAAACTACAGAGGTTAAATAGTGCAAAACTAAATGGGAATGGGAAATCATAAATAACCCCAGTCAGGATAGCCAGTAACTGGGCATTTTGTGAATATAAGTTTAGAACGTGTGACTTCTGCTTCACGATTAGACCACATAGAGTATTGAAGGCTTCCCATTGTTTTGACAGTCTGGAGATAATTCGTACAGGTTAAGTGAATTATGGTTTTACAGGTACCCCCCACACTCGCCTCAAATATGGCAACTGCAAGGGCTGCCAGAATGTGTAAAAATTTTCATCCCTGTATGTGTGTAATCCAGAAAGCTGATTCTTGGCACTGAATGCCAGCTGTGACAGTAAACCTAGAACGTTAGTTCCATTGTCTAGATGTGCTTTGTTGCTAATCTCATTTCAGAACAAGATTTTTCTTCATCATTTTAACACGCATGCATTGATCATCTTAGAATGTGAAGATTGTTTCTGGCTCTAATAGTGTAAGTAATGTGATGGTTCAGTCTAAACCTGAGTCAGTTTAACGCAACCAAATGAGCCTCAAAACACTGTTAGAGAGTCACAAACACATATTCTTTTAAGAAATTAATATTCTGACTTTAAGTATCCTTACTTATATCAACCACACCTTGACACCAAATTCAAGTATTTTACTTTAAAAATTTTATGTTTGGATAACCGTGCATCTTTGCTAAGTAAATAAAGGCGAGACCAACTAGATGCAACAAATGATGATTTATTGGTAATCGTTCTGAAACATGTTGAGGAACAGTTGATTACCAATAAATCATCATTTGTTGCATCTAGTTGGTCTCGCCTTTATTTACTTATTTTACTTAACACTGCCAAGGTATTGTACTTAACTTCGAACATAAACACCACTACCACAGTGTTCTTCCAGTGTGACGAATGGTGGAGAAAACTCCAAACAACAAATGGTGTGACAAGTGACAGGGTGTTCATTTCCACTGACACACCAGCTGTGTATGCAATATAATTTAACTGAGTTGTTGTAAAAGAAAACTGGTCCAATACCTGAAGAACAGGCATGTTTCAGCGTAACAAGAATATCAACTTGTGCTATCATAGCAAGAATGAAATAATGCATATGTAAGAGTTACATGTTTAGTTTTTCATGTGAATACATGTTCCACATTACAAGAATGTGGGAACAGGTTAAAAGCAAAAATAACAGGAAAGAGAAGCAGGTTGAATTCACCACTGTCAGCCTTACTCAAAAAACCTTCCTCATTCATATCCAGGGTTTTTTGTTGGGTAAGTAGGCATGAAGCCAATAAGAATTATATCTGATAAGAGATTTTGAGGTGAAATGATCCCTATGTTCCAGTCACACATGTGATTTATTACTTACTCTTGCTACAGTTATATCAGATGATAGCAGTAGTAGTGAATAATGAATTGGAAATATAAAAGGAGTGGCTGTAGCTTAATTTAACATAGCATCCCAGAACTTTCCTAACAGTATGGTAGAGAAGCAGAAAAACATGACTTATTATATCCAGTCTCCAGGCAGAGGACCAAACCAGGACATCCTGGATATGAAACATGGGTGCAGACTGCTGACTGTAACATTTGGTGATACAAATACTATAAAGCTAAGGGCTGTGCCACATGTGCACATGTTGAAATCTCACTTCAGCTCTATCCAAGACCACTGTGAAAGGCTCCCTGATACAGAATGCTAGGTGTCATTTCCTGTTGTTATGGTCTTGGGTCCTCCTGTCATCACCACAATGTCTTACTGTAACTTGAAAGGAAATCTTCATTTCTCAGTGAAAGGGTGTAACATTGCAAAAGGCATCTGTTGACTAAAGACCTTTATACCAAATTATATCTGATTTGGGGCATAGCATTAAACAGTAAAATGTCGCTGTAAC
>Ga0209629_10004752_pt1 | contig 10126 bp, 10 predicted proteins | sample TergutCu122P5_FD_187286 | JGI IMG/M metagenome (GOLD analysis project Ga0209629, IMG submission 187286) | Cubitermes ugandensis P5 segment gut microbial communities from Kakamega Forest, Kenya - Cu122 P5 (SPAdes) (version 2) | ecosystem: Host-associated > Arthropoda: Insects > Digestive system... | reverse complement strand
TAGTTTCTTCATATTGTTTATATAACCAGCATTTACTCTCAGTTTCTTCCTTCAAAATTTTATTCTTAAAATAGTTTGTACTAATTGCTTGGTCTTGAGCTGCCACTATTGTACTTTCTGTTTCTCCCTTGATGTCGCCAGATTTCAGCCAGCAATATGACTGTTCAATATCCACCAGCTTTTCATCTACGTTACATGGCAGTTGTCCATGCATCCTCTTCCCGTGCCATCTTTTTTTTGTTTTCTCTGCTATGCTGTCCTTCATTTTTATGTTTCTCTCTGTACTTCTGTCTTGAGGCATCTAGCTGTCTCTTACACTGCTGAGTCAGTGTTGCGTTGGTGTGTTCTGACAACCTGTACTAGTGGGTCTTCCTTCCTATCTACGTATTCCACCAGTTTTGTAATTTCTACTGCATGGGCTGCTTCTAACTGCATAAGGCCCCTTCCTCCCTGTTTTCTGGGAACATACAAGCGATCTCCATCTGCCTTTGGGTGATGCTGTCCATGAATGGTTAGTAGTTTCCTTGTTTTCCGGTCTAGTTTTTGCGGTTCTTCTTGGTGCCAGTTAACAATTCCAAAACTGTATCTGAGTACTAGTGCTGCCAATGATCCAATTGCTTGTAACCTATTTGCACTTAATTCTGTACCCAAAACTAGTCTCAATCTCCTCAAGTATTCCTTCTTCAGCTTTTCTTTCTCATTCTTATGCTGTATGTCAAAACTCTCTTCTATGCCTAAATACTTATGTGCTTTCCTCGGGTCCAGTTCTTTAATGTCGTTCTCAAATGTGCTTCCTATATGCATTTTGCTTTGGACCCTACCTCTTTTTAAACATATTCTCACGTATTTTTCTAAACCAAAATTCATATTTATATCTTTGCAAATTGTTTGCACAATTTTTATTTCATTCTTCAAATCATTCTCATTTCTGCTTAGCAGTTTCAAGTCATCCGTATACAATAAGTGACTTACTTTCCTCTCAGTCCCATGTACTTGATACCCACAATAAGCTGTGTTCAGCTTGTTTGTTAATGGAATGAGTGCTATGCAAAAGAATAGTGGCGAAAGAGAGTCCCCTTGGAATATTCCTCTTCGTATCTGAATGGGTTGTGACAGCATTCCTTCCTGCTTTGTTTTTAAAAAAGCCTTGTGCTCCATTTCTCCATAGATAGTTTACAAAATCTGACAATTTTACTCTTCACTCCTACCAATGCTATTGACTTTTCCACCTAGCTATGTGGAACGCTATCAAACACTTTCTGGTAATCAATCCAGGCTATACTTAAATTCTTGTTCCTCCTCCTGCAGTCCTCATATATTGCCTTTGATATCATTAATTGATCCTTGCAACCTTTACTTCCAGGGTGACATCCTTTTTGCTCTGCTGGTAGTAAGCTCTGCTCTTCCAAATGTGTGGAGATTCTTTTGGCTATTATTCCTGTTAGGGTTTTGTACATGGCCGTTAAGCATGTAATGGGTTGGTAGTTTCTGACTTCCTTGCTATCTCCTGATTTTGGTATCAAATAAGTTATTCCTGTGGTCAGCCAGTCAAGTGCCTTCTCCGGTTCCTCGATTATTGCATTGAAGTTTTTTGTAATATGCCTGGGAGAGCTTTAAGCTGGTAATTTTGTATTTGATTATTTCCAGGAGATCCCCAATTGTGACCTTTTGACAAATATGAAGTAATTTCTGTAATCTATATAGGCCTCCAATCCATATGACTTATTTCCCTTTTCTGTTCCCTTCTTATCCATTCTGCTCTTTCATTATGCTGTGCCGCTTCTCCCCATAGTGACTTCCAGTAAGTCTCTGCTTTTGCCATAGAGTGAGGTTCTCTGGCCTCTGTATTCTTCATGTCCAGGTTTCTGTAAAATTTTTTGGTGCCTTCTTTAAACATCTTATTCTGACTATACTGGGTTTCCCTTTTTTCATACCTTCTAATTCTTTGGGCTTTTGCTTGCACTTCCTGCTTCAATGTTTGTCATCTGTGCAACTTCCCTAGCATTTGTCAATCTATATTTTTGAAAAATCTTCCTCTTTTTCCTGTTAAGCTTCCATTATCAGAGCCTGTTCCAGTTTCAGCTGTTACTGTTGTGCCCAGCTGCTTATCTGTTTCTGCATTCTTAATTTCCAGAACTTTATATTTCTTCTATTTTTGCTTCTTTTGCTGGGCTCATTCAGTGCTTGTGTCATGATTGTGGCTGCAGCATATATGAGGTTGTTTATGTCTGTTATGTCCGTTTCATCTTCTAAAAGTTCTTCATTTACTCCATTTATTTCTTCCTGAAGCTTTATCAATTTGCTGTTTGTTTTTAGTTTTGGCAGCTTCTCCCTTTCAGACATTTGTAGGAGCCTCACCTTATGCCATAATATTTGGAGGTCTTCCTTTAGCTTATTCCTATGTGCTGCTCTCCTTCAGCACCTGGGTGTTTGTAATGCTGTACTTTTCCAAAGCCAGTACTGTTACTTTCTTGGTCTCTGTTCTAGTGCTGTATAACGTTTGTATCCATTTTGTCGCCATTCACTCCGTCTGTGTAATCTTCTCTGTTATCCCCTATTTTAAGTATATTTTTTCTTCTATCTCATCAATTTCAACAGCCGTTATTCTTTTAGCTTTTAAGATGTAGTTCTTCTGGTTTAACAATGCTTTTGCATCTATATTCATTCTCATCATCGGGTTACTTTCTCTCTATAATTTATATGCTTCCTTATAGTTCTCTCCTAATGTCTTTTCTTTAATATACGTGAAACACCACAACATTTCCTTCATCTTCTCTTGGCTCCATCAGATTTGTTTGTTCAATTTCTTTTCATTTTCTTGCCCGACTCCAATGTTAGGTGGACTTTGAGATGGTCCGTGTTGAGTTTCCTCGGTATGGTTACCATTCTCTTCAGTGCTGTCAGAGGACCTCTGCTCTTTCCTTCTTCTTAGTTGTGTATTATCTTGTTCTGTAATCATCATCACTGTCCCACGAGTAGCTAGGGATGTCTACTGTCCACTGTGGTATAGCCCAGCCTGCCACAGTAAGGCTGCTTCAATCCGAGGGTCGCCACTTCTCGAAGCTCACCGTTCTTGGTTTCTTAGCCTCCACCGCAGATGCATCTGTAGTCCCTCAGCACGGTAGTGTACACCTTGGACTAGGGGGATTTTTTTTCGAGGTTTACTCCTCTAGATCTGCCGGGTTCCGTTTAAACAGGCTCACCTCTGGTCGGATGTAGTTACTCACTATGCACGGACAGTCTTGTGTGCAGGGAAGTGAGTGGCTTGTGCCTCAAGTTGCACTGCTGCACACCTGGGTTGGTGAGGACCAGTGCAGGGTCAACCCCTTACAAAGGTACTACCTCTCCCATACCCATTGAGCCATTATTATTATTATTATTATTATTAGTATTATTATTATTATTATTATTATTATTATTATTATTATTATTATTATTATTGTTGTTGTTGTTGTTGTTGTTATTGTTATTGTTATTATTATTGCCTTCAGCCCATTTCCTGGCCATGTCCTCCCCAATTTATACATGTTATGTGTGGTTGTAATGGGTGTGAGCTTGGTTCCTTACCCAATGGGAGATGTTGGCTGTGGGTGGGAAATGGAATGATATGAAACACTGCAGTTCATTGAAATGATCAGAGCTGCTTACATTTCACTTATGTAAGTTTTCAGACTTTCACAGAGGGTATTTCTCATATGATGGTCTGCTAGGTTTTTACTCCATTTAGTGTAATGAGTTTGTTCCAGCACTTTGGAGGAATGTGCTCCCTCCATATTCAGGGTGACAGTACCAAATTTAGTCGCAGTGGGAAGAATTCATATTACACAATCTAAAACCTCAGAAGACCATTATTTGCACATTTCACTGGCTAGTAGCTACAGTAGGAGGCTATTAAGTGTGATGAGATAATAGGTGGACAATGGAGTGGTTTGAAACATTAGAACTGGTAGTGGTGACGGAAGATGAATTATTAACATTCACTGCTAGTCCCCAGTAACTTACATAAGTAAAGTTCACTTCATAACTTGCCGTGCAGACTCAGGGGGAGTGGAGGTGTAGCTATACACACACATTCCTATCCTTGGCACTAGATGGGCGTGAGTGGTCATTGCCATGCCCCAGCCACTTGATCCGTGGGAGAGCACCTCTGTAACAGTCGTACAGGAGTCTGGGTGGGGCCCATGGCCAGTCTTGGATAGGTGTGGAGAAGGAAAATTTCTAGCACCCATGAGGGTTTTAACTCTGAACTCTCCATCCCATAGTGACTCACTGTACCAACTACACTATCCCAGCACCAAACCTGTGGGAGTGTTATTTTTTGCTCAGTCAGATTTAATACTTGGCAAGCATCACAATCATGTGGGTGCAGAACAGAATGTGAAAGCTGGATGAAATAGCAGATTTTAAAAAATTGCTATATAAAACTAAATAAATTTAAGAATGAACACAATATTTAATTCATCATCCCATATGACAAACATCACATATATTTACTGTAAATAACAAGGTATGCGTCCTTTTACACTTGTGTTCCACTTATCTTACACCTCTCTTTTCACATGGTCACAGGGCTGTAGTGATCACTGTCACTTTCTAAAGTCACCATTACTCACAAGTAATGTTCACTGTAATTCCACTGATTTCAAAATCACTGGATTATTCATGCCCAATAATAATATTGAGTTTTAAACAAAAGAAATTTGGTAATTATTTCAGACTGGTTACCATGAAGTATATTCTTGGAACTGATGTCACCCATACGAGAAACATACAAAGGTCATTTGAATGAAAACTGAAAAAATTATATAATGTACTGTAATGCATGGAAAGAGAGGAATTATTTGACATTTTGTTTGTATTTAGAATTTTGGAATTTGAAATGGTTTGTTTGATTTTATTGGTGGGAAAACACGATGCGGGATGCACACAGTTTAAGAAGGTGGAATTGTAGTAAATTATGATGCTTTTATTTTTGTAACTTGTATTTTGTTTGTTGGCATGTTGGAAGATTTCAAAATTGTTGTTATGATATAAGGTAGGTTGAGCATGTTACATGTGCTAACAACAGGAAGGCACTTAGTAACAGTCACATTCCTTTATGTCTGCACATGCTATTGCTAAGCAGACCCATAAAATGCTGAGCTAGGAGTTCTGCAAATGCGTGTACCAGGCTGGTAGGACTTATGTGCGGTGTCTTCGTGATCCGTCTTTCAACGATAGTAGATGCAAAAACCTGAATGCTCTGGAGAAGGCCTCAAATTTTCCTTTTCATACCAGATGAGTGGTGTGTGGTACATCCATACCTCCAGATAACAGCCAGGGTAGTTACATTGAGGGGATTATTTTGATATTATGCTTTGTGAGCTTAGTACAGCTAGAGACAGGTAACTTCTGTATTGGAAACTTTAATACATTGAAATGAGAAGGTTTGTTTGATTTAACATTCCCAAAGGTGGTGTTAGCAAATACCATGAAGTTTTGTTTTTACAATGAAGGAAGAGAGTGATTGTGTAATGTGTACAAGGTTTCCCTAGCAGATCAGTCCAGTAGAAGATAATGCTGTGACCACCTAACCGCTCAGTGCTCACGTTAGTTACTGGTAAAGTACAGGCATTGTGTTTGACTGCATGATTTCTTTTTAAGTACCATTCGGACTTCCATTCTTTTTTGGTTAGCATGTCTTGGTGAATGCCGTGTTGGTATAGTGGTTCAAGACCACTCTACTGAAGTGTTACGTGGCCTCAGCAAGGATACAATGCCATCCAATACAGAGCGGTTGGCAGCAGGAGGTTTACCAACCCCCGCTAGCCACTATAAATTGATGGCATCGGTGGGATCACCCCCCACCCATAGCCACTACAAACTACAATAATTTTGCACGAAACATTTGTCAGTGATATGCTTAAAAACCCCAAGACTGAATGGTGGCTGCACTGTTGTAATTGTTGAGGCTGAGATGATGCTAGCATGAGTCTGGGAAGTTACACTTACTGTGGAGCCTCTTTGGGCAGGAACCTAGTTTAATTTAGAACCCTCACCCCATGAGACACTACAGGACTGTAGTCTTCTTGTACTGTGATATGCATCCAAGTCAGCTTAAGCCAGAAAATTGAAAAAAGCTTGTCATACTGTGAAACAGATTCAGGAGTTAAAATTAGAGGTGTTACCACATCTGCCATATTCACCAGATTTGGCTCCCAGTGGTTTTCACCCTTTTGGCCCGTAAAAGATTATGTATTTGGACGTCACTTCAGATGAGCTGAGGAAGTAAAGGAAGTGCTTTACTGACTGGCACAGTAACCAAAAGACATCGTCTCCTGATGAATACAAGCCTGTTTAGAATGTTGGAGGAGGTGTATAGAAGATGGTGGGGACTACATTGAAGATGAATGTCAGTGTACTGCATCTATTTGTGTATCTATTTATGCAATAAATTACTCTGTATGATTTTTCTCGTTTTGTTTAAAGGACCCTTGTACAAGCCAGTGGCACAATGTAAATATGTTGCAGTGCTCTTAAGTGTCTGTTATCACAAAATTGCATATACCTTTTTATTGATGTTTTAAGGAATGGTGAAAACATATCAGCTAAGCAAGTTGGGTGAGTTTGGTTCCACTCTGAAAGTAGCACCAGTGACAACAGAAAAAGTACAGAATTTGGATTCTTGTCTACAAGCCAATGGGAGTAGTGAGTACAGAATAGAACCACAGAGCATTCTGCCAGATCTCACTGGTTTCGAGGTATGACAGCATGGAATGCGTCATTTTATAATTGCAAGCAAAGGAGTATTGTTTTTACTTTCAGAATTTGAATATCACATTGTTTTCATTGTGGATAAAGGTTCCATATTAGTTGAAATAATGTCAGTTGGATCACAACTGTGAATCTTGTATGAGGTGTGACAAATAATTGGATTTATTCTGTAACAGAATTATGTAGCATCACCTTTAGTGGGTGGGGATACCTTCAGAATACAAACATTGGTGGAAATCAGTTCTTTCAGCACATTGCTCTGAATGCCTATATAATACAGAAAGGGATTCTTTTGTTCTGAAATTCAGTTACAAGAATATGAAAAATCATGTAGTATGCAGTGAACTCATTAGTGTGACTATTCCAGTGCTGGTACTTCTTTTCTGGCCAGAAGCTGCGTATTCAAAATGTCGTGTGGCGTCGTACTTTGTGTTGATGCAAAAGCCACATGTCTGGCCCAACATTTGTTGTTGGTTTGTTTGTTATTTTTATTAATTTTACATGTGTGGCTGTAAATGTTTCTAACTTGAAGGATGACTGCTTTCAATTTATCAAACCAACCTTTCATGCACTGAAATGTGAACACAAGAGATACACAATCTCCAACTTGCTTCAGCACTCAAGAAGTGCTGAAACATGTTGGAGTTTGTGAATCTTTTGTGATCACATTTCAATGCATGTAAGGTTGGTTTGATAAATTGAATTTTTGCATCATACATGGTATGTACAATATTGAAAAAGTTGACTGCTTTGTTTGAGTGTTCTGCAAAAGAACTTTGTAACTGGTAATTCCTTTGATACAAAGGACGTCACTCAGCATGCTTTGACCAGTGATTGTGAGATTTGTCTCCCCCCCCCTCCATTTTGAAGTCTGTGAATTGTCAGTTGGAGATGTTGGTATTTTATTAATTGAGTCATACTGGAGGACTGAAGTTTTCATATGATTCTGATGGATTCATTGAACAGTCTTGGTGAATGGTCAGAGTAAATTCCCCTTGTCTTTTAGCTCACCACTTAGGCTTGTTCTTGATTAGTTGGCGTGAACAAATTTCATGGCCTCTTTGTGTTAATGCTCTTTGATCTGCTGCCTTAGAGAATCAGCTGATAATGAATGCTTATCATGTCACTCACTTTTACCATATTTGTATCTGTTTTTTAAATTGGCAGACAGCCTGATCTGTCATCACTGTAATGTATTCCCTTTCATCTTGAAATCAGAAGGCTCACTTTTTCTCTAGGAAGGTATGCTACAGTTTTTTAGGCTGAGATATATGCTATCTTGGCATGTGCTCATGAAATTCAATTTCAGGGTAGACCAGAGAAGCATGTTAGTATCTGATCTGACAGCCTGGCGGCTTTGAAAGCTCTTAAGGCTGTCAGAGCAACATCTCCATTGGTCCAACAGTGCCAAAAGGTGTTGAATGATATCTCTACCAAGCATGCTGTGGGACATTGTTGGGTACCTGGGCATGCTGGCGTATGAGGAAATGAAATTGCCAATGAGCTCGCAAGAGGCGGCTCTGCTCTAAAGTTCGTTGGACCTGAGCTGGCCTTGGGAGTCTCTAGGCAGGATATAAGAAGAAGGATTAGACTTTGGTTGGTTGACCAGCATTGGGTATGGTGGTGAGGTCTTGGTAATACCCAAAGACAGGCTCAAGAATTAATTTCGGGACCCTGTCTGTGTGCCAAGGCTAGGTTTCTGTCCTTTAACAGGACACAATCCAGAGTTGTTACTGGCCTTACTGGACATAATACCCTGAGAAGCCATCTTCACCTAATGGGTCTGTCTGTTAGTCAGTCCATTGTGTAGGAGGTGTGGAGCAGAGGATGAAACCTCAACCCACATTCTATGTGAATGTGAAACTCTGGCTTCACCTAGACTTATGTATATGGGCTCCTTCTTTTTGGACCCAGAGGACATTAATAAGAGTATGAGTCTGGGGGCCATCTGGAACTTCAGCAAAGTAACAGGGCTCACTTGAATTGATATGGTGCACAAAGGGCCTGTCAATTAAGGTCTAGGTGCATCGGGACCCTAAAGTCTCAACCCAAATGTAATTCAATCAATCAGTCATCTTGAAATCACTTAATCCACAAAATACCTGTACTGTGCTTACATTTCCATCTTCAGAAACTTGCATTATGTTGCAGTACATGGATAATGTCACATCTGCATGTACCTATCTTTATTTTTTCCCCTCTCTGTATAACATCTTCCATGCTTTCACTGTGTAGAATTTACAGGTTCCATTATAATGCGGGAAAGGATTAATTTTCAGAAATGTAAGAGCTATATTTTTCAGTGTTGCAGGAATCCATAACCTTTTTTGTTTAAACAGAAATTAATGTCACATAGTTTGGCAAGGTGCTTTCAGATAATTTTTCATAACACTTTAGTAAGTGTAATTTCAAAGATTCAGATATTTGTCAATACGAGTAGTGTTACTGATTAGAGTGCTCCAGTTTAAGTGTGGCCACCAGTGCTGTAGTATGGGAGATTTAAATCTCCCCTTCTAGCATTGTAAAGGTGAAGTGAACTATAATTTTGCATTTTTAGTACTGCCATAACACATGGCATTACATGAGAAAATGTGTTGTTATTATGCTCGTTTCAGCTCCTGGTTATCCTTGTTTTAGTTTCTTGGTGAAGAACCAGTGAATGGCCTAACCTGTGAGAAGTGGCGTTTGGTGGATACAAAGGGCGGTAAGGTCAACAAATATACCATGTGGATTCGTTATAAGGCAAGTGTATGATCTTCCTCTTAAAGGGGTTCTTTGATATTATTTGTTCTGTCTCACTGTGTACTAAGTTTTAAATAATTTACATATGTTGCAATTTACATAACCTCTGGTTGTTACATTTTATGAGGTCGGATCCTAGAATTATCTCAGTGTATGTAACTTTAAAGGCAAATGAAAACATTACCCTATTGTGGCTCATTATTTCATATAGTAATCATTGTTTATCTGCTTCAGTCTTATGAATGTGCATCTGTCACTTAAAGCAGTCCCGTTACAGGCCTGGAGTGGCCCAGAGGGTTCCAGGAAGTTAAGGTTCCCAGATTTCATGACAATGGCACAGGATGGTGGTAACATTGTCAGCCTTAGGCACCAGCCGCCTTTACCCCCAGGAAATACACCTGGTACTTATTTCTGTTAGAGGCTGAGTCGACCCCAGGGCCTTAGTGCGACTGGAAGGATTATGTCACTGAAAATTTCCAGTGACGCCATCAGGAATCGAATCTGCAACCTGCCAGTTTCTAGCGTATTGCCTTAACCACTACGCCACAGCACGCCCCATCTGCCACTTAATATTAACCTTAAACAAGCAGTTTTTTTTGTCTTTTAGATGTGCTTTGTGCTCGTGTTAATT
>Ga0209629_10004751_pt1 | contig 10126 bp, 6 predicted proteins | sample TergutCu122P5_FD_187286 | JGI IMG/M metagenome (GOLD analysis project Ga0209629, IMG submission 187286) | Cubitermes ugandensis P5 segment gut microbial communities from Kakamega Forest, Kenya - Cu122 P5 (SPAdes) (version 2) | ecosystem: Host-associated > Arthropoda: Insects > Digestive system >... | reverse complement strand
ATAACACATTGCCCTCGCCGCCGACTGTAACTCTGACACAAATCTTCAACGCTACCGTTACAATTCCTGGAACCGTAAGACAATTTGACGAGGTTATCATACCGGCACCCGGTATTCTTTTCGGTGACCAGTGCTTCGACGCTGGAAGCTTCCGAAGTGTCGTGTTGAACACTGCGGCAGACCATATTTATGCTTATTTGATATCTCCTAGCGTTTACACTAATGCCACGTGGCATATTTTTTGCTGGCGGCCTTCTGTATAAGCTCTATTTCGTTTTTGCGCGCGCGTCGAAATTCATGAATGGTTATGAAATAGCTCTGCTGTGCCATTTTCCCAGCAGGGTTGGTTAGCTAAATCTCTGTAATTGCAAATTAAGATATCTGAAGTCTTCATCAAGGCTTCGGATATTTTTATTATATACAATAGCAACGCACTTAATTTTTGCATAAAAGCTCTCGTTAGAGAGCATATCTAACTAAGCAGTATCCTCAGGATACTGTATAAGAGCAAGATACATACTATAACCTGCCTACATCGTAGGCATACACCTCGTGTAGTTAGCCTGCTACGCAGGCAGCTTTTAGTCTTATCTCTTTGTCATTCAGTACTCTGAGAGTACTGCTTAGTTAGGTACGCTCTCTTCGAGAGCTTTTAAGCAAAGTTAAAAGCGTTGACTCTGTGAGTGATTAAATATTATTTGCAATAATTAAATATTGTGGTTACATTTGCAGAATAATAATAGTTAACTAAAATAAATTATGCAACATGATGGACTGGTATAATTCTCTCGAACCTGCATTAAAAATTTATTGGGGAATAGCAATAATTGCCTCAGTCATTTTTGCAGTTCAAACGATTATCTCGTTGATAGGCGGTACTGTGTTTGACAATGCGGATATGGATGTAAATGCGGATGTTGATATGGACACGAGTATGGATAGCGACAGCAGTCATGGAGGTGGAGTATCGCACTTTTTTTCAGTACGCAATCTCATCAATTTTTTGCTTGGCGTCGGCTGGGGTGGCGTTTGTTTTTATCACGCAATTTCTGCAAAAGCGCTGTTGATGTTCGTAGCTATTGTATGCGGGATAATATTTATACTGATTTTCTTTTTTCTTGTGAAAATTCTGTTGAAACTCAGTAAAGACAATACTTTTCAACTATCTGAAACACTGGATAAAACCGCAGATGTATATCTTTTCATTCCCGAAAATGAGTCGGGCAAGGGCAAAATTCAGATTTCGGTACGCGGTTCGGTTCATGAATTGGATGCTTTTACCAAGGGCGAAAAAATTCCGACAGGCGCAAAAGTACGTGTAATAAAAATAATTGATAATCAAGCAGTTTTAGTAGAGAAAATTTAAATAATTCATAATTCATAATTCTCATGGAAAATCCCCTTATATTAATTGTAGTTGCCGTAGTTGTCGGCTTTATTTTATTTACCTCATTGATTAGGAGATATAAACGTTGTCCATCCGACAAAATTCTTGTGGTGTATGGAAAAACAGGCGGTGGTTCTGCCAGATGTATTCACGGCGGAGGCACATTTGTATGGCCTGTCATTCAAGATTATTCGTTCTTGTCGCTAATTCCTATTTCTATTGAAGCAAATTTGACGAATGCGCTAAGTAAGCAGAATATTCGCGTAGATGTTCCGTCAAAATTTACCGTAGGTATTTCCACCGAACAGGATTCTATGGGTAATGCCGCCGAACGTTTACTTGGTTTATCGTCCGACCAAATTCAAGAACTTGCCCGTGATATTCTTTTTGGACAGTTGCGTTTAGTCATTGCTACCATGTCGATTGAGGAAATTAATTCCGACCGCGACCGTTTTTTGGAAAATGTTTCAAAAAATGTGGAACAGGAACTTAAAAAAATCGGTTTGAAACTTATCAATGTAAACGTAACCGATATTAAAGATGAAAGCGGCTACATCGAAGCATTGGGAAAAGAGGCGGCAGCTAAAGCAATCAACGAAGCAAAAGTATCTGTAGCCGAACAGGAAAAAATCGGTGAAATCGGTCGAGCCGAAGCGCTTAGGGATACGCGTATCAAAACTTCACAGGCAAATGCTCTTGCCGTTCAAGGCGAAAACAACGCCAAAATTGATATTGCCAATTCCGATGCCATTCGCCGCGAAAAAGAGGCAGAGGCGGCAAAAATTGCCGTTGCTGCAGAAAAAGTGCAAGAAGCAAAAGCATTGCAGGAATCGTATGTTGCAGAGCAACAAGCCGAACAAGCTCGTGCCGAACGCGAGCGCGCTACCCAACAGGCAAACATTATTGTGCCGGAAGAAATTGAAAAGCGCCGCAGAATTATTGAAGCTGAGGCTGAAGCTGAAAAAATCCGAGTAAATGCCAAAGGAGAAGCAGACGCTATTTTTGCAAAAATGGATGCCGAAGCGCGCGGTTATTTTGAAATTCTGACTAAGCAAGCCGAAGGTTATCGCGAAATGGTTAATGCAGCCGGAACTGCACAAAGCGCTTACCAACTGTTACTTATCGAAAAATTGCCCGAATTGGTCAGAACGCAGGTTGATGCAATTAAAAATATCAAAATTGATAAAATTACAGTTTGGGACGGCAACAACGGGAAAGACGGCTCAACTTCCACTGCTAATTTTCTTGCCGGATTAATGAAAGCTGTACCACCTCTCAACGATTTGTTCAGTCAGGCAGGAATGAGTTTGCCGGAATACTTAGGGAAAATTAAGGAAAAGGACTGCAATGTGGGTTAATATACCCGGCAATTCCGGCAAGAGAACGTATCCACAAACAAAACATGAACGGGAGAAACGCATCGTTGTAGTATCGTGACAGGAAAAATTTACCTGAAATAATAAATGTCATCAGTAAAATATTGATGAGGTGATAATAATATGCCTGCTTATTGAACTTCTTGGAGGTGAAAAACACAACGCCAACAATATGAAACGGGTGCAACCAAAACAAAAGCCAATTGGGTGAAGTAAATTCATAGTGCGAATAGATGACCAAAATGAACAAAAGCAGCCCAATCAATCCGGCTACTCCAAACAAAACGCAATCAAATATTCTGTAATACTTTTTTCTCCAAAATTCAATGATGGTCAGAATTATCGTAAGAACCAACAATACAAAAGCCAATTGAATTGGTGTAATAAAATCTTTTACGGGAGGTTCTTCCACCCCTTCGGATATAACGTGAGAAGATAAAATCAGCGGACGGGAGATTCCTTCCTTATCCACTATATCTGCGGATAAAAAGCCGGCTTCCACTTTGAGCGGTAAGAAAAACTCGTCCCGCTTAGCTATTTTTTTATCCGCATTACTATTAAAGATAATATCACGTATAAAACGCACCCATGGATATTTTCCATAAACGGATTCGGTTACTTCTCTGTAGGATAATTTTTTGGCGTCAGCAGGAAAATGATACACAATCTTTCCCGAAACATTTTTTTCTATCAGCAATAAAGGAAGTGTTGCACAGCCTTTACGCACCATATCATATTCATATTTACGATTTTCAGGCAATGCGCTGAACATTAAATCTTGCCACAAGCGTTCCTTCTCCTCACAGGTAAGATTCAATACATGTTCAGTTATCCTCGTATCCTTTTTTTCCAAAGCATCCTGTATGGCCAATTCAGTGGGCCCTCCCCACAATTCGCTGACCTGTTTGCCGATCAATGCAAGATATACTTGCGTGTGCGAAGTAAAAGCGCCATAGCTGAATATGTAATCTATGTCTAACCCCGGATCTTTTACCCGAAGAGAAACATGCCCATTCATGTAAACTACATTTTTACCGGAAGGAGCTTCGATAATTACGCTAATTTGCGCACTGTCGCTTAAGCTCTTAACTTCCGCATAAATATATTCCGGTATAATGAAGAATAGGATACAAAATATAATATATTTCGCCGCAAAATTTTCTGTAAAATTTCTTTTCTTCATTTTTATCCTGTATTTCAAATACAACAGCAAATATAATCAAATAAAAGCATATAAAAAAACAACAAAACCCGTGTAACGAATTTTGTTGTTTTTTTAATTGAACAGGACGCAATTATTATTTCAAAACTTTTGTAACCTTATTATTTGCTTTAACCAAATAAACGCCATTTGTAAATGAACTCATATCAATAGCATTATTAGCCGATTTTAACAAAGTCCGTCCGGACAAATCAAAGACAGTTACAATTTCTTTCGGAGCTTTATTTTGAATATAAAGCATATCTCCTTTCATACAAACGGCAGGAGCAACTACATTAACAGCGGGAATGCCGGCGCCGCCGGTTAAAATTGTTGCATTCGGCGAAGCATCCAGTACATCCGCTTTAATTTGTTCTATAGCTGCTGCGCTCAAACCGGTTCCCCTAATATCCAAAAGCTCCAATTGGTAGCAATTAGTAACCGAAAGTGATGTAAGATTCGGATTATTGGATAAATTCAACGTTTTCAAAGGCATTCCGGTTTCCGGATATGCATCTATACTCCCATTAATTTCAATGTCAAAAAAGTCATTTCCTGAAAAATCAATGCTTTCCAAATAAGAAATGGTATTTCTATCCCAAAAGTCCTTCCAATTTTTCATTACTTCTGTAGGATTCCAATCATTTTCCCAAGGATTTTTCCACTTATCCGGGATAGCGCCATCATAGAACCACACATCAAAACTCGGCTGAATTAAAGAAATCACCGTTCCTTCTATTTGCTTATAACCTTTGCCGGCAAAATTAACAGCTAAAATACCAAGCCAGTTAGGAGAAGTTTCAGCAGTTTCATTAGGATCCACTAAATAAGGGTCTTGGAAAAAAAAGGGTATAAACTTACTATCTTTGGGAGTGATAGTTAAAACACCATAAGTTGTTTCAAGGGTGCGCCATGGACCCTCATCGGTAGTTGCCACACGAGCAGGAGGGTCATCACCGGTTCCTTTCTCAACCTTATTTAATAAATCATTGATTGGATTTACTCCAACTACATAGGGACCTGCATAAGAAAACGAGCACCCCAATGCCACAAAAAACAATAAAGAGAAAATTTTTTTCATAAACATACAATTTAATTGATTGATAATATTAATTTTTAAACCTTGCAAAAGCAAGATTTCACACAATTCTCTACTCTATGACGAATAGACCATCAAAAACCGCTAAAAAATATTTTTTTAACTTATTTTATATTTTTCAAGGTACAGGGTACAAGGTAAAGGTGTTTCGTGCACCTTGTACCCTGTACCTTGTACCTAATTAAAATGTCAATTGTAAGCCAAAATTAAATACTTTCTGATTCAGATAAGCATCACCGGTGGTATTGGTTTTAACCTCAGGATCTTGTTGATACTTATCATAATTGGTATGCGTAAATAAGTTATAAATATTGGCATACACGCTGGCTGCACTCAAAAATTTCGGCAATGCTCTTTTAGGAAGCTGATAGGAAAAATCTATCGTCTTTAATCGAACGTACCAGGCATTAATTAACCAGAAATCAGACATATATCCTTCGGCGCTGTTAACCGTGGAGGGAATGGTTGTTAAACGGGGAAAACCAATTTTGTCTCCGTTTTCATACCGTTCCAAAGTCCAGCGCGTCTCATGAACCGGTTGGAATTGGCTTTTAAAGGATTCGATACCCGTGCCTATAACACTAAAGCTATAATTAAAGGACCCTTGAAACATCAAGGAAAGAGAAAAACCTTTCCAAGTAGCGCCGATAGTCCATCCCAAAGTGGTAGTAGGTAAATTCGGCATCCCTATTGCACTTTTATCATAGTCATCAATTACCCCGTCGCCATTCAGATCCTTATACTTCAGGTCGCCTGCCTGAACGGGAGTGTCCGTATTAGGCACAGCGGGAGCATTCGGATCTCCGGCTTGGATTAAAGCAATATCATCCGGTGTATAATAACCGATAAATGTATATCCGAAAGGTTGACTGATTGGTTTGCCTGTTTCCGCCAGCCAAGGATATTTTTGTTGAGCCTCCGCTTTATAGAGTACCTTGTTTTTAGCATAAGAATATACAAAGTTAGTGCTGAAGTTTACCTGATCAATCCGGGTTTGGAATCCCAATGAACCGTCAAAACCTTTGTTAACCGTTCTCGCCACGTTAAGCGGTGAAACCCCGATTCCCAATATTAACGGAACATCATTCCGGGTAACCAATTGGTCGTAACGATAGTCGCGGAAATAAGCGAAATTCCATGACCACTTATTAAAGGCTATCAAATCAATGCCTAAATTAAGCTTTTTAGCCTTTTCCCAAGTAACATTCGGATTACCCAAATCACCTTCTTTGTAAGAAGCAGATTTCGTATCGCCGGAAGGGTTTTCCCTGAAATTATAGCCGTTTCCTTTTTCATATACCTGACGATATAAGTAACGACCGCCGGGAGCGACGTCAGACCCTACAAGACCATAAGTTGCCGTAAATTTTAACATTTGTATATTACTTATCCTTTCTGTGAAAAAGCTTTCTTCTGAAATAACATAACCTAACCCGACAGCGGGGAAGAATCCGAAACGATGATTCTTGCCAAAACGGTCGGTACCGTTGTAACCCATATTCACATCAAGCAGGTAAGTGTTTCTATACTTGTACCCCAGCGCTGTCGAATAACCTTCAAAGTTATGAGGCACTCCGGCATTATCGCCGTCTTTTTCACTTGTAGTACTTTGCCGGTTGTATAACAACATGGCGCTTACATCATGCACTTTATTGAATACCCGGGCATAATTAAGAGAAGCCTGAATATTGAGATCCTTATTGGCCTGTTCTACTCCGGACGTTACGCCATAAGGCGAAAAAGCATAAACGTTATTCGGATTTACGGTATAGGTATCTGTGTCGGGATGGTAGCGATAAGTAGGATAGCCGTTGCTGCCTCTTGTTACTTTCCGCCAATTCTCATCAATACTGGAATAAGCAATACGAAAATTGGCAGAAAGACCCTCTGTCAAGTAATCCATTTTATGGGTAGCCCCATACAAAATGTTGACATCGTTCCGTTTGGTACGTTTATAACCTTCATTAGCCATACGGGCATTCAAGGTCGGAAGATAACCTTTTGTATCCAAATAAGTATAAGAGCCATTGGGATTTATGACAGGAGCAGCGTAAGGAGTCATTTTTTCGAAATCGTAAATATCTCCTGTTGCATTATTGTTAGGTTCGTTGATATTCATAAAACGCGTGGAAAAATCCAAACGCATATCCACAGTTTTACTGACATTAAAATCCAAATTGGTACGGTAATTAAAACGGCGGTAAAAATAATTGGTATTTACATCATCCTGATGATTATCAAAATTTTGTACCAAACCATTCTGGGAAAAATAACCTGCCGTAACAAAATATTTCAGTTTCTGCGATCCTCCGGAAATATCTACATTCACATTTTGTTGTGAAGCTATCGGTTTAAAAATCGCATCATACCAGTTCACATCCGGATGACCGTAAGGGTCGGTTCCGGTTCTGAACGCTTCCAAATCATCATCTGAAAACGGGAGTTGCAATCCGTCATTCTTATAAGCTTCATTTACCAATTGAGTGGTTTGGTATGAATTCAGGAAATTGGGTTTTCGAACAGGAGCTTGCAGACCGGCTTCCATCCTCACGTTGACTCTCGGAGCTCCTTCTTCTCCTCTTCGTGTTTTGACTACCAAAACCCCATTCGCACCCTTGATACCATAGATAGCGGTAGTAGAGGCATCCTTCAATATAGAAATGCTTTCTATTTCGTTTACGTTGATTTGCTGGAGTTGATCATAAGAATATTGTATATCGTCAACAATAATCAGCGGTTGATTTCCATTGTTTTTGTTATTGTTGTCTATGTCACCTGTATTCAGCGAACTTATTCCACGAATAAAGAAGTCCGAAGCATCTTTACCGGGCTGACCGCTGCGTTGTTGAGTGAAAAAACCGGGTAGCTTACCCGCTAAAGCATTCTGCACGCTACTGGTCGGAGTATTACGTATCTCGCGCATCGTAATAGCGCTGACGGCGCCGGTCATTGTCAATTTTCTCGCTTTACCGTAACCCACTACAACTACTTCATCTAAGTTTGTAGTCACATCTAAAGCTAACTGTACATCTACCGTCTGCCGGGTAGCTTTTGCAATTACCTCTTGAGATTTGAAACCGACATACGAAAATGTCAATTTCTCTCCATCTTTTACATCTATCTTATAATTTCCATCTACATCCGTAACGGTACCTCTTGCCGTACCATTTACGGCAATGTTTACTCCGATAAGCGTTTCGCCATCCGTTGAAGTTACAACTCCCTTTTGCACAAAAGATTGACTAAAAACGAGTGTAAAAGCAGGTAGAAATATTAATGTTACTATTATTTTTTTCATACGACATTACCATTTAGGGTTTTGAACCATATTGCTATTCTTAATCACTTCCAAGTAGGGAATGGGATACAAATAATTTTTCTCTTCGAAATCGGCTTTTAAAACATCCACTTCCGTATAAGTTGAAGAAACGAGTGTTTTAACGATACTCATTCCTTTCAGAGGCGTTTTGAAAATATCTTCGGCAATTCGCCAGCGCCTGATATCCCAATACCGTTGTTCTTCAAAAGGCATCTCGATACGACGTTCATTTTGGATTACCCGGCGCATTTCTTCTTGAGTCATATTGGGCGTCAATCCGTACAGTTTGTTGGTTCCGGCTTCAATACCGGCTCTTGTACGCAATCTTATAATTTGATTATAAACATCCTGCGAAGGAGAAGACTCGTACTCATTCAGAGCTTCCGCATAATCCAATAAAATTTCGGCATAGCGGAGAATAACCCATAAATGAGGATTGTCGCCATATTCTGTTGCTCCGGTAAAATTACCCATAAATTTACGCATGTAATAGCTGGTTCTTGTATACTCGGTAGAACTTGAAGGATTATTTGCGCCTCCCAGATTGGTTTCCAAAGTGGTACCCAGCCAACTCGAACCGTTATGCAGTACCATAAGGTCTAAACGCGGATCTCTATTGAGATAAGGCGTTTGCATATTATACTGGTATTTACTGCTTTCACCTCTCATCTTGCCGTCTTTCATCAGGAAAGCATCCACCAAATTCTGCGTAGGATTTGTACGTCCGCCTCCTAAAGCTTTTCCGGTGAATCCTAAAGGTCCGTTTGTCGTTTCAATCGAGTGGTTTCTTCCTCCTTGACGGAAGAAAATCAATTCGGGATTGGATGTCGAAGAGTAAAAGCTTAAGAAAACAGGCAATTGGGAGCGGGCAAGATCTACCGTCTTTGCTCCATTCGGACCAAAGGTGTCGATAAAATCTTTGGCTGCGTCTGCAGCTATTTTCCAGCGGTTAATGTCGTAATCCGGATAACCGACTAATTCTTTTTGATTTTCAGACTCAACTGCAACAGACTTTCCATTAAACAAGGGGCTGGCGGCATAAAGTAAAATTCTGCACTTCAAAGCCATTGCAGCTTCTATGGTAGGAGCATGAGCATACGCAGCCGCATCGGGCATACTAACGCTACGCAAATCAAATTTAATAGAATCCAATTCATTTACCATATAATCGATACATTCTTTAAAAGTATTCCGGGGAATTTCCATATTATCGCCCAATTTATATACCTTGTCTCCCAGTAAAGGAACGCCGCCGTAACGTTTTACCAATTCAAAATAGAAATAGGTTCTCAGGAAACGCGCTTCGGCTTTGATTGTATTATTCAAAGGTTTAACCTCCCCGTTAAAATTGATAAAGGTTGTATTAAACGGGACGACGTCGATATTATTTACAATAATGTTAGCCTTGCGAATCCCTTGATAATATTCCGACCATCCCATATTGGAACCAATCCTGTTAGCGGCGGTATATCTTCCCACGGCTAATTTATAGACATCCGGATCATTTTGTTTAATAGAAATCGCATCATCCGAAGCCGCATCCAAATAATCTCCCCCTACTCCATTATGTCCGTTTCGCACTAAGTCGTATATTGAATAGAGAAAAGCTTTTGCCTGCGTACCCACTGAATCTGTTTTTGAGAAAACATAATCTTCAGTAAACTGATCAACAGGTAAACTCTCATAACTATCCGTACAGGCGCCAAGAAAGCATATTCCTATTATTCCTGCAAAAAACGCCAAG
>Ga0209629_10004750_pt1 | contig 10127 bp, 5 predicted proteins | sample TergutCu122P5_FD_187286 | JGI IMG/M metagenome (GOLD analysis project Ga0209629, IMG submission 187286) | Cubitermes ugandensis P5 segment gut microbial communities from Kakamega Forest, Kenya - Cu122 P5 (SPAdes) (version 2) | ecosystem: Host-associated > Arthropoda: Insects > Digestive system >... | reverse complement strand
GATAGATCCACCCATTGTTGATGATGATATTGTAGTGCATAAACTTCCTTGGTACAAACGTTTCTGGCTTTGGTTTACCGGCAAAGGTTGCCTGAAATGGTTGCTTTGGTTGTTACTGTTATTGCTTTTATTACTTTTATTATGGTGGTTATTGCGCAGTTGCAGTGGGCGGCATTTAGTCGGTGGCGCTGCGCTTGGCGCTAACGATTCTACCTGGGTACGGGAAGATCCAACTCGCGGACATAATGGCGGTATATATGATCCCTACAATCCATATCAACCAATACCTACACCTCCGGGTTACGAAGGCGTATTGCCGCCTCAAGAAGGTGTGTTACCTCCTATAGAAGATAATCCTGAAATTATTCCCGGAAATCCTTCGATTATTGCTAACCGTTTGAATATATTAATGGAAAATGAAGATAAATCCGTAATGGATTTGGCTAAAGATTTTAAAGCAAAATATCCCGGCGAAAAATACAAAGTCATTTATTATGATAATGTTGTCAAACGGATGCAAATCGAAATTCCCAAAGAGGAGCGTGAGCAATTAAAACAGTCTATTCCCGGACAATTTGCACCCGGATACCAGCTCTTTGTTTTTGATGAGGCATTATTTGAAGGCGCTTATACCCCGAATGACCCCGCTTTTTCTGATCCGAACAAAACATGGTACTTAAACGCTATACATGCTCCGCAAGCATGGGATATAACGCGAGGTTCCGAAAAAATTACCATAGCTATTGTAGATAACGGATTCAATCTGAAGCATCCGGAATTGAGCAGTAAGGTTGTGCAACCATACAACGTTTGGAAACATTCCGATGAAATTTTTCCACAGCAGATTGATCACGGCACTCACGTTGCAGGAACCGCGCTTGCTGTTGCCGACAATGGAAAAGGTCTTTGCGGGATTGCTCCCAACTGTAAATTTATGCCCATTCAGGTTGCCGACAAGCGGGAAATAATGACGACCACTTCGGTATTAGACGGAATTCTTTTTGCGTTGTATCAAGGCGCCGATGTGGTCAATGTTTCGCTGGGCAGTCAATTTACAGGACTTTCACAATTTTCCCCAAGCGAGCAGCAGGATTTGATACGCAATCATTTCAAGGAAGAAGAACGCCTGTGGCGGGAAATCATGCGAATAGCCGCAAGCCATAATTCTACCATAGTCATAGCTGCAGGAAACGATAATGTATTGGCAGGAATTGATGCCATACAGCGTCCCGAACTTTTCATTACAGTCTCAGCAGTAGATAAAAACAATCGTAGTCTCAATAAAGCCGACTTTAGCAACTACGGCCCATTTTCAACCATTTCGGCTCCGGGTGTAGGTATTTACAGTTCGTTTGGTCAAAACGGTTATGAAACATTGGACGGAACAAGTATGGCTGCCCCCATTGTTTCTGGAACTGTTGCGCTGATGAAAAGTATCAACGACACCATTACAACCAAACAGATTATTTGCATTTTGCAGAATACGGGTGTAGAAACACAGGGAAATATAGGTAAGTTGATTCAGTTGGATAAAGCATTGGAATTGGTGAAATCAGGGAAAACAGTTGATTGCACTCCAACTCCGTCAACAGGCGATGTGCAGGTGATGTTAAGTTGGAACAACTACAACGATTTGGATTTGATTTGTACAGACCCTTTCGGCGAAACTGTTTTCTTCAGAAACCGCAGCGTATCCAGCGGTGGGCAACTCCAAATTGATATGAATGTGGAATATCCCGACAGTAAAACGCCTATTGAAAACATTTTCTGGCCGCAGGGTGGCGCTCCCAACGGAATCTACAACGTTTATCTTTTGTATTACAGAAGACACGAACCTGTGCTTGATGAAACACCATATAATATTAAAGTAAAATATGGAGGGAAAACGGAAGATTACAGCGGAACAATAAAGAAGGAAGATAAAATCTTTCATATCTGTACTTTTACTTTGGGAACAACGGTAAACAATCAGCAAAATTCGATTATTCAAAATCCGGTCATTCCTCCTGCAAACGACAGACGGACGCAATTAGAGCAGGAACGCGATCGCTTAAAGCAGGAATTGGATAGAGTAAACAGTGAATTACAAAAAATAAGTAATGGAAGGTAAAAAGTCAAGGTAATCATAAAATCAAATAAATCATAGTTCTGACAATTAATAACATAACAATATATGAGACAATCAAAATTTTCATTAGCAGATTTAATCACGCTCATAACGGCTTTTTTATTTAGCGTTGTATGCTCTTTCGGTACATACTTTTATACTTTAGGAAATACGGGGCAAAGCATCATTCTGGCAGCAATTATATTTGTTTTGCTTGTTGCAACAGCATTGGGAGCAAAATTGCTGAAACGTACCAGCCGCAATTTCAAAACTTGTTTTATTTTTGAAATCATTTTGTTGGTTTTGTTTACAGGTTTAATGATTTTATTTTCCTATTCGCCTTTCCCCCACTATTTTGTTGTTTCTGAAAAAAGAACTGAAATCCAAAGTAAACTGTCAGCGAGCATTACTCAAGCTGAAAAAATGTTCGCAGAATATGAGCGCTATGCTGGAAATCGCGAAAGTCTTTACGAAAACAAACTAAATAGCGTCGTTGCTGCAAAGAGAATAAATCCGGGTGATTATGCAAAATATGGCTTTGAAAATAATAATGTTTCAGATGAAAAGCAGATTGAAAACAAAATGTTTACCGTCCATGCTGATTTGTTTCCGTCTAACTATATAGAAATGAAATCAGCAGATTCTACTTGGTTATTAAAAGAAAAGCACAATCTAAATAATTGGTGGACATGGAATTTGGGCGTAGTAGATGCGGTAAATAATATGGAAACAAACTCAAATAAATGGTTGAACGAATTGGAAGCGCTTTCCAAAGTTTGCGAACAAGGCGAGCAAGCCGAAGATTTCAGGTACAATCTTTCGTTCGATGATATAGCCAAATATTTTACGACGCTTGGTAGTCCCACTCTGCTTTCAATTGGATTAGCTGTTGTGGCATGGGCGTTGATGCTGTTGTCGTGGTTTATTACTGAACGGCATCCCAGATTTCCGGGTTTAAAAGTTTTGTTTGGTTCTGGAAAATCAAGTCGTAATGAATTGTAAATAGTCACCAAAAAATAACACACAAATGAATAAGAAAGATATTCTAAATCATATTGAAGATTTTAATGCTCAACAACTTTTTGGATTTATCAAAGAGGGAATTGTAACAGATAAGGAATTGATAAATACGGGCAATTTAGATTATTCAATACGCAGAGCAATAAAAGATTTGCAAACTGCCGGTGAAAGAGAAGACGAGAATGCTTGGGAAAATGCCCGCTATGGCAATGAAACTGTCCTTTCGGATTATATTACAAACTTTCCTGCAGGAAAACATGTTGCAGAAGCAAAACAAAGAATTGATAATTTAGAGGATCAAAGGAGAAATATTAAAGCACAAAGGCAAGGCATATTGGATAATATAAAACGTAATCCCAATACTTATTCTCCTAATGAAATAAAAGGATTTTTGAATAATGGTACATTTACTAAAAAAGACCTTGTGGAATATTGTAATATTCCACAAAGCGCTATCAACAATTTAGAAAATATTGTAACACCTCCCTTAAAAATTGGTGATACGCCTACCTCAATACCAGATGGCTATACTGAAGTCTATTTTTGGGGAGGCACAGGTTCTGGAAAAACTTGCGCTCTCGGCGCTATATTACAAATAGCAGAACAAAAGGGTTATTTAAATATAGCCACAGGCCCCGGCTATCTTTATGCTAATCAGTTAAAAAACATCTTTAGCGACGACGATGTAGCTAATGATTATTTGCCTGCTCCAAGTCCTGTTGAAACAACGCAATACCTGCCATTTACCTTAAAAAATCCAAAAGAAAAAGTCAGTCGTTCCGTTTCTCTTATTGAGTTAAGCGGAGAAATTTTTAAATGTTTTTTCTACAAAAATGCAGGACAACCGTTTCCAACAAAATCGCATGAAGATACTTTTAATTCACTGAACACTTTTTTGAAAAGCAATAACCGGAAAATTCATTTTTTCTTTATTGACTATGATCGAGAAAATAAACCTGATAATATTGGGCTTAAACAAAGCGACTATTTGGCCGCTGCCTCAACCTATTTCAAAAATAATGCTATTTTTGATAAAACTACTGATGCAATTTATGTTATTCTTACAAAAAGCGATTTACTGCTTGACGAACAAGGCAATCACGTAGAAGGATATGAAAAAAGAGTGGATTATGCCATAAAATATTTGAATGAGCAAAACTATAGAGCATTCATTAATACTCTGAAAGATAATTGCAAGAAGTTTAGTATCAATGCAGGAAAATTAACAGTTGAGCCATTCTCGTTGGGCAAAGTTTATTTTAGGGAAATTTGTAATTTTGAAGGTAGCGCAGCTTCGAATCTCGTTGAAATTTTAATGGAACGAATTGCAGGAACTAAAAAAAGTATTTTAGATGTATTTAATCAATAAGGGGATATGAAATTATTTATTCAAGCAAGAAAAGATGGATACAATGTTTTGTATCCTACGCCTACACCGCAGGAGTTTTATCAATTTGGTTACGATATACAACGTAATGATGCCCAAAATAACGCTCTCTATTATGGTAAAAGTGTATATTCAATTGCGTTTACTATTAATGGCTGTATATTTTCAAAGTTTATAATAATATATGATGTTCAGCGAAGTAGTTTGGGTAATGTTGGTATTTCTGTGTTTATCCCGAATACTCAAAAATTGCAGGGCGCTGATGTGAAAAAATTATTAGATGATCTTGGAAATATTTATAATAAAAATTATTTTCCCGATTTTTATTTGCAAAACAAGAGGGAAGATTGGGTATTATTTACATCAGTTGTAGATGATTACGACAAAAAACTTTATAATATCTCCATTGATAATGCTGAAAATATTCCCTCCGGCATGAAGGATGCTGCCTTTTCCTATTATCCGTATGTTTATAGAGACCCTCAATCAGGGAAAGAAACAACTTTCAATATGGAAGATATTTTTAATGCACCTTATCAGGAAGAATATGCTCCATACAGGCAAGTATTCTTTGTAGATAAAAATTTGCAAGAATCTGAAAATCCATTGAATGCCTTTCAGCACGATATAAATGCAAACCTAACTGGAAAAATTGATTTAGATAATTCGCAATACACATTGTTTTTCGGTCTTAATACAAATGGAGGAGTAAGAATAGATGTTAAAGCCAATGGTATTCCTTGTCATAACAAAAACAAAATCCGCAGAAAAGACGAACTCGAAATTAATTATTTCAAACAATATTACAAAGAAGAAAAACCTCAAGGCAAATGTTATGAAATCGACAAAAAATACATTTCTGTTGATGATTTAAATAGGAGGGTTATAATAAAAGGGATTGATTTAATTCCAATAATCCATACTTTTACTTTTGTAACAGAAAACAGAAATGGAAATAAAATAGATAATGCAGAAATTTTTCTAAAAGTTGATAATCAAGAAGAACGTAAAATCGAAAATGGCAAAATAACACTTAAAGAAGAAGAGCTGCAATATAAATGTATTGTTTCAGCAAGAAAGGGAGATAATTTATTTTCAGAGCCAAAAGAAATTAAAATTGCAGATGAAATAAATAGGATTGTTCTGGTTTTAGAAGAGTATAAGAAAGTAGAAATCATTGCTCACGAAGAAACTAAGGATGGTGATTTGCTATTTAATATTAATATATCCGTGAAACCGTCATTAAAGCAAAAGCCAAGGGAAGGTATAATTGAATTTATTGGTAGTGAAATAGAAACTAAACATAAGATCACCGTAAATTTAAATGGATATGATGAATATACTTTTGATTATGACTGTCGAAAAGATGAAAGGAAGAAACATATATACTTAAAGAAGAAAATTCCGCATAAACAAAAAAAATATAAGATAAATGCAGGTGAATATGGTAAAAAGAAAGAAGGATGTCCTGATTATTCTTTTTCTAAAAGAGGTCAAGATTTAGATCGTGAATGCATTAAACCAAATAAAGGATATAAATTTGTAGGTTTTAATTTTTTGGAAGAATCAAATGATGGTTATGACGGCGTTTTAGTTGCTAAATACCAAAAGGAAGAATCAAAACTACTACAGTTTGCAAGCAATCCTTTCGTATGGGCATCATGTGCTATTGCAATAATTGCTTTAATTGTAATTATTTTCATTCATCCTTGGAGTGTGCCCGGGGAACAAACACCAGGTAATCTCAAACAAGAAATAGAAAATTATTTGAAAAGTAACGATTTCAAATCTCAAGATTTAATTGATTATAAAACCAAATGGGAGCCTTTAGTCCCAAATATTTCTAATAAAATACATTGGCAGTTGAAACCCTATCCATGGATAAAAATTCAAAAAGATTCCGATGAATACAAAAACTGGTATGGAGTTTCACAAAGAATTAAAGAAGCGATTGATGTAAGAAAAATGATTGACGCAAGGGATTTTTTAAATTTGAAGGGAAATGAACATTATACTTCTCTACCACAAGAATTTCGGATTGTGGTCGATAGTATTGATACCGACAGTGTTAAATATAAAAAAGTTGTATCAAGGCTCGGTGATGTTAAGAATTTATCTTTATCTCAAATTGCAGGTTCTATAAATAATATTTTATCTCACAGCGCAGCGACAAATGACCAATCGAATGTGCCGGAAGACAAAAAAGAGGTATTGCCAGAAAATAAGCCTGGAGTGCCAAAAACAAATGAAGATAAAAAGTCTTCAAAAACTTCTGCTCAAGTCAATGGTTCTCAAGCCGATAATAAACTATCTGCTCCAATCCAACAAAAAGAGTTTGAAGCACAATTTTGGGAATTAGTGCACAAAAATGCTGCGCAACCGGAATTTTTTAATTGGTTTAGTTCCGGGAATAATATTTCTTATAATAATGAATATAAGAAATTTTATGACAAATATTTAAGTTTAAGCCCAAAAATCAAAGATGGGTTTACTAAATTTAGAAGAATTCAGAATAAAAGTCAAATTAATGATTTACAAACATTGACGGATAAAATAAACCAACGATAATGAAAGCAATAAAAATAACATTAGCAGTAGTAGTAATAGCGGCAATTGCATTTTTTGTAATATGGTCATTGGCGCCACATACCCCTCCCCCTCCTCCACCACCATCAAAAAATCAATTTACAGAAAAAATAAAACAGGAAATTGATTCCCTTAGTAAATTACCTGATAGTAAGTTTTGTAAGGATTTTTATCAAGAAATTGGTTATCACATTGACGATTTTTACAAGCAAAATCGTTTTGGAAGCAATCAGTCAGAAAACGACCAACAGAAAGAATATCTTACAACTAATCTCTATTCTGCCTATGCCGACAAGTTTATCAATCAAGCATATTATGTGTTTCAACGTTCCGAGTGGAAACCCGAAGACTTAAATTTCATTCGCAGCGAATACCAGACATTGCAAAAATCGCCTCTACTCAAAAAAGGTCCTGTAGCCAATAAATTTACGGAAATTCAAAACATTTTTAGCAAATACGATGAAATTTCAAGATTTATATACAACAACAAAGGCTTCGCGTTTGAAGCTAACAGTTTATCCGAGCATTTCCCGATTGCAGATGTACAGGCAAAATTATCACAGGTAAGATCATACCAAAATTCCGGTTTGGGAAACGGCTATGTGAATAAATGCACACGTTTGCACGATGGGTTGAAAGAGATTTCTCAAAACTTGTTCCGAGCGCACGTCAGGTATTTAGACAGAAAAATAAATTATTGGTCTGGCTCGTTTTCCAAATTTATTTCTCAAAAAAACTATGCGGATAATTTATATACCCCGCTGAAAAGTGAAATAGATGCGTTGAGAAATGTTGGCTACAATGCAGACAATCTCAATAGCGAATACAATCGTTTGCTAAGTAAATGGGATGACGATAGTCGTGACGCTTTTAATTTTTTTAAAAACAAAAAAACTAATTAAGGGATAACGTAATGAAGAAAACAATTTTTTTATTATTGATTTTATGTGGCGTTTTTTCTGCATATTCGCAGAATGATTGTTTAGATAAAGTTGCCAAACAGGCAGTTGAAATTGACAGTTTGCAAAAACAAGTGGAGTTAATCAATACAAATTTTTCTAAAGCAAATGCGATTATTCAGGAAAAAGAAAAACAACTTACCGAAGAAAAACTTAAAAGTGCAGTCTGGGCAAATGCAACAGACATATACAAAAACAAAAGTTTCGACGAGTTGATACAATCTTCAACTAAACTTTCTGTTCAACGAGATATGGAGCAGTTTAGCAAAGATGAAAATGTAAAAACAATTTTGGTAGATTTGGAAACCTATTTCAATGCAAAAGAATTGCTCGCAATGAAATTTGATGCCTCACAAATTAAAAACGCACAAACACAATTGAATCAAATAAAACGACAATCTGAATTGCTTGACGGGCTGAAAAAAAACCTTAAAAATTATCAAGCGTTTACCGACGGGCTTAAAGAATCTATAAAAAAAATAATAGAGTTAGACAAAAATCAAGCTGTTTCGGGTATGAGTGAAGACATTCAAAAATCGAAGTTAAATGAAATATCTCAATATATATTCGATTACGACTTCAACCTCATTGATTATCCTTATTTGTCGAATATAGTTCTTGAAATTATCAAAGACAAACAATCCAATCCGGATGCTGATATTTCGGATTTATTGAAAAATTTAAATTATTAATGAAAATGAAACGAATAGTAATATTATTTTTTGCTGTCATTATCACACTTTCAGTTTATAGTCAACATGATTTACAAGTAGATAGTTGTTTAGTAAGAGGTGACTATTCTTGCGTAATTGAAAAATATACTAAAGCGCTTGAAACAGCGACTGAAGAAAAAGACAGGTTTCCTTTAGAAACAAATCTCAAATCGGCACAGTTATGCAAGGATTTAATAGAACAAGCGGATCAATATTATCACAACAAAAATTGGGGCATGGCAGGAGCTAATTACCAAAAAGTTTTGGATGAGAATCCTAATGATTCTAATGCTCAAGCAAAGTGGAAAGAATGCTACGATGCTCTTAATCCCCCATTACGTAAAGCAACAGCTATTGATATTGCCGATATCTGGAACGACAAATACGGCAAAGACCCCGAACGTCGACAAAAGTTAATTGCTGCAGGTATTGATCCTGATGACGCAAAAAGACGTATCAACGCAGGCGAGGGAAAACCCATATCAAATGTTGGAAATCCGGCTTCAAATACAAGTACAACTGCATCGGACATAACGTTAAAAGTATCAAAACAAAACCTATCATTCTTTGCAAGCGGCGGTAGAACAACGATGGAAGTAAACACAAACGCAGGTGATTATCAAATTGCGAATTTACCTTCGTGGTGCAAAATAAACAATAAATTTTCCGATTGGTTCTCCATAACATGCGACCCAAACTATACAAGACAACCTCGCTATGATTGGTTTGTAATTTCGGCAGGAGGAAAAGAAGTGAGAGTATATATAAATCAGGAAAGTACAGCCCCTGCAACTGCTCAAAAATCAAGTACTGCAAAGACAACAAAGAATAATACATACAAAAGAAATAATCCATATAAATCAAAGAGCTATTCCTGTTTCAATTGCCCGCAAACCAAATATCCGGTTGGATTCTCCATTGGTTATGTTGAGAAAAACTTACTATATCCTATTAATAATGAAAATATTAGCGCTAATACAGTTATTTATGGCTTTGATAAATTGCAAGGTATTCAGGCGGGTTTTCGAATTGAACCTTTGTTTAAATATGGTTTTGGTTTGAATATGGGAGTTTTCTATGAATTTTATTTAAAATCAATGGAACAAAGCTATAATTATGGAGATTCTTATGATAATTATGTTGACATATATACCGTTAATTACAAGCAACATATAATAAATATCCCTTTACATTTGGAATATCGGTTCAACTTTTCCAAATATTTCAGTCTTTTTATTTATGGAGGAGCAGGCATTGACATACCGGTTTCCGACGATTTTAGTTCTTCTATTTATGCTTTGTTTGATTACGGTGGCGGTTTGCGAATAGACCATGTACAGTTTAATGTCGGTAAA
>Ga0209629_10004748_pt1 | contig 10127 bp, 9 predicted proteins | sample TergutCu122P5_FD_187286 | JGI IMG/M metagenome (GOLD analysis project Ga0209629, IMG submission 187286) | Cubitermes ugandensis P5 segment gut microbial communities from Kakamega Forest, Kenya - Cu122 P5 (SPAdes) (version 2) | ecosystem: Host-associated > Arthropoda: Insects > Digestive system >... | reverse complement strand
CCTGATGCCCGAGGCCCTGCGCCAGAACCTGACGCGCCTGATCGTCGGCGAGGTGCGCGGCGTCGAGGCGGCCGCCATGTTCGAAGCCATGCAGGCCGGCGCCGGCACGATGAGCACGACGCACGCCCACTCGGCGGCATCCACGATCGACCGCTTGGCGTCACGGGTGGCTCAGAGCGGGGTGCTCAGCACGGACGAGGCGTACCGCCAGATCGCATACAACGTCGGCCTTATCATCCACGTCCGGCTGATCGATGAGACCTGGCGCGACGGCGTCAGGCGTCGCTTCATCGACGAGATATTGCACATCACGGGCGGCATCGAGAACGGACGCCCCGTAGCGACGCGCATCTACCAGACCGGCCCGGACGACCTGACGCCGTCGTTCCTGCCCGACTCGCAACTGATCGAGCAGCTACGTCCGTTCACTCGAAGGCCCGCATCATGACGGGCGCGCTGGCGGGCCTGGCTGCAGCCGTCGCAATCGCCGGCATTGGGGTTATCGTATTCGGCCTTGTCGGCGACCGAATCGGCATGCAATCAACACCCAGCCAGTCGCCCCGGGTGGCCGTCTTCGATCCGCGCCGGTGGTGGGGACGCCTGACCCCGGCCCGACGCCGCTGGATCGCCGGCGGGTTGATCGCGGGCGCCGTCGCCGCCGCGATCACCCGATGGATACCAGCGCTGGTGATCGTGCCTCTGATCGTCGCAGTGACTCCCGGACTGTTGGGCGACCCCAAGAACCGCGACATCGAGGTGCTCGAGGCCCTGGATCGCTGGATCAGGGCGCTGACGGCGTCGCTACTGACGGGACGCTCGGTGCCGGACGCGATCCGGTCGACGCGTCGCCAGGCCCCCGAATCGCTCGCTGACTCCGTCACGCTTCTAGCGGCGCGACTGGACGAGCGCTGGCCCCTGCCCGACGCGCTGGCCGCTTTCGCCGATGACATCGACCACCCGGAGGCGGACGCCGTCGCGGCGGCGCTGATCGTCGCCGGCCAGCGGGGCACCGGGGCCGCGGCCACGCTCGAGGCGCTAGCGGACGCCCTGCAGGATCGTCTGGCGGCCGCCCGCGAGGTCGACAACGAGCGGGCGAAGCCGCGCATTGTCGTGCGCCAGGTGACGGCCATCATCGCCGTCGTCCTGGTGCTGGCGTTGATCACCAGCCCCCAATACTTCGAACCGTACCGTCACGGCGCCGGACCGCTGCTGGCCGTCGCCCTGATGCTGGTCTACATCCTGGCGCTGGCCCGTCTGCAGGCGGCCAGCCGTCCGGCCGCTCGGGCGCGGCTTCGCGTCGTCGCCAGCCCGGCCCGCCAGGGATCGGCGATCGGTGGTGAACGGCCATGAATCCCTTTATCGCGATGTTCACCATCGCACCCAGCGCTGTGGCGATCGTCGCCGGAGCGGCGGTCTGCGCCGGCCTGGCCCTGGCGATCATCGGATTGCTGCCCCGGCCGCCCAAGCTGTCGGACGCCCTGGCCCGGCTGGACGCCGACCTCGGTTTGACGTCCGCCCGTGACGGCGACGAGCACGCCAACCTTGTGGCCGACGACGGTTCGCGCATCGAACGATTGGCGGCGAACGCGTTCCAAAGATGGCATCTGCCCCTGAGCCTTGCCACGCAGCGCAAGCTTGCGCAGCAGCACCGCTCGATCGGCGATTTCATGGCGGCGAAGCTGGTGCTGGCGCTTGCCGGTTTGGTGGCGCCGGCGCTGGCTACCGGCCTGCTGTGGGCGCTGGGCGTCATCGCCTCGCCCTGGCCGATGGGCGTCAGCCTGCTCGGCGCCGTCGCCGGATACCTCTGGCCCGACCTGACGCTGCGCCGCGAAGCCGCCATCTTAACTGAGCAGAGTGGCGACGCCATTTCCGTCTACTTCGACCTCGTCACGCTGATCCGCCTGGGCAATGCGTCCGCCGTCCAGGCGTTGACGGAGGCCGCTGCCCTTTCCGACGCCCCCGTCTTCCTGGCCGTCCGCGACGCCTTGGCCCGCGCCCGACTGCAGCAACGCCCGCCCTGGGCCGAGTTACACCGCGTGGCTGAAAACCTCGGGCTGCCAGACGTCGCAGACCTCGCCGACATCATGGCTCTGGACGAACAGGGCGCTGCCCTTGTCGACGCCCTGCGCGCCCGCGTCCGCGAACTGCGCAAGGCCCATCTCGCGGCGTCAAAGCTGGCGGCCCAGAAACAAGCCGAAGCGATGACGGTCTGGATGGTCGTCCCCGTGTTGATCTTCGCTCTCATCTTCCTGATACCACCGCTGATGACGATGATCGCCGGGCTGTGATTCGCCACGCATTCGCCTGACTAGTCTTGATGACATGACAGTTGAGGCGTCCGAACGGACGAAGGGTAGGCGCGCGCGAAAGGTGCGCAGCCGCGAGCGTTTACTCGTGATGCTGGTGGTCGGGGTCGCAGTCGGCGTCGTGACCAGCTTTCTGTGGCGGCCGCTCTACGCCCCGTTATGCGCCTGGGCCGCAAGTTGCCTGGTCTACTTGACGTGGATCTGGGTGCAGATCTGGCCGATGCCCGGGCGAGCAACAGCCCGGCTCGCCGTCCGCGAGGACCCCGGCCGCCGGGTGGTCGACGTCCTGCTGCTGTTATGCGCGGTCAGCGTACAGATCGACTTGGTGGTTGTGCTGTCAGTCAGCCGCGGCGAGCCCAACGGGGAAAGCCGACTGGTGGCCGTATTGGGTCTGGTATCAGTCATCCTGAACTGGGCACTCACCCACACCCTGTTCACACTGCGGTACGCTCACCTGTACCACAGCCTGGGCGGTGGCATCGACTTCAACCGGCCCGACTACCAGCCCCGGTATCAGGACTTCGCGTACTTCGCGTTCAACCTGGGCATGACGTTCCAGGTGTCTGACACCACGGTGTCGGAACCGGCGATCCGGGTGACGGTGTTGCGTCACACCCTGCTGTCGTATCTGTTTTCGACGCTTGTGCTGGCCAACGTCATCAACGTGATCGTCGGCATCCTGCCGTAGCTAGATGACGCCCTTGATCAGCAGGACGACGCAGACGAGGGCGGCGACGGCCACTACCAGGACCAGGACGCCCTGCCACGACGACGGGTGGAAACCCACGCCTGAGCCGTTCGCTGTGAACCAGGGTTTCTTGCCGTCCTTGTTCTTGTCGCCCGGATCGTCGGGATGCGACGCCCGATAATCTGCCTCGCTCATTGCCATGATAGGTGGTCCTTTCCAGGACGAAACTCTAGTCGCAGTCAGGCAGCCTGTCCGGCGGACGGCCTTTCGCCTTCGATGACATCACGACGTCCGTCGACGCCCATGCCAACATCGTGACGTTGCCCGTCCCGATGATGATCGCCGGGGCCGCGGCGGTGATCACCGGGGCCGTGATCGCCGCGCTCGTGAGCGGCCATCTCCTTCATCCGTTCTGCAACTTGCTGCAACGCATGGACCGCCTCGGGCCTGACCAGCGGCGTCAATTGGGCGACGACCTGATCGATGGCATCCGGCGATAGTTGACCGGCATCCTGCACGCTGAAACTCTGGGCAAGCACCGCCTCGGCGGCCGCTTCATTCCCGGGCACCACCATCGACATCAGAAAGTCGTGGAACCTCTGCTGACCTGGGTTCATTGTTTACCTCCCTCAAAACCCCGAATTGCGGGGTGATTGTTTGCGTCCCGTGACTATACGCCTTCAGCGGGTCGTGGGCTGGGGGGCAGGATGACGGTGGAAGACCGCCCAGGCTGCACAGTCACAGGATTGCCCCAGACCATCAATTCGACCGGCTCCGGGCCTTCGGCGTGAAGCGTCGTCTCCGACGGAGTCACCATCACATCCAAACGCGTGCCGTGCCATAGCAGGTGGAACTTCAGGCGCGTCAATCCGTCCGGCAGGCGGGGCGCCAACCGCAAGATTCCGCCGCCACCGTCGCGCAGGCCCCCGAACCCCATAACGAGCGCGCTCCAGACGCCGGCAGTGACGGCAACGTGCACACCCGCATCGGTGTTGCCATGGCTGTTCGCCAGGTCGACGAAGCAGGCTCTGACAAGGTAGTCCGCCGCCAATCCGAGGTGCCCGGCCTCCACCGCCCCGATCGCCTGCGGCACGGCGGACAGCGTCGAGTCGCCCGTCGTCAGGGGATCGTAGAAGTCGAAGTTGGCCCGCTTCTGCGTTTCCGTGAAGTCGTCTGGGCAGAGTATCTGCGCCAACACGACGTCGGCCTGCTTCAACACCTTGTGACGGTAGATCGTCAGCGGATGGTAGTGCAGCAACAGCGGGAAGTTCTCGCGCGGGATGGACGCCAGATCCCAGGGCTCAAGGCCCATGAAATGGGCGTCCTGTGGGTGCACACCGAGCGCCGCATCGTAGGGGACGAACATACCGTCGGCGATGCGTCGCCACTCGGCGACATCGTCATGCAACGGCGCGTCGGCCGAGTCGCCCCACCGCGAGACCGCGTCGGCCGCGGCGCGCAGGTTGGCGCGGGCCATGAGGTTGGTGTAGACGTTGTCGTCCACCAATGCCGAGTACTCGTCCGGGCCGGTGACGTAATGGATGTGAAACGCCCCGTCGTCGCCCCAGAACCCCCGTGACGCCCACATGCGGGCCGTGCCGACCAGCAGGTCAAGCCCGGTGGGGCTCGACGTCGTGGATTCGACGTACGCCTCCTGAGCCCGCCGAGGGACGACCATCGATGCCTTGCCGGTCATGATCGTCTCATCGCCGGTGGCGGCGACGTACTGCATCAATGCGTGCGCGATGTCGGCGTCGATGTGGTACTGCGCCGTGCCGGCGGGGTAGTAGGCCGACGCTTCGCGTCCGTTGATCGTGCGCCACGGGAACAGGGCGCCCTTGAGGCTCAGCTCGGCGGCTCGTTCGCGCGCCTGCGGCAGGGTGGCCAGACGGAAGCCCAGCGCCGCGCGCGCCGCCGCCGGACGGACATAGGTCAGGAAGGGCAGGACGTACGTCTCCATGTCCCAGAAGTAGTGGCCGTCATAACCCAGCCCGGTGACGCCCTTGGCGGCGATGCCCAACCCGTCCGCCCGTCCCGACGCCTGGATCGTCTGGAAGATGCTCCAGCGGACGGCCTGTTGCAGCGCCGGGTCATCGACCTCGACGTCGGCCGTCTTCCAGAAGTCGTCCAGCCAGGCCGTCTGCTCCTTCACCAAGCCGTCCCAGCCCACCGTGACCGCGGCATCCAGTTCGACACCAGACTGGGCAACGACGGCATCCATCTCGTCACCGCCGCCGGTCGCGTACCATGCCATCATCACCAGACGGACGCGGCCGCCATTCGGAACCGACACGCGCCAAACCGTCTCGGCTCCGGACTCGTCCACCGTCGTCGATTCCGGCGTGATGCTGCCAGAAGGCCCATCCCAGTGGCTCAGCCTGTGGTCGACCATGCACACCAGGTGACGGCCCGCGCGAAGTGTGCGAACCCCGAACGTCGCCCGTTCACGGTCGACGACGCACCGGTCGATGGCGATGGCCGGGTCTTCCAGCACGGTGCCGCTGCGTGGATCTCGCCCCTGAGACCCGCGAGGACCCCGGCGAGCCGGGCCGAGCATGCACGCCACTTCGACTTCCGATTGTGCCGACGGCGCCACGTCGATCACACCGGCCACGAGCCCGCGCCGGGAAAAGGATACGAGTCGGGACGCCTTCACCTCCACCGGCCCGGTGGGCGCCTGCCAGATCGTTTGACGCGTCATCACGCCGGTCGCCATGTCCAGTTCACGGCGTTGTTCGACCCGGCTGTCGCCGAGCAGGTGACCGTCGACCGTCAGTTGAATGACGGGCATGGGCGCCGGTTGGATCGCCTGCCCGGTGCGTGCCAACCCGAAGGCGTCCTCCGGGTACTTGATGCGCCACGTCTCATAGAAGCCGTTGACGAAGCAGGCGGGGGTGGGGTCGTTCTCCTCCAGGATGCCGGACACGCCGACGAAGCCGTTGCCGAGGGCGAAGATCTCCTCGGGCCCGCAAACCGACGCCGGCACTGCCAACTCAATCAGACGCCACGGGTCGACGGGGTAGACGTCGCGATCTAGGGGGTCGAGGGCATCGGTCAGGAACACGGACACTATCATCCTCCTTGACAACGTACTTTCGGTCGGAAGTCACCGGTTGTGGCAACATCCGCTGGTCACAAAATGATAACGCTTGCAGCAAGCGCTTGCAAAGTCGGTCCACATGATGGTAGCTTCATTGCCATCACGCCCGCCGGATGCCGCAGAGGACTTCCCCGGGGTCTATATCGAATGAGGAGGAATACATGCGCAGTCTGCAACGCCGATCGGTCGGAATCGCAGCACTCATGGTGTCGGGCGCGCTGGCTTTGGCCGGATGCTCGACGAACACAAACGGTGGGGGTGCGGCGTCGTCATCGTCCGCTTCTGCTCCCGCTCCCGCGACTTCATCATCAGTCGCCGCGCCAGCAACCGTCACCATCTACGGCACACCCGTCGATACCGAGGGCCAGCAATGGGCGAATTCGTGGAAGGCTTGGGCGGCCGCCAACAACATCGACATCCAGTACACGGGCGACCGTGACTTCGCCGCCAACATTTCGACCAAACTGCAGGGCGGCGCCGCACCCGACATCGCCGTATTCCCGCAGCCTGGCCTGATGAAGGCCGCCATCGGCATGGGCGCCGTGCCGCTTGACGATGCAACCTTGGCCAATGTGACGAAGAACTTCACCACCAGTTGGCAGAGCTACGGCACCGTCGACGGCAAGCAGTACGCCGTGCCGCTTGATGCCAGCGCCAAGGGCTACATCTGGTACCAGCCGGCGCAGTTCAAGACCTGGGGCGTCGACGTCCCGAAGGACTGGGCAGGCCTCATGACGCTGTCGACGCAGATCCAGTCGAAGACGGGCAAGGCGCCTTGGTGCGTCGGCTTCGGCTCCGGTGGATCCGCTGACGGCTGGCCGGCCACCGACCAGATCGCCGAATACGTGTTGTCCGCCGACGGCACCGACTTCTACAACCAGTGGGTGGCGGGCACCGTGAAGTTCACGGATCCTAAGATCAAGGACGCCTTCAACGCCCTCGGCAAGATCTGGTTCGACGACAAGCTTGTCAACGCCGGCTTCGGCGACCACAAGACCATCGGCACCACGCAATTCGGTGACGTCGCGGCTCCGCTGGCCAATGGCACGTGCAACCTGACCAACCAGGCGACGTTCCTGGAAGGCAGCCTGTCCAACACGAAGACCGCTGCCGGCGCTGCCCCGAAGGTGGCCCCCGACGGCGACGTCTGGGCCTTCATGATGCCGCCAGTTGCCGGCACCCCGTCCGTCATGGGTGGCGGTGACTTCGCCGTCGCGTTTAACAGCAACGAGGCGACGATGAAGGTCATGGCATACCTGGCCAGCGGCGACTACGCCACCAGCCTGATCTCGGTGCCGAACGCCTCGTTCATCACCGCCAACCAGGGTGTCGACGTCACCAAGGAGATGGATCCGCTGTTGGCCGACGCCATCAAGACCCTGACCGACCCCACCGCCAACTTCGCTTTCGGCGCCGGCGACACCATGCCGTCCGTCGTGCAGCAGGCTTGGTGGAAGGGTGTGATGGACTGGATCAACGGCACCGACCTTGATACCGTCCTGAACAACATTCAGGCCGCTTGGGCCAACGCCTGACATAATGCCGAGCGGGGGGTGCCTGGCGGCGAGCCGGCACCCCCCGCGCACCCGGCTGATTCGATGACTGAAAGGAGCTGCAATGCAGCAGTTCGTCAACTGGCTGTCGAGTCAAAGCCACTTGCTACAGATTCCGATCGTTCTGGTTGCCTTCGCCGCCCTGATCGGCCTGATCGTCCTCGCCATTGAGGTGCTGCCGCGCGCCGGCACCGCATATTCCTATCTGCGTCTCGGCATCGCCGTCGCCGTGCCGGTAGGCATCTTCGCCCTGCTCGGCCTGAACCTTACAGTTTGGTGGCTCTACCTGGTCGCTGCCGCCTTGGGTGTGGTGATGTACCTGCTGGACCGGCGTAGCCAATTAGCCGGCCGTGGCGCCGGCCGCATTCTGCAGCTGATGTTCTTCTGCACCCCGGGGTTCGCGCTGCTGGGCATCGGCATCCTGTACCCGGCGATCCGGACGATCATTTCTGCCTTTTTCGACAAGACGGGCACGAAGTTCGTCGGCTTGGCGAATTTCGTCTGGGTGTTCCAGGAGAACAGCGGCACCGGCGGGTTGACGGCCGTCGTCAACACCATGATCTGGGTGATTTTCGCACCGGTCTTCGCCACCGCGATCGGCTTGTTGTACGCCGTCTGGGTCGACCGGTCACGTGGCGAGAAGGTGCTGAAGAGCCTGGTTTTCATGCCGATGGCGATCTCGCTGGTCGGCGCGTCCGTCATCTTCAAATTCCTTTACGACTACCGGCAGGGCGACCAGTTGGGCCTGCTGAACCAGCTCATGATCTGGTTGGGGCTCAAGCCCGTCAACTGGTTGAACGTGCATCCGTTGAACGTCGCGTTGCTCATCATCATCCTGGTCTGGTCGCAGACTGGCTTTGCGATGGTGATCCTGTCGGCGGCCATCAAAGGGGTACCGGAGGAATTGATCGAGGCGGCGCAATTGGACGGCGCGAACGGGCTGCAACGTTTCTTCAATGTCACCATCCCGTCGATCCGTCCGACCATCATCGTGGTCTGGGTGACGATTTCGATTTCGGCCCTGAAGGTGTACGACATCGTGGCCACCACCACCGGCGGCTATCAGGGCACCACAGTGCTGGGCTACGAGATGGTGAAGCAATTCCAGCTATTGCCACCGCAGTCCGGGCATTCGGCCGTGCTGGCCGTCATCCTATTCATCCTGGTGACGCCGTTCATCGTCTACAACACACGCAACCTGCGCCGCGAGAGGAGTGGACGATGAGCACCCAGACCGAAGCGCTGTCGCCGGTCGACCGCCCCGGCAAGGCTGGCGAAAAGGCGGTTGCGACGGCCCTGCGCCACACCCATCTGAAGCTGACCAGCCCGTGGGCGACGGCTGGCGCGATCATCCTGGCAGCAGTTTGGACGCTGCCGACATTCGGCCTGCTGGTCTCCAGTTTCCGTCCGGCTGCCGACATCAACACATCGGGCTGGTGGACGCTGTTCATCGACCTGGCGAAGCATCCGCTGGCCACCGTCCAGAGCCTGACGCTGAGCAACTACGCCGCCGCCCTGACCACCAACACCACCGTTACGATCCCGCAGGCGATATTGAACTCGATCACCATCACAGTGCCGGCGGCCGTCTTCCCGATCGTCATCGCCCTGCTGATGGCCTATGCGTTCGCCTGGATGGATTTTCCGGGCCGCGACTGGCTGTTCATCGGCGTCTTCGCATTGCAGGTCGTGCCGCTGCAAATGCTGCTGGTGCCGTTGCTGAAAATGTACGGCGGCGGCCTGGTTATCGCCGGGCAGAACATATTCCCCGGCCTGCCCCAGACGGCGATGAGCAACGGCTTCGTCGCGATTTGGGTGACGCACACCATTGCGGCGCTGCCGTTGGCGACGTTCATGCTGCACAACTCGTTGTCGGCCATTCCGAACGAGCTGATGGAGGCGGCCCGTATCGACGGAGCCGGTCACGGCCAGATCCTGACGCGCATCGCCCTGCCGCTGGCGGTTCCGACGATCGCCAGCTATGCGATATTCCAGTTCCTGTGGGTCTGGAACGATCTGCTGGTGGCCACAATCTTCTCCAGCGGCCAGAACGCGCCGATGACGAAGTTGATGGTCACACTGTCCGGCACGTGGGGCCAGAAATGGTACCTGCTGACCGCCGGCACCTTCCTCGGAATCATCGTCCCGCTGATCGTGTTCTTCGCACTGCAGCGGTTCTTCGTCCGGGGCCTGCTGGCCGGGGCGACCAAGGGCTGAAGAGGGCTAATGGACGGCCAGGGGAAGCAATAGGATTGGGAATTGCCATGTCACCACACATCAAGGACGTCGCAGCCGCCGCCGGCGTGTCGATCTCGACGGTGTCGCGCGCGTTGCGGGGGCTGCCCAATGTCAACCCGGGCACCATGGAGCTGGTGCGCAGCGCGGCCGAAACGCTCGGCTACGTGCCGTCCGCTGCTGCGTCAGCCATCGCGACTGGGCACACGCACGCGATCAACGTCGTCGTGCCGGCCGTCGCGACG
>Ga0209629_10004747_pt1 | contig 10128 bp, 5 predicted proteins | sample TergutCu122P5_FD_187286 | JGI IMG/M metagenome (GOLD analysis project Ga0209629, IMG submission 187286) | Cubitermes ugandensis P5 segment gut microbial communities from Kakamega Forest, Kenya - Cu122 P5 (SPAdes) (version 2) | ecosystem: Host-associated > Arthropoda: Insects > Digestive system >... | reverse complement strand
TGGAGTTTGTTGGAACTCGTGGGACAAGTGCTTTGTGGCTACCTATACATGTTTCTCTACATAACACTTTTCGACGTATAAACACTAATATAACGTCAAAGTAAAAAGGCCACTTGGCAAAAACATAAACACAAGCACACACAAACACAAATGATCATCAAATTCTGGTGGACTTACCGAATAGTTCTCGGGTTATTATAAACTTTATCACACCTAACAAACTAACAAAGGCCTACGCAACAGCGATAAGAAATAATAAGATACACGAATAATAATAAAAATTTAATTATTAAATTCGGCTTACTAACATCTTAAAATTTTGGAGTAACGATTCCTGCGATAAAATAGTGCAGATACACTACCGCTTGCAGAGGGAGCTCAACACAAGACCAGACTTTCTACAAATCTTACACAAAGGTATAAGAACGTCTCTAATTCTATGAAATCGCTTTCAGGAAATGCAGTGCTTCGAAGTGATTGACCGGCTGGCAGGACTAATTAAAAGGCAACCCATGAACACCGAGCTGCAACTTGTATATCCAGTGCCATATACCACCGGCAGGGATGTCCACCTAATTATACAACACAAATATAAATTGCAATATATTGTTCTCGGGCGATCACACACGCCAGTGTAAGATGATATTCCAGCAGATAGTACGTAACACTGGACATTCTTTCCATTCTGACAAGGTTGATGGCTGGAGATATTTCATTGCATCTAGCCGCCGTGAACACTGCAAATATTGTACAAATAAGAACTGTCGCCAGAGCTTGAAAAACTGGAATTTATGATTACAATTAACAGCTTGATAGTGTGATAGTACCACCTTACAATTGATTTCGGAGAACCAAATAGGATCATCGGCTATTGTAAGTTTTAACAGGCCTAGAACAAAAAGCCAAATATATGTGTGTGTCTCCAAAACAACTTGTATTTATCTTAGATATCAATCCAGATATACTTTGCGGTTATTGTAGCTAAATATCTTCAGAATGTACATAAGATGGTAAAAAGCAAAACTTACAGTTGCAACTGATATTTTCTCACAGCTGAGATCCCAATCTTACTACACAAGTATTAAATAGAAACTATAAATATCAGATGTAAAAGTATAAAAATTATAATCGTAAGATCTTTTAATATGATTTCTAGGTAGAAATAATAGTTGGAGCGAAGCTGTACCTTATATAGGACGATTTCCACGGACCCTCCAGGCCAATATTCAGGCCCTGTTGTCAAACAGGTCTATACTACTGCCACAACCTTTCAAATCTTCCCGAATGCTCCGAAGACATATAATCTCCGTAATCAAACAGCGCCCTTGAAGCATTTTGCATGGTAGTTAAGAAAAGGAAATAGCATACACAACGTTACGAAGAGACACATCTTGTCTGCCTTAATGCATTAAAAATAATAAATGAGTTTCTGAAACCTCGTAAGAACACCCTGTTACACTACATAGGAATTTTTGCACATAAACACTTTGTGAAACAATTAAGGATGTATAAAATATTCTTATTAATATAATATTTTACAGAGTTAATACCTTTATTTAAACAATGTCTCTTTCTCTATTAAATTACGGCAGAAAGTACTGCAATGTTTCACGTCGACCTATGCTTTGAGTATTTAATATTATCCATAGAAGGAAAACGCTGATTCACATTCCCTCAACAGTAATTAAAATCCCTACTCTTTGAGAGTTTTAGATACCCAGCGCACTGTTTAATTCTACTATTTCAGGGTGCTTGAAATCCCCATGATTTGTGAGAAGGGTTTTCAGACCTGAATGTGAGGTCGAAACATTTCCATGATGACAGGTCATTTACCGGAGTCGGCATAGCGTATTCCATATAATGACTTGCTACGGACTGGAAAATCTGGGGTTAGAACCCGAACAGGAGCAAGAACCTTATTCCTTTACCAAGACGTCCAGACCGGCTCTAGAGACCACCTAGCCTCCATCCTATTCAATGGTTCTTTCCCGACGGTACAACGGCCGGAGCGTGAAGTCGACTACTCACCTCCATCTAGAGCCGAAGTAAAGAATAAGTGAAGCTGTACTCCTACTTCCCCTCTATGCCTTTATGATGCTAAGAAGAACAAACATACTTTTACCTTTACAGGTCCCTCACACGTACATGACTTGTTGTGGAGGAAAACTTGATGGATACTGTGAAACTTGCGAAAAGGCGTCAATATTCAATATTAAATTTCCATTATCAGGACAATCATTCGTTCCCAAACCCTTTCCCAGTATACCGGGACACACACACACAAAAAAAAATCTTAGTCTATTCCGGAAATTCCGAGACGTCTGACCACTTTACAGTAATGGTTCTAACGGGGGGGAATTCTAATTACCGTCTGCACAACAAGAGGTGATGCAAAGGCGCAGTGCGGTTGAGACATGTAGGGAGCAGTGTCAACAGCCACATGGTGTGGAGGAAGATAAACACTCTACTACAAGCAGATGTGGTTCTGGAAATGGTACTTGGGGTCCTAAGACCATCTGGATTCAAGCAGTTAAGTCGTAAAAAGCAGCGAAGTCTTGGAAGGACGGGGTAGCACCAAAGCACGTCCTGAATAGTAGCCGGGTCCTAAGTAAGTAATTCGGTATTAAAACTATAAGAAATTTAAGAAATAGCATTTTAAATAATGGCACGGGCTCAAATAGCAATTATAAAAAGTGCGGGATTTAAGATATTAGCCATTTATAATTCTCGTATCTCTTATTCGGCGTCAAATAACGTTCATAATTCTAAGAAACAAACAACTAACTAAGTAACTCCATGCAGCTGAGTCCTTCGTGAGAAGCTAATAGGTTCTCAGCTAGTCAAGAAATTCCCATCATTTTATGGAACCTGAAAGTTCATTACCGCATTCAAAAGCGCCCTTCGCCTCACCCTATCCTAAGCCAGAACAATCGAGTCCATGTTTCCCCATCCCACTTCTTGAAGATCCATTTTAATATTATCCTCGCATCTACGCCTAGGTATTCCATATGGTCTCCTTCCCTTGGGTCTTTCCACTAAAACCCAGTATGTACCTAAGAAACAGACAAACAAACATAAAATTATCTTATACTCGTCTGCGTCTAGTTCTGATTCGGAATGCTGTGGTTACAGTCGATAACTTGTGTTGACCACGTTCTAAATTCGAATAAATACTGCAAGGTCTTATTCTTCAATGGCATAACAACATCCTTCTTCAGGGTCTGATATTCTGATACTTGATGTGTGTGTATATTTTATTGTCGCGAACGGCTGTGGGAGCCAAATAACAAACCTTCCGGGCGAACGTATAGCTTCAAATTGTCCACGACCGCTTATTGACAAGTTTCTGTTTTACCACTCATATTTATCATTCACAAATCTCATTGACACTTAATAACCGTGGCTGAAACAGGTCTATAAGCCCAGAATACATTATTTTGCCTCGTTACCTCCCTTCCCCGCGAAGTGCTGTAACTGTCGGCAGACAGTCATCTGTCGGGCTTCCTGCTTGCCACGCCATGGTAGGTTTCGGTGGTTACCCATCCTACACTCAGCCTCCAGCTGTTTGTTCAGTACGGCAAGAAGAGCTGTCATAGCCCTTTCAGTGTAAATTCAAAGAACAGTTGCGAGATGTACGCTAGTGGAGTACATCATTTTTCCAAATGCCTTCTCTACTACTCTGAACACATCATTGCCCTTGGTTTTTACCCGCTGCAGATTACGGGTAAAAAAGGTATACGCCTTACATATTACACAACAGTCAGTACAGCTCCTTCGGTATAGTGACTAGGTTAAGGTATTGGTTATTGATGGACGATGGTTGGATTCCTGGTAGGAACAAGATATTTCTCTGTTCTCCAAGGTGTTCAAGCAGGCTCTGGGGCCCACACAGCAACCTAGGCAACGAGTCTTTAGGCATGTGCCTGAAGCCAGCCACTCCCCTAAAAGTAGTGCCTAAGTTCAGACAGCGTGCAACTATGTCTTCTCCTTAAGACTTAACGACATAATGCTTAATCAAGTACACATAAATTTTCCCTATTTTTGCTGCAGATACTACACTGCTCTGTTTGATATTATTACGCCTTTCTTCTGTCAAATGTTCATTGCATAAGAAAATGATTCAACTTGGGTTGTGCACACTACCAATACCCATTTCCCTGGTATATCTCATTGGCTGTAAAACAAGCTGCATCTGAGAATGCAGGCAAAGTACCGTATAATCTTCGTCTAACTATTCATGGCCCAGTGTAAACACGCACTATATGTTGTAACATGAAAGACTGTTCGTCTTGCCCACAAAATATATGCGTGGTTTTCATATGATTCTAAAATTAACCCGCCATTTGGGATATATTCAGTACAGGAGAGGTCCACAAATGTTGACTGGGCGATTGCGAGTTTCGTAAAAATCGGTTCCTGGAAATTTATAGTATACTTAAGGGCTTCAACAAATTTATATCTCTATTTTCAGCGTTCATTGCCCGATTTGACTGAAATTCAGTGTAAGAGACCTGCAGGTAGTGCTGTTGAGTATATACGAGTCTCGTGGAAATCAGAGCAGGAAGGGTCGTGTTTCTCTTGCACGGATATGAGATATATTTACTCGTGACTTTATGAAAGTAAGAATGCTCAGTCGCAGTGTTTTTTTTTTTTAGAATTTTTCACTCTTTTTATTTATATTTATATTCACTTTTATTTCACCTTTGTCACTGTATAAATATTTATTCACATTGGTTAGGGGAACATTACTGTAACATGTCCTCGAACATTCTGCACATACTTTCTGTGCAATAAATTAAAAAATTACCTTGGTAGATTGTGTGTACTATTTGGTGCAGTACACCAACTTGCAATTTTGTTTTTAGATCAATTTTAATATTCAAAGGGTTAAGAAAATGTTGTGTTGAACCGATAAAAGTCAAAATTAAAAGGCTCGACAAGATTTAATGTAGTCCAATATTAGCATATTTCGTTTATTGCATTAAGTACTTTCGGAGATTAAAGTGACGCATAGTACAATATTAAGTTTGAGATACTAAGAACAATAATGCACAAATACGGTAAAGCAGCGTGTGAATTTACGGCAGGAGTTATGTAAGGAAAAAACTGATGCTCGGCGAGGGCTAAACAAATAGCAGAAAAAAACACAAACTAATGAAGGCCTGCTACGGTTTCAGCCAATATTCACAACTTTAAGGCCTACTGACGATACGTTCACCTTGACTGTTTATACAAAAGTTAGCTATTGCGGTGGAAAGAAACATTTCCTTACGAAGCACGATTTTTTTTGGAATGCTCACCACTCACACTGCTTCCACCCATATATAGCCTAAAGCGAGAACGCATGAGCACTAATCGTTAGGCATACAGAATTGACGCTTAACCTAATCATACTACAACAACTCTATGATCGATTTAAAATCGTTGATGTTGCAGCCTGTGTTACTGCATCATCTCTGCTGCAAATGGCCTTACTCATACTTAGCTGTGATGAATAAAATACAGAGAAGGATACTGCTTATGTCGTGTGGTTTACAGAGTAAATAATCGAAAGTAGGATTACAGTCCAAGTAAATCATGCACAGATCTTGTAAATAATGGGCAAGGCACACCACGTAACCCCAAGACACGTAATCAACAGAACAATGCAGTGTGGAGATGATAAACACACAAAATGAAGAAAGAAGTATCCTGTACTTAAAGTGGCGATTTGCTTAAAACTGGGGCAACCTATCAATATTTTGAACAAGTAACTGGGGAAAGTAAAGTTTTTGCATATATCCAATGTAGTGGGGGGGGAGGGGGGTTCGTTGAGCGCGATCGTAGGCTGTATGGCCGAATTTGAAATAATGTCGACGAAATAGACGTTCAGATGTATTGTATTTAGGTGCGTTCGCATACCATATGCCAAAGTCTACTACTAGCTTCGTGATGCCGCTTCGTCCGTCCGTCGATTTGTCCGCATGGTACAGTAGGAATTCCAACGGAAAGGTTTTCGTGAAATTTTGTTTGAGACTTTCATTAAATTTGTTGATACGTTCCAATTTTCTTGAAAAACGGATACATTTTACATGAAAACGTACTTACGTTTATGATATCTCGCCGTGAGTGGTCTTTATAATTGAGAGAGACTGTATTCTCTGTGAGTTACAAAATGATGCCCAGATACGAGAATAAAACCAAAAAGTGCATATAGATATGTAAATTTGTTATATACGTCGAAAACCTCCTACATTTTTCTGCCAAGCCTCAACCACTTCTTCCAGAAGTGGTCGAGGCTCTTACAAGCAGTATACCAGAATTTTCCTGAAATGAATGAGAAAAATTACAACTTAACTCCCGCAGATGATTCAAAATGTTACCGGAGTGTAACACCCGAAATAAAGTCTTGGTCGAAATGTTTCAACTTTTCGAGAGATTGTCTTTAGCTTGAAGTTTATCCGCAATAGTCAATTTTGAGCAATCGCATATAAAATTAAAAATGATGTTTATAATTACCTTTGCAGTGCTCTTCACTACTACACAAGTAGAGTAATTTCTGGATTCTAGAACTTTCTTCTTTGGAGAGACAAATCAGTTCATTTTTTGTGGCAGTCACCCACATCCCATCGTTTTCAGTCTGAGGTTGTTTCAGCCCACAAGATACTCTTGATGTGGTAGTAAAAGGACATATTTCGAACTGTAATTTTTCAGTCTAAACCAAAGGGACTATATTTTTCTATCCATATAGCCTACCCTTCTTCTTTCAACACGTCCAACAATACCAGCAAAAGTACGCAGATTATTGCGCTCCTCGGTAGGGCAAATGTCTCCCTTCATCTCTGTTGACACTATGACCTACAGGCACCTTCTCCCCCTAGTCTTCACTCCGACCTAGTTACACATCCTGACGTACCAACATTAGTGCATTGGTACCTGCTGCCATTTTTCCAAATTATTGATATGACTGTGACACCGAGGTGTTATAACACAAGCGATCTCTCAGGTCGTGGTGCTCGGGTCTCGGTCGCCGCTTCCCCCTCCACTTCCTCGTCTTTCCTGCCGCAACAGACTGAGAAGCCAGGCCTCTGTAGTGTTCAGTCAGACCGCCAGGAACCAAGACGCACAGTGCACAGCACCCTGGACAATGACGACGACGGTGATAATGATCATCGTTAAAGCGTTAGTGTTTGCCGCCGCGGTGAGTGGCCTCGTGGGGAACGTTGACATGGCAGTGTCACCTGCAGGCGGTGAGTCCTCGCACCACTTTTGGGGTTCTGTCAGAAGAATGTGGGTGGCTTAGAGTAAAGAATAGTAACGTGGTGAATGGCTGAATCATTCACTGCAAATCAGCCTTGATCAAGGTACTGTGGGAGTGTATTCGAATATAACGACCATGCTGGTATCTTGCTTCCAAAGACCGCTGACTTCCAGCTGACGGGTAACCAAATGTTACAGCCTGTGTGAAGCGTGTAGTTTTATTCATACTCATAACAGCTTTACAGAACTTATAATCCTGCAATGTTAGCAGCCTAAAGGATCATAGGATGATAGTGCCACCGCTTGAAGCAACGGTATAATGTTCAATGCTCTTATAATGTTATGCATATTCAGGAGAAATAATTTTTGTTTAGTGTTTAAAACTGCAGTCTGCCTGCAGAAGGAGAACATTAAGCAGGATTAAATTTGTGTAAATAGGGGTCATAATTAAACTTCCTCTTTTGTATGATACACCGCTTAATTGACGGAAGAGTAATGCAGTTTTGGGGGTAATACAACAACCTAAGCCATGGCGCGACCTTGTGTTACACGTTACATGCAAGTGCTGAAGAAAACGTTCTGAACTGTATCGTAGGGAAGAGAAAGAAGCCAAACGAAAATTTTAGCAGAATAAAAGAACTCATACGCCTACATGAACGTATAAGAACACAGTACGTCTTGCGTACTTATAAATGCACATACATACATATAATATATATATATACGTACATACTTACATACATACATACATACATACATACACACAAACACATACATACATACATACATACATACATACATAAACACACAAGAATATGTACATGGAATACAACTAGTTATCACATGCAGAACCAGTATTTTTAAAAATGCGTATAAAATCACGATTTTCAGACTACTGTAAATAATACGACCTTACGACTGACTGAACCCGTAAAATAAAATGCATATGCTTTTGATCTTGCTTATTGAAGCGTGCAGGAGCTAGTCTCAATTGTGGGGGAAAATCGAATCGGAAATTTTTGTTTTAGATTCGATATCAGCCGGCCTTAACACCGCCAACCAGCAGAGTGAAACCACATCCGTAGTAATAAGCCTGATGTGCTTCGTTTCCTATACCGTTACAAATAATCTTATATATTTAAATTCAAGTGTGGCTACAAGACAAATATTTTTTATGGTTCTGTTTCGCCGAACTTCCATTGTAATGCAACATTATAACAGGGTTCTCTACTGTTATCATAAGATACAAACAGACTGGAGTGAATTTAACCCAGGACTACGAATTTAAAAAAAGTATATTTGTTACATTAATTATCTACAGATTGTGTAGTTTCAAATTCGAAAGTGCAGAGTGTTCAAAAACGTGCAAACGTGTGTAATAACGGCCTAAGCTCCTAATTTTCCCAGTGGCATAAGAAATTCGTGAGTCAGTGAAAAAAAAAAAGTGCCTGTATGAAAGAAGCGAATAATTTTTCTGCTTGTTTGATTTGTTACTTGTGTTTAAAGAGCAGACATTTTCCTTGTCAAGGAACACACACGGGCCACCAACCACGTTTATTCAGTCATGGACTACGACTAACGAAACCAACGAAAAACATGGAGTTAGGAGTAACCAACATTTGCTATTTACGCATTTATGGCTTTCAGAAAATAGGTGTCAGTGGCTTCGACTATATAATGTAGAATGCTAGGATGTTTAGTCAGTGAACTGGAAAAGGTGTGGAATGAACCTAGTCGTGGGCCAATTTCAGGTACTATCCCGGCACACACCTAGAAGGACAGAGGAATCTTGTGAAAACAGTCATTATACCCGCTTCATCGTTCGCGATTCGGCCATGTCAGAGTTCATGTGGTTAGTCGCCGACCTCTCATCCACAGAGACTGGGGTCGATACAAGGCCAGTCTTTATAGGATTTATGGTGGATACAGAAAGAATGGGAGAGGTTTTGTTCCGATTATTTCTATTTTTCCTTGTCAATGGCATTCCAGCTATCCTCACTCTTATTACTTCACTCAGCTATCACCGACGCTGTACAAACACAACAGTTGACAGCACCGTTAAATAAAACACTTTCCTCTCTCTATCTCGCTCGAGATTCAAACCTGAAACCTAAACAAATCAAGTCCGAAGCTCTATCGCTTAAGCCATCGATATTTCCGTTGGACAAGGGCCGAAATAAAATAGGAATATCATCCAGCAACACCAATATTAATTTCGTTAGAGTGTACAGGGTCGTGATGTGTGATGTTGTCTCTCGTATTTTACCCTCTGGTCAAGAAGGCGAGTGGTCTATCAGGCATCTTGAGTGTGGCGGTAAAAAAAAAAGAGTATTGGAAACTCGTACTGAGGATAGATCACCGATCCTTTCGACTCTTCACAGAGGCTTCTCGATGACAGAAATAAACCACTCCTAAAGAGGAAATACCCACTTCGGACCGTGTATCCCTGAAATGTAGTGATTAAATAAAAAAATTTAACGTTACTAGCTAGCTAGGATTTGTACTTTCTTGGAAGTTATACCTGATGAGTCACGTAACTGAAACGGTAATATAAACTCAAAATATTCTCGAGATGACACTTCAATTTGCTACCCACACATGCACAGCTCACGTACATTTAAACAATTACAGTACAATGGCAAATATTGGTACTGACTGCTGCCACATTAACTAACTTCGCAATTTCTTAATACAGTGCTTCTTATGGTTGTCACAGCAAACTTACATTATTCACCTGAACAGAATTAACCGATAGGTTTGATGTGATTTTGAACGTGCATCGTCGTTAATACGTGGAAATTAAATGCCAACTAGATGCAACTGAGGTTTTTATTGCAGATCTTATTGCTTGCTCAACATGCTTCGGGCACCACTATGCCCATCATCAGG
>Ga0209629_10004746_pt1 | contig 10128 bp, 5 predicted proteins | sample TergutCu122P5_FD_187286 | JGI IMG/M metagenome (GOLD analysis project Ga0209629, IMG submission 187286) | Cubitermes ugandensis P5 segment gut microbial communities from Kakamega Forest, Kenya - Cu122 P5 (SPAdes) (version 2) | ecosystem: Host-associated > Arthropoda: Insects > Digestive system >... | reverse complement strand
AAATGAGTAATACTCCGCATTGATAGTTTGGCCCTTTGGAAGATAATCAATGAGGAGGATGCCGTCTTGATCCCAAAAAACTGAGGTGAAAACTTTTCCAGCGGATTTTTGCACTCGGAATGTTTTGGGGGCGGGGTGAGCCACTATGCCGCCACTCCATTGATTGTTGCTTTGTCTCCGGGTCATTCTGATATAACCAGGTTTTGTCCATGGTCACCAATCGCGACAGGAAATCATTTGGATCACGCCGAAAAAATTCCAAAAGTTGCTTAGACGACTGGCACCGTTGACGTTTTTGATCCGTATTCAGGCACTTCGGGACCCACTTCATGGAGAGCTTCTGCATGTCCAAATCTTCATGCATGATGGACCGAACCTGCTCACGTGAGATGCCCAGTTGCTCAGCTATTGATTTAACCGAAATCCAGCAGTCTTCCAAGATTAGCTCATGAATTTGATCAATAATCTCCGGGGTGGTCACTGTTTTGGGTCGTCCAGGACGAGGTGCATCACAGATGGAAAAATCACAATGTTTAAACTGGGCCATCCAGTTTTTGACTGTGGCATATGATGGTGCATGTTCCCATAATGTTTCTTTCAGAATGGGGTGAATTTCCTTTGGCGCCTTGCCTTGCAGGGAAAAAAATTTGATGACAACTCACGTCTCGATGTTGTTGAAATTGTGCGCGTCACCTGACATGTTTCCTTTCAGCCTCTGTAACAAGAAAAGTCTTGCAGTTTGGCACATGAACAGGCCCCCCTATCTAACGACACTATTGATTCCATCCTACAATGTCAGGAAGTAGGTCGGGCTAAGGACTTATCAGCACCCCCTCATAGTGCATGTCTGCTTGCATGCTTTGAAATATCACTATAAAGAATCATTCTTTTATAAATTTGCTTCTATTTATTTTCACCTGTATAATCTCTTGTCCTGAAAGTTGCTATTCCAAGAAGGTGGAGTAATTAAGTGGGATTATTTTCACTTGCATTTAGCTTTTGTTGGCAGCAGTTGGCAGCACTGTAGTTATGGTAGCGGTTGTGTTTTTGGCATATGTACACAATTTACATTTGTAAATGAAGAGGTGTTTCCTTAGAACATGAGTATGATCTTGATAAAATGCCTGTATGACACCTGTATGCTTGGTGTGGAAGACAGTTCAAAGTTGTGTAGATGATAGCAGCTTGCACATGTACGAGTGCCAGTAAGCACTGTGGACTGCTGCTGTGAAGTAAAAGTTGATTAGTACTGATCTTCTGGACATTGTCATTTTTCCAGTTAAATAAATAGTTGATGTTTTGGAAGTGGTCTGTATATCTGTCTGTCAGGTGAGTAAAATCCTACTGTCTTGGGCCTGAGCTAGAATTACTGTCAATGCAGGGTTTAATTCACCTTATGATGAGAGAAATAAAGCCTTTTTTCAAAAAGGAGATGATTAGAAAAAACTGGGATGATAGGTAAAGTCCAAAGGTATAGACTGAATCATGACAGTGCACCATTAGTGGAAACGTTAAAACTGAGTGTAAAATGATAGTGTATGTTAACAAATTTTGGAGCTGTCTTTAAGAGCATGCAATTCTCATTTCAGTTATATAAACAGCCAATCAGAGAGACCAACATCTACATGTACCTCTACTTTGTTTTCTTCATCATCTTTGGCTCATTTTTCACACTCAACCTCTTCATTGGTGTGATCATTGATAACTTCAATGAACAAAAGAAAAAGATAAGTATTGTGACTGAATCATGCATATAGTCTGTGTTTTGTGATTTATGACTAGATTTAATTTGAGAATTCATGTCTTCTGGGATGTGATGCTGTGTCATTGAGTGAATGGTTCTGATATTTTGAAGGATCATAGTGCCATCCTCTTGGGCTGCTTCACCCTTGACAATGAATGAAGAAATGTCCAGAATCACTTGTCCAGTGACATAGCATCAGATTGCAGAAGACAGGGCTTCTTATCTGCACTGCTGTGAGAACCTCAGATTTAGTTTTTTACTGATGGTTGTGCTTCCTGTTAGGCAGCAAGTTTAAGGAGAAATTTCATTTACTGTGGTCATTCTGAGTGGTGGACCCTCCATCTTTCACAGTCCTATACAAAAGGATGCTGTCTGTATTGTATGCATATGAATTGAGAACTTTTTATTATATATGACTGCAGTTGTTCACAGCATTGTTGATGAAAATTAGTCTCCTGGGGTATGACCCTGTGTTGACTGGTAATTTGATGTTGATGTTTTGGACGAGGTTGCTGCTACCATCACTGTAATCCCAAGTTTCATCTAACCTGTTTACTGTTCTGTTACAGGTTTCTAAAATGAAAAATGACATTTTCATATTTAATGGTTAAATAAGTGGCATATAATTGTAAAGAACTATAACAAGAACTTTAGCTATTCTGAAAATGGAGGCAGCACGCTCCTTTGAAGCATCTAACAAATTGCCACTCAACACATTTTGGTGTCTCAGAATATTGAAGTATTTAATTTGATAGTAGATTTCAACCTTGTATTGTGTAATATGAAAATTTTGTTATAATTACAAGAGTTTATTTTAATTCAGCATCCTAATTGACTTGTGTTATGTTGCTGCTGTCATATTCCTATTAATAACATGCATAATTCAGAAGCAGGAGAACTCTCTGTATCACTTGATTCACTTTCCTCCTCTGAACCTTGTTTTCTCTAGTTAAGTAACTGCTGGCATAAAACTATTACTCAAGGGCTGATGGAATAATGGTGTTAGTGCTGAACGCTGCAACACTGCGTTACATTGCCTGCTAGACTGTGCTCAGCTGATCTGTGCATTGTGACACGCACAGCAAATAAAGGTTAATGCACAGGCAAAGACCATGTGGCCAGCAGTCTTCAAGCTGCTGTAGAAGCTGTTGTATGTAATTTGTAAACTCTTCTGCCACAGATTTTCTGATATACTAAGTGGTTAACCCATTGTAGACCAATGTCCTATTTTGATGACAAAAGTATAATTTTTATGTACTTTTCTTCATGTGCTGTTTACAAAGTGAAGTCTCTTGACACTCATAATATTATACACAGTTCTTTGTTAGCTAAAATTTGCATATTTTTGGCATTTAATGGAAGCTCAATGTTTTAACATTTTGCAGACATTCCTATCTTTTACTATAACTTCCAAGTTTTAAGCAGTGTAAATATGAATTTTGTGAAGGAGCATATTAATAGCTCCTCTTCCATATTATCATCATTTTCTTCAAATGGGTCGTTGATGCAGTATACTCACTTGAATTTTGATGTCCTCAAAGTAGGACACTGGCCACCATACGTTATAGCGTGCGAATGATTTGTCATTTCAGCATTACAACTGGAAGCTAAATTATGAAATAATACTGACAATAATAATAATAGAGATCTTTCCAGATTATTTTCACTACTACTGGGAAGGTTATAGTTAAGTTTCAATGTACCACCACACCAACAGACAACCACAAGAAAAACTTTTGCCCTATTCATAGTACACCAGGGAGAATGTGCAATAACTTAGAATAGTATAATTATAAGACAGGTGGTGGCAGTGATCCTGAGAAGTACCAAATGATGTTGCATCATCTTGCAGTGTACAAAATAGGTTCTCAGGCCACAGTTTTACAGGATAAATTTGTGGTCTTATGCTCGCAGATATCTTGGACTTTCATATGATCCTGCTTTTGAGGAAACAGTTTCTGGAGATCAGGTCATGGTGTTGGTGTTTTATGCACAGCAGAAGTTGATGTTTTGAAGGATGAAGAAGAAGATCTACACGCAATGTTGATGGGACAGTGGAAATTCAAGATGTACTAGGAAACTTAAAATTAATTACCAGTCACAAAAAGCATATGGAAAGAAGAGTAGTTATGACACATTCCCTTCGATATCTGTCACAGTAACAAAGGATACATTTTCTATTAAATGTTGCCTAACTAGTGATTAAGATGACTGGACAAAAACACAACCAACAAATACAACAAAGTGAAACCAGACACTAATAAAAATGGAAACCTTGAGTACAAGGCTTCATTAGTTATTCCTGCATATAAAGGCAGATAACTAGTGACCATGATACATTTTAAAGGCAATGATTTGGCCAGTGAAAGCAAACATGATTGTGGTTTCAAAATCAAGCTGCTCACTGACATGATGAATGCTGCTGTTCAACAATTTGGAATTTTAGGGAAATACGTGTCTAGAGATGAGATGAGTATCAAATCCTGTGGTCATAACAGCTCCAGACAGTTCCTCTGTGGGAAGCCACAAATACCCTGTTTTTAAACTATGGTCTATTTGTTGTACAGATGGGCACCGTTTCATTTGAAAGTATGGTAGTTATGGCTGTAGTAACTGCTTGGTTCATCTACAGGAAAATACAGGGAACAGATACACAGGACCTTCTGAACTTTGAGCGTACTGCATGTACATCCTGTCACAAACTCTACACAAGCGGAAAGGAGGCAGGATGTCCTTTTGTCATTGTCTGCTGGTCACATCAGAGTAACGCCTGAAGTTAGATTTGATGGTGCAGGCCATATTGTAACCAAATAAAAAGAGCAAAGAAGTCGCAGTCATGATTGGTGCAAAGGAAAACAATGATCATTTTGCACTAAATGTAATATGACCCAGTGTGTTCAGTGCTGTGCACTGTATCACAACAAGAGAAATTTTGTATTATTAACCTCCTGAATAAAAAAGTATTGTACATTACGTTCTTGTTCTTAGATACTGTAATTGTAACAGGTAATAATTCCATAACACTAATGCAGGAGTCCAGCATCCTATTTTGAGGATGGCCCATATCTCGGCAACAAGATGTGAAAAAATTAAATGTTTTTAGATTCTGTCATTTGTAGTACTACTTATGTATGTTTAACAATATCAACAACAACACAGATCCACATATGAAAATAATTTGGGCTTGAATGTGTTGAATAAGTGATGGTATAACTGTAAGAACTGCAACATGAACACCCACAGAAGAATTTCACAAATTTATTTCTTAAGTGACTGGAAACGCACTTCATAGTGAAGATTTTGATAATATAATTTACCAAAAATCAAGCCAAATACTGTGGGAAAACATATATTTTATTATTTAATTATTCATTTATAAAATTTAAGTTTTCTTAGTAATTAATTATAAACTTTGTAATTGCTCTAGCATACTATGTGTATTTTTCAAAATCTGTCATTTGCCAGATGTCATTGAGCTTGATATACATCATACTTATTTGATAGTCATGTAAAAATTATATGTTTGTTTATCCCAAAATCAACTATTACCCCGGGAGAGGTGGCGCGGGGGATATTTCGACCCCACAAGAATTCATTTTTCAGCAGTTGGCATATTTGTTGGAATTATAACCAGACAGTTCACATACCTTTTACTACATTCCTCCCCTTATCTTAGATGTCACTGACATTTTTTTAGAACTGCAGGTATTAGGGATAATGGAAGAAATGTGTAGTTGTGTTCCTTCAGGGTCCTTTTCTCCCCTGTGCCATCACTTTAGATGGAATTATGAATGCGTAAGTAGTATGAGTTCAGTACAATAAATGCTTTCAGTGAGTAACAAGATACATTACTCCCCTATCTTAGACGTCATTGATATCATCTTAGAACTGCAGGAACTAGAGATAATGGAAGAAATGTGTAGTTGTGTTCCTTTGGGGTCCTTTTCCCCCCGCGCCATCACTTTAGATGAATGCGTAAGTAGTATGAGTTCAGTACAATAAATGCTTGCAGTGATTAACCACTTTCTGAAGCAACAAGATAGTTTCAATATATCAGTTTTTATTTTTTATATTTTCAAGTGGTTTTATGCATTCAGCAAGAAAGAAATGAGTTACGAAGAGTGTGTTCGTAGAATGATGATGATGATGATGATTATGATGCAGAAAAACAGTAATAGAACTTTCTGTGATAAATACATTAATAATAATAATAAATTTATGGAGCAATTTAGGGCAAGAAAAATATACATGTTCATGATAGAATACTAACTGATGCTATAAAAATTCAATTATTTCCATCTGAATGATGTTTGAAATATTTGATAGAATTTATATGAAATTTTAAAAGATCATAATGTGGTTTGACTTAGGCATTATCAAGAAAATAAAATCAGGAGGAAAGTGTATAAAAATTGCATAAGAATAACAGTTTGATGTCATTATTCTCATTCTCCCTTTACAATGTAGGCGAGTAAAAATTAGGTGAGTTATGAAATTAATAACGGTCGTGTAATTTTGGTATAAATTCAAGTACCATGCTAGAGTATTATGAATATAAACATATAGGCATAAATACATGTGAAAAGTTACTCGTATATAGAAAGAAATGGCTTCTTTTCCATGGGGTCATGAAATCCCCCACGCCACCTCATAAAGATAATGAGTAGTTGCCACCTCTCCCGGGTTAAAGAGGCTGTGAAGTTAATTTATCATAATTCAAAATCACAATCATTTGCAATGTGGAGGTTCTGTTAAAATCATATGCTGGAAAAGGTTTATTCCTCTTCCTGCTTTGTTGAATCATTGTGGTATGAGAGCCCCATGCTAGTCTTTTACATGTATTGTAAAGATACAAAAAATCAGAATCTGTGTTTGTGACTGCACGCAGGGGGATCGCTAGAAATGTTCATGACTGAAGATCAGAAGAAGTACTACAATGCCATGAAAAAAATGGGCTCAAAAAAGCCTCTAAAAGCCATTCCAAGGCCACAGGTAAGATTGGACATTCATCATTCCAAGTTCAACATTACTCATATCTTTGATGTTTCAGTTTGAGTGTGTCACAGAAAATGAAATGTTTGCTTTGGTTGTTTGTTACTTATGATATCATATGATATATTTATTAACTGCAATTGTGTTGTCACCCAGTGGCAGTAGTACAGTACACATTTACACACAAACAATACACAGAACAACACAACAATTTGGGAGATTGCGGGCCGTGCCCCATCTTGGGTAGATTTACCCTGGCATTTGCCTTACAACTGAGGAAAAAGCACGGAAAACCTATCTATTAAATAGATGAGTAGAATATTATAGGTAGTGAACTGATGACACATAACCTACTTTTGTCTTCAAAGATGCTGTTACGAGCATTATTAGCTACTCATACCCCAGAAACTTGTCTAATATTTAGTGTATGGAGGAGTAGATGTCTTACAAGGGGTCATTAATAATGGAGATGATGTAGCAAGTCTCTTTTTATTAAAGATAAAATCTCAGTATTATTCAGATATTAATCTGGATACATAAATACTGAATTGTGATGTCTCAGGATTGAGACTGGAGATGTTCTTGTTTCTTATGACAGAGGATTTATATACAATTATTGTAAAAATTCATTACACTTTTATTGCGCAACTATGAATTGTCTTAGACAAACAGTTTGTGATGCTGTGGACAAAAACCAGTCCATAATCTCCCACTCTAGGTCTCTGTGATTCATTTTGATGTTCCGCTTTCATGTATGGCTATGTCCCTTCACATTTGTTAAGCCTTCAAGAATGACTAAAATACTGTATGAATTTATGATCTCTCTTATGTGTGTTAACAAGTGCTGTCAATCTCATACACCTTGATTGATCACCTCCAATAATATTTTATGTGTTATGCAGTTAAGTCTACCTGACAATTCTGACTACTGGTCATGTATCATAATCTTAAGCTTCAGCACTGGTAGTACTGAGTCCCACTCCTGGACACAGTCCTGAGCCAGTTTGAACCACCTCCCATCTTCTTAAATCATCCTTGTCTCTACAACCATTATTCTCTTTTCACTCTCTGTCACCATCTGTGCTACAGCCCATAAGTCCTACATTATTCTGTGCTACAGCCCATAAGTCCTACATTATTCTGTGCTACAGTCTGTAAGTCCTACATTATTCTGTGCTACAGTCTGTAAGTCCTACATTATTCTGTGCTACAGTCTGTAAGTCCTACATTATTCTGTGCTAGAGTCCATCAATACCTGGATTAATCATTGCTACAGTCCATAAGACCTACATTATTCTGTCCCGCATTTCACTAATACGTGCATTATGTAGTGCTACAGTCCATCAAGTCCTACATTATTCTGTGCTACAGTCTGTAAGTCCTACATTATTCTGTGCTAGAATCCATCAGTACATGCATTATTCAGTGCTACAATCAAAGTACTGCATTATTCTGTGTTGCAGGCCATCAATACATGCATTATTCAGTGCTACAGTCCATCAAGTACTACATTATTCTCTGCTGCAGTCCATCAGTATATGCATTATTCAATTCTGCAGTCCATTGAGACCTATATTATTCTATGCCACAGTTCATAAAGGCCTACTTTTTTTCTGTGCTTATCCACCATGACCTACATTATTTTGCACTGCAGTCCATCAAGAACTACATTGTTGTATAGTACCTTTACCCAGAAGCTGGTGTAGTGTAGTTGGTTTAGTAAGTAGGCTGTGGGTTGGATGATCCAAGGTTCAGATCCTGAGAGTGGCAAGAGATTTTTCTTTTCCCTGAAGCATCCAGACTGGCTGTGGGGCCCACCCAGCTTCCTGTTCACTGGTGGAACATTAGCCAAAGATAGAAATGGGTATTGTTATACCTCTACTCTCCCTGTATGCCTCATAGCATGGACAGGGATAACTGTACCTCTGCTGTTAACTTTGACCAGTACTTGACAATTCATGGATATGTGTTGATTTGTTACACTGTTCTTGTGTTGCTGGAAATTAGGTATATAATAATATTTGTATTCTGTATGTCATACACAGCCTTTCTGTTATGAGTATGAGAGGTGTACATGTGACTGTGTCTTTGTTAACATGTCATAATCATGCACTAATTTAATGTAATTATCTTTTATTTCAGTGGAAACTGCAAGCTATTGTATTTGAAATCTGCACAAATAAAAAGTTTGACATGATCATCATGTTATTCATCGGTTTAAATATGTTAACAATGACAATGGACCATTATCAACAATCGAAACAATTCAGTGATGTCCTGGACTACTTGAACATGATTTTCATTGTGATCTTCAGCTCGGAATGCCTCATGAAGATTTTCGCACTAAGATATCACTACTTCAAGGAGCCATGGAACCTGTTTGATTTCGTAGTTGTCATCCTATCTATATTGGGTAAGTTCCTCTAAAGATTCATATTAAATGAATGGCCCCTAATCATCCCATTCATTTATGATATAATCCCTGGTGGAACTTGCACGAAATGGCAAGAATGACTTCTGCGTAATCAGTTACACTAATGTTACTTCAACAAACCAAACATTCATCAAGTCACACATAATACATACACAACCATATTTACATATTTTTACAGTTTTATAGTTTACACTACATGTGTTTTGCTGCCAGCTAGTCTGGAGCTTTTAGCCTCTGTTGACACACATTTAACAAAGATAATGAAATTTATTGGAGAATATGGCTGTATGTACGCATCCCCCTTTTATCTTCTCTTTTCATGAGCTCCTTGCTTTACGCATTTCATTTGTTGGCATGACTGCATTATTAGAATTCTTAGTTTTGCATTGGAAAGGAAATATGTTGGATGGTATATAATTCAAAAAGAAATAGAATTTTGAATGATGGGATCCTACAGGCTTTTTTTTTAATTTCATTCCTCTTAGAATATTAAGATATTGCGTAATTCAAAAGAAAAAAAAATATTTCATTTGTATTCATTACAGTATATTATTAGGATACCTAATCTATCTATCTGTCTGTCTGTCTATCTATCTATCTATCTATCTATCTATCTATCTATCTATCTATCTATCTATCTATCTATCTATCTATCTATCTATCTATCCATCCATCTGTATATCTGTCTATCTATCTATCTATCTATCTATTTATCTATCTATCTATCTATCTACCTACCTATCTATCTATCTGTCTGTCTGTCTGTCTGTCTGTCTATTTATCCATCCATCTATCCATCCATCCATCTATCCATCTATCTATCTATCTATCTATCTATCTATCTATCTATCTATCTATCTATCTATCTGTCTGTCTGTCTGTCTATCTATCTCTCTATCTGTCTGTCTGTCTACCTATCTATCTATTCTATCTATCTATCTGTCTATCTATCTATCTA
>Ga0209629_10004745_pt1 | contig 10128 bp, 7 predicted proteins | sample TergutCu122P5_FD_187286 | JGI IMG/M metagenome (GOLD analysis project Ga0209629, IMG submission 187286) | Cubitermes ugandensis P5 segment gut microbial communities from Kakamega Forest, Kenya - Cu122 P5 (SPAdes) (version 2) | ecosystem: Host-associated > Arthropoda: Insects > Digestive system >... | reverse complement strand
ATTAATCTTTAAAAGAAAAATGTTGTCTAAAGATGTAATTCCACATGGGATTTACATTCATGTTCATTCTATGGATGGATGGATGGATGGAAAAGGAATGAAGCTGTGGTTAGAGAAAGTGTGGTCCAAGCGTCCAGGTGGTCTTCTTAAAAAACCATCTTTATTGGTGTGCGATCAGTTCAAGGCACATGTAACAGAATCAACAAAAAAGCTTGTCACTAAACTTAAGACTCATCTCGCAGTAATTCCTGGTGGATTAACTAGTCACTTACAGCCTCTGGACATTTCAGTTAATAAACCGTTCAAGAGATTTATACATGAGGAATGGGCAAAGTGGATTGAGGCACCAACTCATGTTACACTGGCAGGAAGAGTGAAACAGCCTTCGATTTCTAATGTTTGCGAGTGGGTGAAAAATTCCTGGCAGCGAGTTAAAATTGAGACTATTGTAAAGTCTTTAAAAAAATGTGGCATTAGCAATGCACTAGATGGAACTGAAGATGACATTTTGTATGAAGAAAGTGACACATCGAGTGAAAACAACCATGAAGATGATTTTATTGGCAGTGACGACGATTTTCTGGGTTTCTATGATGAATAAATTATACTGTCGTTGCTAATTTTGTTATGTAACAATCCTGTTTTCTTCCAATAAATTACTAAAATCAAATAGTCATCATTATTTTTTTCTAAAATTTCTAACGAAAAAATCGCAGTATGTCTTATGGGCCTGGAAATACGGTATGTTGTAACTCATTAAGTATTCTTTGTACACATGTTCACTAATATGATGCTGTATACCCTTGCAGTTGATACAGCTTGTTATGTTTTTTGTTTTATACAGGGTCATAAAAAATAATGGACCTAGTTTAAAGATGTAATAACTTGTATGAGAAGAGAGATATGGAGATGTGATTTGCTGTAACGTGTTCATCAGCACAAGGTTTCGTACATACCATAGAAGAGATCAGAATGTACACTGTTGGTGGCCCTGCAGACGTCTAGATCAGGGGTGTCCATTTTCCCCCCCTCCCCCAAATGGGTTGCAGTTGTTATTGTGGCTGGTTTGTGGGCCACATGCATAAAAGTCACAATAAGTGGAATACCTAACTGCTTAGATTTTGTGTAATTTTTTGCAATGTGGATGGTAAAACCCTGAGTTTATGTTTTTGTGGAGACCATGTGAATGGCAAAAAATCAGGGAAAGAGTAAAATCTGGAAAATGTCCTTATTTAAAATTGCAGAAAACTCAAAACATGGGAGCATAAAATTGGGATTTTACCATGTTCATGTGCACGCATGCATGCTGACACAGTAGAATTACTTTAATCCAGCCACTGATAGTCTTGAAATTCTCATAGTTCCACACTTGAAGAAGTTATCCCCAAGACTGGATGTGTAAGATCTCTAACCAGAAGTTTCCACAGTGACTGATTTCATGACAGTATCTTGTTATCTGTACGTGTTGAGTCCATTGAGCTATTATACTTACTTCAGAAGATTCCTTGATGAGTAAACACGGTACTGCTGGCAAGAGGAAATATGTGTATCATGAACTATTTATGATACAACAAAACAGAAGGATTGTTTATAATTATTTGTGGCATTAAGTGAAAGTGTGGAGGGCCTTTTCAAATGACCCATATTGAGACCACTTAGATTAGTGGCATTGGACAAGATGCTGCATAAGTGGTTTACAGAAGTATGTTCTGAAGAAAAAAACACATGACTGGGCTCATGATAACTGAAAAATCTAAGTCTCTTTGTGATGAAATGAAAGTAATAAAGAAGTTTGTATTCTCTGAGGGCTGGCTGCTTCTGATAATCTGGAATATTTTATAATCCGGCACCAGTCCAGTCCCCATCAGTGCCGGATTAAATGAATTGTGCTGTATATATAATTTGCATATGTGGCTGGGTTGTGTAACAACCTGACAGACTGCAGGCTGGACGACTGTGATGTGGATTGTACTTTATTTCTTGCCATGTTGGTTGAACGCTTGTGTTAATTCTTCTTCACAGATGGCATAAATGTTAGATTTTTTCTGCATAAATGAGATTTTTTATAAATACAGTGGTAAGAGGTGTGGACTTTGTGGGAACCACAACATTGGTCCAATCCCATTTGACATGCAGGACATTTCATACCTCATGACTGGAGTCCACTCTCTTGTTGAAAGAATGTTTCGCCATTTTTTTCTTGTTCAATGCGATGGCACTGAACAAGAAAAAAAGGTGAATACCAACAGTTGTAATGTATACTGGTCATCGTTGGCCATGATAGTCTTGTCAACGAAAAAGAAAGGCCCTGTAATGACAAACGTGTATTATGCCGAATGGCACACTAACTTCCATGGAATCCCACATATGATTATAAATTTAATGTGGTTGTTCCTTTCTCCAAATGTGACAGTTGTGCCTGTTTATGTGAGGCATTAATGTGGAAGGTTACCTCATCTGTGAATGTCGCTTTCTCTAAAAAATTGTTGTCAGTTGCATTCAGCATCTAATTTGCAAATTCACCACTTTCTAACCCATGTTTTTGATTTCATGCAAAATTTGGAATTTGTAAGCGCACAGTTTTATATATATATATATATATATATATATATATACACACACACACAAGACTTGGATATCATTGTAGGTATATCCAGCTGCAAACTCTGAAGAGCAGTAAACTTCTTTGGGCAACATGACAGGGTCATGCATTCATTATCATCTTCTGATGTTTGCAGTCCTCCAGGTGATTTTTGCTTTTCAACACTTCCACTTTTCTTATACTGGTTAAACCAGCATTGAATCACTTTGCTAACAGGATTATCTCTACCATACATATGGTGAAAATTGTGCTGCACTGTTAAAATTGATTTGTTTTTTGCCAACTAGATGACACAATTGCAAGCTCACCATCATTTGAACTGCAGCAGTGGTAGTCCTCATTATAGCTGAAAGGCATGTGCATAGATTATGCACAAGAAGGTGCGTGTGCATGTGTGTGAGTTAATGAACACACAACAAATCCCATCTCCATACCTTTATTCTTGTAAAAGTTTACATCTTGAATCTAGATCCATAATTTTTGATGGCCTTGTATATTTTGTACAACTTGGATGTTTACATTATTTAATTTGGTTTAATTGTTGTAACTAGTAGGTATAATAATACATTATTAACTGTGCTTGCTGGTCTGAAGTTACATGCTTTATTGTGAGTGAGCATATCAGTGATGAGAGTTGTGTAGAAGTCAAAGCTATGCCGTGCTGCCATTTATATCGTCATAGGAGACTGATGTGTCAAAAATAGGGTTGGGATTTTGGGAGTAGGTATTCTGAGAGGTTGCTTGGCATGTTGAATACATGTGATCACAAATATGTATGTGCATACATGCATGGTAACTACTACTCTTGAGATGTGTTTCTTGGCACTAATGTACTTGTAAATAAACACCAGGATAGAATCTAACTGAAGTGATCTTTCTTTGGATTTTGTCCATTGTCTGTCAGTATAGTACTGTGTTTCAGAAGGTCCATCCTCAGGTAAAGGAAAATACCTCATCTAGTGGGCCCCTTAGAAGGAGCCATTCCCAGTTACTGGCTCTTTCTATGCGGTTCACCAGAATAAGGTGCTTCCCCTCACCTGAAGACGGAAGCTGAGCTGGCTTATAATATGTACTGCATTGAAAGTTAGACAGTATACAAAGTCCCAAGAACAAAGATTATCTCAGTAAGTCATATAAAGTTGAATTAGGATGGAATCTGTTATATGCTATTCCATTCATACTTGTTATACTGGTACAAATGTATCACATTTAAAAGGTTTATGATCATCCAGAGGATTTCTTAGACATTGCATATTGTTGTATGTGCTCTTCACATAGCAAATAGCATACAGGTTAGCATTTTTTTAAGTACATATTGTCTGTCTATGGAAAGTAACACAGCCTTTCATTTATGCTATTCAGAACCTGATTGTGGTATGGCAAGTTGGGAAGCTCAGAAGTATTTCAAGCAGCTAATTTCAGGAGTGGTGAGTGGATTTCATCTTGTGTCTTTTCTGCTACAGGTTATTGTTTACATGTCTAGTATCATAATTACAAAAGCCAATATGTATATGTACCATATGTTACAAAAATTTAAGAATGGAAAATAATTTGCTGTGTAGAAAATGCCTGGCTTGGCATGAAGGTTGTTCCCTTTGAGAGGAATGGTGCTGTTCAATATAATGTGTATTATTTTTAAATCTTTGCCTGTTCCAAAGTGCTTATTGGGGGAATATTACAAAGGAACAACGATTTGTAAGTTGTGACACCATACAGGCTTTGACATAACAAGGATGGAAGTTTGAAGTTTGGGTTATTGTGCACAATTTGAAACACATTTATCACAATTTTACATTTGTCATTGGCCCACAAGTTTATTTATTGCTGACAGAATTTTGTAATATGACAGTTGAAATGTATTTCTTTGTGTCACACACTGTGTTTACAGTACATGTAATGAATTCGGGAAGTGTGGCTAGGCTATGGTCAGAGGATCAGGGTTCAATTTCCGCTGGGTGCAGAGGTTTTTCTGTACGCTGTTGGATCCAAATGCAAGCCATCATTCTGTTCACAGGTACCTGGGCTCTATGAGATGAGTAGTGAGCCTGGAATATGAAGCTTACTGGCTGCCTCTGTCTAGTGCTGAATCTAAGAATGCATAGAGCTGTACCCCAGTTCCTCCATACCCTCATGGCATATTAATTGAGCACAGGGACAGTTATACCTTTGAAATTTGTCTTTTGTTTCTTCACATGCAAAGCAGGACAAAATGCTGTTTTTGTAACTGTATGAACTTCAGCAGTCTAGGATAATGTCTTTCAGTATTTTACATTTACTGCCTTGAATATATTGTGCCATGTTACATATCTAATAATATTGTTTATATGGAACAAAGTATGTTTAGAATGATGTAATCCTTGTTTATCATATGTTGCTAATCAGGAGTACCTACATTGCTGTGGGGTTGCACATCGTGACCTGAAGCCAGAGAATCTCTTGTTGGATGAACATGATAATCTGAAGATCAGCGATTTTGGAATGGCAACCATATTCAGAATGAATGGCAAGGTAAGCAGTATTATTGGAATGTATGCTTTTAGAGCATATATGATTTTATGTTACCTGAGGAGGTTTGTAAGGTGCAAGAGTATCACAACAAAAAGGGGTCAGACTGTAGATTTATAGAATGGTAATCGCACGTGGCTTTATATGTATTGAGTTGTCTGGTTCAGATTTCATGGCTTCACTTTAAACGGACATACAGGACAATGTTCCATTACGTATACATCCTTTTCATCCAAAAGTGAAAACATTCCATAATGGGCATATAAATTGAATGTGCTCTAGCTGCAGCAGAAACCTGGGATTTAAAAGGCCAAAGAGTAAAGGTTAAGGGTTTTTTTCTTTTCTCCAGCCCTGAGTGAATGTTACAGTATCTTAAATACATGTAATAGTTGCTGCTTCATACTTTATTTCACCCCTAATTTTTGCTTCCTAAAAGAAATTTTGCTCCTGGGGGTGGGACCCCTGAGAAAAGAAAAATTCTTCCTCCTGCTGGAATTGAAACCCCAGATTGTCCAGTCTGTGGCCCAGTGACTGCTAACTGTGCTGTCCTGGCTGCTGCGTAATGTAATAAACTCATTTAATTCCTCTGTCACATTTTCTTTGCATCTGATGTTCTTGGGTTGGTTTAAAGTAAGCCTGTCTTGGGTTGATATGAGTCTGTAACTCTTGTTACGCTTTCTCAAATATTGCTGCCTTGCCTATTCTAGTAAATGTCTATTATTATTTGGATTAAGTTTTAATGTATAATACATTTGCTGTACCACATGAACCCTATAACAATTTCCAGTTTGTTTCAAGTCGTTTTCCATAATTGTATATCCCCTTTGTACAGGAATTTGCCCAGATCTGTATAGCCATCATGCAGAAATTTAGTAGTTGGTGGTTAAAGGTTTTCTGACATATCTCTTCACATGTCTGCAGTAGGTACTAACAGCCATTCAATTTGTATTCAGGAACGTATGTTGGAAAAACGTTGTGGCACACTTCCATATGTCGCTCCAGAAGTACTGATGCGACCATACCATGCCGAACCTGCCGACGTGTGGTCTTGTGGTATCATTTTGGTGGCAATGTTAGCTGGAGGTGAGCAGTGTTTTGAGGTACCTGTTAGGTGTGGGTTTAGAGAGCACTGTTTGATGCATGTTAATAGTGGTGGGCATGGCAGTATGACTTTCAGTTTTCAAGTTCTTGCATGCTTCCTGATATGAGGAGCTTATCTCAAAACCATATAAGTCCAAATTCTTAAGAATTGTGTTTATATGTGGCAAAACATGCATGTTTTGTTTCTCTGGTACTGGGTGCAACTGTTGTCAGACTGGTTGGTCCCAGCATTGGAGGTTAGTTTCTTTTTTCTTTTTCACATATGATTATTCTTCAGTGTTGTGGAATTAGAACTCATTTATTGTGAAAAGTAGACATACATGTTATTTAAAATAAGCTCCTCATATGTTGTACAGGCAAGTAGCTATGTGTACAAGAAGTTATGGTTGCTCTTGACATACCTCATGAAGATAGGTCATTCTGGATGTTATGCCATGTTGGCCAGTTAAGTGCAGTGACTCTCTCTCTGAAGACATTTATAGAAAAATTCAACAAATTTGGCTTACCAAGCAGGAAAATATCTTAAAAGCATAAGCCTGAAATTTTGTAAGTCTGTATTTGAAGTGGCATTCTCATTACTAAAATATGCTGTAGAAACTGCATTCATTGATTAATTTTCACCGTGAAACCATGTTTCAGATATTACCTGTAACGATTTTGACACATTCTGTAATGCAAGAGATCTTTTTACAAATGGAAGTGATAGATCAAGAAGCTGTTCTTGCTGGAACTGTTTCATACGCACTGATCCTATAGTTCAGTATTTTGTTGTTTTTACCTTTTTCCAACTCACCTTCTTACAGACCGAGTACTATGTCTTGTGGTTTGAGCTCTCACAGAATTGCAAAGTTTGCTAATGAATATTTGTACAAAGAAAGTTTTTTGTAGCATCCATCATGTTTGTTTTAATATCCAGTTTTTCACAAACTGAGAGCAGCTTGCTCTTCATGCCAGTTCTTGATACAGTAGCCATGCTGATCAGGTGTAATCATTGACTGTACAGATAGAAAACTTCATAGTATTGAGATTAACATCAAACAGTTAAGAGTCACAGCACACTTCAGTAATTCCATACTGCTGATTAACATATAAGTTGCATCATGCTGCTTGACAGATTCTAGTAAAGAACAAACCTTTACAATGAAATTATCCAGTTGGAGGAACCATATGACCATCAAGGTTTTTAGATTACTTTCGTTCCTCAGAAAGGAAAATAAACTAAGTTATTGGGCTGTTGCTACCACCACCACCATTTCAATTTTTTAATCAATTAACCATTTCTCACAAAACTTGGTGTGACTTATGGCATTGTTTTGAGGCCATCCCAGCCCCATTCTTCATAGTTTTTTTGCAACCAATAGCAACATGGCCAACATGCAGACTTGTGAGGTAGGATAAAAACTTGTTGCATATGCTGTAGTTTCCTCCAGAAAGAAAGAAATAATGAAGATAGCAAGAGTTTGCTCACCTATGCACATGCATGTATGCAGGCATGCACCATTGCATGTGTTGATGAATGAAAAACCAGTATGTTGAAGAATGTAATGTACATACACATGACCCAAGCATGCTACAGAAGCCTGTAAAAAGATTATATATCTGGGTTAAAAAAAATATGTCGGTCTTTTGCCATGTTATTTACGTTCCATCTTTCCATATATTTATTGCTTATTACCCCAGTAAATACAAATGCTTGCTGAAAGAACGGTAAATATGAAGGATTCCCTGGTCACAAGGCTGTTACGCTTGGTCCCAGTAATTGTTAAGGATTCTTTGTGCTAAAGTGAGAGAGAACATGGCAGAGAGTGGTCTGATTGCATGTTTAGCGCAGCCACTATTCACACAAGAAAACTGACTCTCCACACAGGTTGATAATCTCTGCAGTACATGAAATTAGAAAACATCCAAGCACAGCATAAAAATGTGAATTGGAGGAGTTACTGTGTTGAATGATCTCATGGCTGTCCTATGTAATAAAAAAAATTCCAAATTCATAATGCTTTGTTGGCTTGGCTTATAAACGAGCTTTAAAAACAAAATGTTAGTATTATATGGAAGATGCATAAATTGTATATGATATGATACTGTGTTGGTTGGTAGATAATTATGACATTTATAAGGTAGCTAGCGCCTTCAAAAATTCAGTAACTGTTTACTACTGGACATAATGTTGTGCCCCAGAGAACGTGAATCATTAAATGATACTGCTCTAAGAACTTCAAATCTTGTAGTGTTACCTTGTTAGAAAACAATGACATTGTGATTCCAAGCGAACTTACGTACTTAATTACTTACTTACTTACTTACTTACTCATTCACTCACTCCCTCCCTCCTTGGCTGTAAGGCCGTCTGAGGGCTTGGCCTTCTTAATTAAGGGCGCCCATTCTTCCCTTTCAGCTGCCTTCTGTTGCCATCTCTTAACCTTCATCTTCCATAGATCCTCCTGTACACCTTCCACACATCTCAATACTGGTCTGCCCCTTCTTCCAATTCCCACCAGCTCACTCTCAAATATTTTCTTAACTGTCCTTCCCTGATCCATTCTTGCTACATGTCCAATCTATTCCAAGCTCTTCTTTTAATATATGTTACTATGTCCGGACATATATAGCTCCCTCAATTCCTGATTAGTTAATATTATCCATACTCCTTGCTCAATAATATTTTCTTGTCCCTTGTACCCTGTCCTCTCAGATTCATCTCAGTCATAGCCCATGTTTCATTGCCACACACTGCAAATGGTTTCATTATCATTTTACACATCTTAATTTTAACTGCTTTTCTCATGACTCTACACCTAAGTATTTGCCGTAGACTATGGAAACATCTGTTACCTACAGCAGTCCTTGATTTTATTTTGTCACTTACTTAAATACCAACTACTTTTACAAAAATGACTTAAATGCATACTTAGCAGCATACACATACTGTTCCAAGGTTTAGCAATAAAGAGCAATTTCAGTTTGCTTTAAGTTTGCACCACTTTGAAGATAGCGAGCGAGAACAGTGGTCCTCTCTTTGGTATCCTAGCTGTAGGTTGTATTGGCTGCTCCTAAAGCTATTGTACCAAAGTCAGGAACAGCGTTCTATTCATCACTGGCAGCGTCACCACAGCATGAAGGAATGTTGCACACGTGCACACTGTGGCTGTTTGAAATATTGGTGTTATACGCACAGTTGCTTTTTTGTGTTATGTTACACGTAGGAAAGTTGGTAAGTTTTATGTCCTATTTGAGTGTAGTCTACTTTGGTTAGACTGGTAATGCTCTTTCCATTACCGTGTATGTGCCTGGAAAAGGTAAATGTTATATTGTTATTTATTTGTTTATTTCAGTTTGAATTATATAGTCCTGTACCCTTCTAATGCCAGTAGGACACTGTATGTGCTTAAAATGCATGTTGCTGCTGTTTATTTTTGGTTGTAGAGCTTTTCTTCATTTTTAGTCAAGATCAGTAATCAGAATATTTAAACAAGTGCAACAAGGAATTTATATACAGTAGAATTCCACTCATCCGGATTAATTGGGACAGCGAGGCATCCAGATATGCAGATACTCCAGATAGTTGGATTTTTCTTTGAAGAGGCTACATTGGCAGTTTGAAGTGGGAAAAAGTTTCTACAAATGGTGGTTTAGGCTACATATTTATTTACGTACATATAAAACACTAATACATAATATTTGACAATTGAGTGAAAAATTTAAGCTGTAAAAGATTTAGTACAATTACAGGTAGAAAATGTTTACCCAAAAGGCCAAGCCAATCCGGATAATCGGCAATCCAGGTAACCAGTGCCCGGATAGGTGGAATTATTCTGTGATTGGGGTTTCGTGATGTACGTACTTGTTACTTTTCCTGGTAATGTCAGAATGTGGAGTTTGATGGAAAGCACATGTACTGCTATTTTACAGAGGAGGAA
>Ga0209629_10004744_pt1 | contig 10130 bp, 13 predicted proteins | sample TergutCu122P5_FD_187286 | JGI IMG/M metagenome (GOLD analysis project Ga0209629, IMG submission 187286) | Cubitermes ugandensis P5 segment gut microbial communities from Kakamega Forest, Kenya - Cu122 P5 (SPAdes) (version 2) | ecosystem: Host-associated > Arthropoda: Insects > Digestive system... | reverse complement strand
ATAAATCACTTAAACGGTGACGTTGAGACAGTTGAACTTTTGCGGACAAAAGATACTTTTGAAGAATTTGGAAATCTACCTCTTGTTTGGGTAAAGATGATTTGCCCATCTACAGGAACTACATACCTGCAAGGCGTAGAACCTCATCATACCAATGCGATAGAAGCTATTGCTTCTTTATCTCCATTCAAAAAAGAAGAGTATAAATTTAATTTAAGAAGTTAATATGAAATCATTGAATTATGCATGTATAATCATTTTCTCTGCGATCGGAATAGCCGGTATTGCAGGGATTTGTTTAGGAGCAATTCACCACGTTGTAACCGTGTTGTTTTGCTCCTTAATTATATTGGTATCTTATCTGGATAATAAACGAGAAAATAATTATTAGATGACTATGAAAACAAATCAGAATATGATTCGCAAAATGGGTGAATTTGATGTAATTCAAAGGACATCGGACGGATATTTTAACGCAACGCATTTATTCAATCAATGGAATGCAAAATATCCAAATGAGCAACGTCGCCTCGATCATTTTTGGACGATAACCGGAATCGAAGATTTAATGAAGGAAATAGTTAAAAATGAGCCAAATATATCATCCCTGAAAATCGGGGATGATGTTAACAAGCTAACATTTAACGAATTAAAATCTATCGTTTCAAAGACTTCAAAATCGAATAAGGGGGAAAGCGCAGGCACATCCATGCATCCTGTTCTTTACGTCAAGTGCGCAATGTATCTTTCTCCACGTTTTGAATACCATGTATTGAAATTCGTTTCGGATGAAATGATAAAATACCGCAATGAAGCCGGAGACGAATACCGGAATCTTTCATCCGCTATCCGAAAAATTGTATCAGCAGACTTTATGCCTATCGCAATGAGCAAAATCGGAGAAGCTGTAAATTGGATTATTTTTAATAAACATGAATCCGGAATAAGAAATCAATTCGGAGAAGAAAGTAAGCAACGGGAATTATCGCTTTTTGAGAAAAAACTTTCCGAATTAGTCAATGAAGAATTTTTAACAAATTATGAGCAGGTATTAAACTACCTGAAAAGAAAGTATAAAGAAAAATATTACCCGAAAATTTTTGCTTCATGAAAACAGGATTAACAATCGAACAATACGAGCGCCTTAGGGCATCGTATTACGGACGCTATGAACCGGAAACAAACACCTACGAAATGTTAGGTAAACCTCCTGAAATGGAAAAGTGCGACTTCTGCGGCCTTTACCATGATCCGGAAGAGCTTAAAACGGAAAACTCATTATGGAGTTTCCGATACTGTCCCAAATGCGCTTCGGTAGCTTACGAAAACATCTATGATGAATTAAGTAATGAAGCAGATGACGAGAGATACAGAAACGAGATGCTTGTATTGGCCGGTGAATGAATGAAAACGAAAGAAAATAAAACTTTCATAAAATAATAAAAATAAAAAAACTATGATTATCAAACAAAAAGGAGAAATTTCTCCTAAAGATTGTTCCGTAGGTATCATCTACGGATTGGCAGGTGTCGGTAAAACGACTTTATGCGGAAAAGATAAAAGTCTTTTGATAGACTTGGAAGATGGCGTATTAAGATCAAGCGCCGATTGCGAAGTTGCACAAAATGTAACACTTAAGGACATTATGGATTTGATAAAATCAACCGAATATAGAGATATATCGATCGATACGGGTGATGAGCTTATCAGGCTTATATCATCCGACTGCAAGAGTGAAAATCCGAAACTTCAATCGGCAAGTCAAACGCTTCGTTTATACGGAGCCGTACTCGATAAGTTAATTTACTTTATCGGGGAAGTAAAAAAGTCAGGGAAAAACGTTGTTTTCGTTTGTCACGGTAAAAAAGACGAAAGTACGGATACTCAACGATTCATTCCGAGATTCGGAAGCGAAAACAACAATATAGAGTTGTTTAAGATATGCGACTTTATCGGATACCTGTACGCACAGGGATCGGATCGTTTTTTAACTTTTGATCCATCTGATTTCAATAACTGCAAAAATTCTTTGCAGATACCAACTCGAAAAATTTCAAAAAACGACAACATATTTGAAATATTGAAAGACGCGAGAATAGAATTAGCGTTGGAATTCGAGGGAAAAAAGACAAAACTCACCGAATACATTTCACGATTGAGTATTTGCGATGATATTGAGGAATTAAATCTTATCGGAGTAGAATTAAGAGAAAATAAAATTTTCGATAAGGAAATAATAAAATTATTTTCAAAACGAAAAAAAACATTGAGTAATGTTGCGTAAAATAGACCATACACATGAATTCAGCTATTCCCTCGTAAGAAGATATGAGGAATGGCTGAATTCGGAAAGAGACTACAATCGCTTTTACGGAAATTCTGAAAATTCGCCTATTCCGGATGAATATGAACTTGGGAAGAAATTAGAATTTTACTCTTCTTTGTTTAAGTTGCAATTCAAACCGGAATTTGAACGTGACGATACGTCGCTTATATTAGGAAAAGTATTTGAAAATGCATTAAATAATGCGTTGTCTTTATCTTCTAATAGTGAAATTACCGTATTCGAATTTATAAATAATAAAAGCGAAAGTTACAACATAGTGTTGAATCCGGATTTTATAACTTTGGTTGAAAACAGAAAAACTAATCCTCCGAAACAACAGGTTGAAATTAAAGGGATTCTTCCAAACGGATTAAAATTTATCGGTTATGCCGATGAGGTTTATGAAAATTGCATAATAGATATAAAAACCACATCGAATTTCAGTAAGTTAAATTATGATACATCGTTGCAAATTCCATTATATCTTCATTTTATAAATGATTATCTTATTCAACGCGGATTTTACCAAGTAACGGAATTTTACCGTTCAAAAGCTATCGGTAAAAACGAATTTTTGATGAAAGATACATTTATGATTGAATGTTCGCATATAACGGAAAGTCAATTAACTGTATTTTCCGATCTATGTATGGAAATTCTGAAGAACGTATCAATATTTGAAAATGACGTTGAAAAATACTCAAATTATTTTATATGAACTACATAACTCCAATATCCGATCTAAACAAAGAGGCCGAACAAATACAGGCATTTTGTGAGGTAACTCCGAGCGACAACCCGCAGGAAATTGCGGAAAGAATTGCCGATATTGGTGTCCTAATCGCACGTTCAGGAAAGATGTTAGCAGACGCCAAATATCACCTGAATCAAAAGAAAAAAGACGAAACGGTTGATATGGTGATAAAAATAATTTCAAAAGAGAAATTATCTGCAAAAGTGCAAAACGCTTTGGTTGATAGTATATGCAGAGATGAGCAATATTTATGTGATTGGATTGAACGTCTCAATAGAACATGTGTGCACCAACAGGAAGCGATGCGCTCGCTATTGAGTTATGAGAAGGAATCTATGAGGGTAACAAAAATAGGTTATTAAAATGAATCTTGTTTTTCATAGTGAAACGGCTTATCCGGTTCGTGAGAATAGGGTAAGCAAAAATAGGGGCTACAACTTTCAACGTTAATCGGAAAGTGTATAAAGGATTCGATTCCTGAGCCCCACAAAAGCTGAGTTAATTAATTGATTGTTTAACATTAAAATTTAAAATTATGGCATGCAAACCGAAACCGGGTAAAATCCCGATTAAAAAGTAAAAAGCGGAGCGTTTGGAAGGTTGGCTATCTGTTACAAAAGCCGGTTCGATTCCGGCAAACGCACAAACATAAATAAATGATATGAACAATAAACAAGGATTTGATTTTGGAGATTATGTATTAATAGAGCAGAAAAGATATGGAGTGCCAAATGAGATGTATCTACATGAAGTTATGGGACAATTAGAATCAAATTATTATGTAGATGTTCCGGTACAATCTCCTGCGACAGAAACTATACATGACAAAATAGTCCCTGTTGTATCATGTGTTTGCTGCGGAGTTTGCGAGAAAGATATTTTAAGATATAGAACCGATAATGTAAAATCAAATGAAAGCTAAAGAAAAATACATCGAATTTCTTCAATCCAAGATGGCAATCAGCATGCAATCCGGATTTGATGTTTCGACAGAGGAAATGACTGCGGGATTGTATCCTCACGTCAAAGATTCCGTTAAGTGGGCGGTCAAAGGCGGATGCCGAGCGATATTCTCAAGTTTCGGAATGCAAAAAACGGTTACACAGTTGGAAATCGAACGTTTGATTATCAAATACGAAGGCGGGAAAGGTCTCATTGTTTGCCCGAAGCGGGTTGTAGGAGAGTTTATCGAGCAAGCAAAAAAATATATCGGAATTGACGTTGAATATGTACGGACAATGAGTGAAGTCCGAGCCTGCCAAACCGACATAATGATTACGAATTATGAGCGTGTGCGAGACGGTGAAGACGGCGTCAGGATTGAGCCGTCTTATTTCAAAGTAACATCACTCGATGAAGCGTCGGTACTCCGAAATTACGGAACAAAAACCTATCAGGAGTTTCTTCCGCTGTTTTCGGAAGTCAAATACCGGTTTGTTGCGACGGCTACTCCGGCGCCGAACCGTTTCAAAGAGTTAATCCATTATGCCGGATATTTGGGAATAATGGATACCGGACAGGCTTTGACGCGCTTTTTCCAAAGAGACAGTACAAAGGCGAACAATCTTACTTTGTATCCACATAAGGAGAAGGAGTTCTGGCTGTGGATGTCAACTTGGGCGCTCGTGATAACCAAGCCGTCGGACATCGGCTATCCTGATGACGGCTATATTATACCCAATTTATTGACATTTGAAGAAATAGTTAATGTTGACCATTCTACTGCGGGATTCGACCGTGACGGTCAGGCTAAGTTATACCGTGAATCGGCGCTCGGATTGCAGGAAGCTGCCAAAGAGAAAAGAGACAATTTACCTCAAAAGATTGAGCGCATCGTTGAAATAATCAATCGACCGGAAAACAAGGATGACCATTTCATTATCTGGCACGATCAGGAAGCTGAACGACACGCTATCTGCAAAGCTATTCCCGAATGTAAAGCTGTTTACGGTTCGCAGGATGATGATGAAGCCGACCGGATAGTGGATGATTTCAAAACCGGTAAATTGAAATATCTTGCCGCCAAACCGGAAATGCTTGGGGAAGGTATCAATTTTCAATACCATTGCCATAAAGCGATTATGTTGATTGATTATCGTTTTAACGATAAATTTCAGGCAATCCACCGGATTTACCGTTTCATGCAGGCGCACGATGTTTCAATTTGGTTTGTTTATGCCGAATCCGAAGGGGAAATATTCAAATCGTTCATGCAAAAATGGAAACAGCACAACGAAATGATTCAAAAACTAACGGACATTTTTATTGAAAACGGAATTTTCGGAATCAATGCCGAAAAGAAAATGATGCGTTGGATGTTCGCTTCTCGTGAAGAACATTCGGGAAAGCTGTACCGGTCAATCAATAATGATAATGTTTTGGAATGTATGGAAATGAAAGATAATTCAGTGGATTTGATTGTTACATCCGTTCCTTTCTCCAATCATTACGAATACACGCCCACTTACAATGATTTCGGTCATAATACCGATAACGACCGTTTCTTTGAGCAAATGGACTTTCTCACGCCGGAACTCCTGCGGATATTGAATCCGGGGCGGGTTATGGCAATACATGTTAAGGACCGTATCCTTTTCGGTAATGCAACCGGTAAAGGATTTCCTACGCTTGACCCGTTTCATTCAATGTGCATTTCACACTACTTGAAACATGGATTTCAATTGTTTGGAATGATTACGGTCGATACGGATGTTGTCCGTGAAAACAATCAAACCTACCGATTGGGATATTCTGAAATGGTCAAAGACGGTTCAAAAATGGGCGTAGGATGTCCGGAATACATTTTGTTGTTTCGTAAACTTCCGACTGACACAACCAATGCTTATGCCGATATTCCGGTTCTGAAATCAAAAAACGGTTATTCGCTTGCAAAGTGGCAAATCGATGCGCACGCCTCTTGGAAATCGTCAGGAAATACGCTTTTAGATGTATCCGATATTTCTCAAATGGATATAGCGCAAATCCGGACCGTATTCCGAAACTTTGAAAGTGAAAATATCTACAATTACGAACGACACGTTCATTTTGCCGAATTTCTTGAAAGTAAAAATAAGCTTCCCAAGACTTTCATGGCAATTGACCCTGTGAGCAAAAAAGAATGGATTTGGGACGATGTTACAAGGATGCGGACGCTTAACTCAAAACAATCGCAAAAGAAACGCCAGATGCACATTTGCCCGCTTCAGCTCGATATTGTTGAACGGTTGATAGAACGATATTCAAACAAAGGAGATGTCGTATTCGACCCATTCGGAGGTATTCAAACGGTACCTTATTGCGCAATAAAAATGGGAAGATTCGGACTGTCAACCGAATTGAATTATGACTATTGGAAAGACGGTTTAAGTTACCTTCGGGAAGCCGAACTTGGCGTATTATCGCCTACATTGTTTGATTTAATGGAAATGGAGGTAGAGGTATGAAAACAGTATATATCAGTGTTCCGATAACCGGAAGAAAAATAGAGGATGTTAAAGAGCATATATCATTTGTGACATATACGTATTTGCAAGAATATGAAATAATTAATCCTCTAAAAATATTTGATGTGTTAAAAAGAGAGGTGAATGAAATTCCAAGTTATGCAAAAATAATAGGATTTGACATCATGTTTTTGATTGAACAATCTGACGCCGTCTTTTTCTGTCGTGGCTGGCACGAAAGCAAAGGATGTCAATTGGAATTTGCGGCGGCGAAGATTTATGATAAAGAGATAATGTTTGAATAGATATGGATATATTAAGTATTAATAGCTCTAATAACTTGCTGTATATCAATATAGTATTTATCTTAGCGGAAAGTTAAAAAAATGAAAACAATAGTAACATTTAGCGGTGGAAAAGACAGTTTAGCGGCTCTTCTTTGGATTCGGAATAATTTCACAAAGAATTTCACAGCGATTTTTTGTGATACCAGATGGGAAAGTCCGATAACATATCGCTATATTAATGAAATAGCCGACAAACTTGGGTTTAACCTTGTTGTATTGAAGTCAAAAAAATACGATGGATTAATAGATTTGGCAAAGAAAAAGAAAAGGTTTCCGTCATCACAAAGACGTTTTTGTACTTCCGAATTAAAGTCTATTCCTACGATTGATTATTTGCTTGACGTTGTTAATGATGACTTTATTGTAATACAAGGCATACGTAGTTCCGAATCCGAAAGCCGCTCAAAAATGGCAGCACAATGTAATTATTTCAAATATTACCTTGAGCCATACGGAAAGGATAAAAACGGAAAAGACAAATTTTACACCTACCGCCGGAAAGAAATTTTATCGTTCAGCAAAACCCATGCCACCGATGTCTGGCGTCCTGTTTTTGAATGGAGTGCACAGCAGGTGATAGATTATATTCTTGAAAATGGATCAGAACCGAATCCTCTGTATAAAATTGGATTTAAGCGGGTGGGGTGTTTTCCCTGTATTATGTCTGCACAAACGGAACTTTACCAAATTACACAACGATTTCCTGAGAGGATAGACGAAATTGCTAAGTACGAAAAAGAATGTAAAAGTTCTTTTTTAGGACAGGATTCAATACCGAAATACGCCTACAAAGGAAGCTATCCACTAATTACAGACGTAGCGCGGTATGTGAAAGGAAAGTATGATGCAGGTACTTTATTTGACGAATACACAGCTACAAGTTGTATGAGTTATTACGGATTATGCGAGTAAAATATGAACACTAATAACAAAAAATATGAACGAACAAAAGAACCGGTCTCCATAAAAGAGATTATCCGTAGAGAATACCCGCTTTTGGCGGAAAGATTTGAAAATAATAAAAATAAGGTGGTTAAAAATGAAAGATTCGTTTATTCTTAAAACTTCATGGCGGAGTGTATTTGACGACCTGTCTGACAAACAAGCAGGAGTATTAATCAAGGCTGTATTCAATTATATGGCTACGGGAGAGAAACGTGACGATTTTAATGATGGGGAAATCAAAATGGCTTTTAAATTTATCTCTTTAGATTTAGATTATAATAACGAAAAGTATAATGCTAAATGCGAAACAAACAGGATAAATGGCATGAAAGGGGCTGATTTTGGGAAGCTTGGCGGAAGACCCCCCAAGCAAGAAAAACCCCCAAAAACCCCCAACGGGGATAACGAAACCCCGAAAACCCCCTATAATGATAATGATAATGATAATGATAATGATAATGATAATGATTTAAATCCCCCCTTACCCCCCTTAACGGTCGGTAAGGATGTTTCTGAAAAATCTTGGAGAGATGACTTTGAAATATACCTGACAGACTTACGGAATGCTTATAAAGCAGCCGTAATTGATACTGCGTATATAACCGAAAGGGCTAAGTATCACCCCGGATTGGATGTTAAACTCTCGCTGGAGAAAAGCTGCAAAGAATTTTGGGCTACGGAGGCGGGTTGGAAACACAAAAAAAGAGGGAAATCAAATGAATTGAATTGGCGAACTACTTTCACAAAGTCTTTAGACCAGAAATTCAATCACGTATGGATTCAAAAAACAAAAGATGATGAAGAAAAAGGAAAATCATATAGAAAGCTCTGAAATTACAGGTCGATTACTTCCTCATGCGGTAGATTTTGAGGAAGCTATTTTAGGAGCTATCATAATTGAAAAAAAGGCTTTTGAAATTGCAAGCGAAACAGTTACGTCCGAAATGTTTTATTTAAAAACAAACGAGATGATATTTGAGGCTTGCAAATGTTTGGATTCGGAACAAAAGCCGATTGATTTACTTTCGGTAATCGAAAAATTACGACAAAACGGAACGCTTGAGGAAGTCGGAGGAGTTACTTTTATTTCAGAACTTTCTCAAATAGTTGTTTCTTCATCACACTTGGAGTATCATTGCCGGATAGTTGCGCAAAAGTATTTGGCAAGGAAAGCAATCGAATACATGAATGAAAGTGTTTCCCAATGCTTTGACGAAACAAACGATATTGACGATGTTATTGCGGATATATCGCTTAAAATTGAAAAATTACAGGAATCGACTTTCGTAAAATCGGAAACAACACAATTGCGTGATGTTATGAAACAATCAATTGAGCAAATGTATGAAAGGAAGGATAACTACGATAAAGGCTTACAAACCGGAATAAATACCGGTTTGGCAGACTTAAACCGTATTACCGGAGGGTGGCAAAAGTCGAATCTTATCATTATTGCCGGTCGCCCATCAATGGGAAAGACGGCAATTGCTCTGCATTTTGCAAAGTCTGCGGCACGAATGGGAGTTCCTGTTGTTATATTTGAGCTTGAAATGACAGATGTTAAGCTGTCCGACAGATTACTGATTTCAGAATCGAATGTTGACCCAAATTCATTCAAAGTCGGAAGATTGACCAATGACGAATTAAAAAGTATTGAATTGGCAGTCGGAAAACTTTATGATTACAAGATTAACATTGATTCAAATTCAGTAGTTACAATGGATTATATCCGTAATCGCAGCAGGTTATTAAAAAAGCAAGGAAAATGTGAAATGATAATTATCGACTATTTACAATTGATTGAAGATTCCGGAGCTAAAAACACCAACAGAGAGCAAGAGGTGGCTCGTATGAGCCGGAAGGCAAAACTTTTGGCAAAAGAATTAGACATACCGGTATTGCTTTTGGCGCAATTAAGCCGAAAGGTAGAGGAAAGAAGCAATAGGAAGCCTATGCTTTCAGATTTAAGGGAATCAGGCGCTATTGAACAGGATGCGGATATTGTTATTTTTATCTATCGTGATGAATATTACAATGAAAATTCGGATAAAGGAAAAGGTAATTTGATTATTGCAAAGTATAGAGACGGTTATACCGGTGAAATTGATTTTGCTTACAACGAAAGTATGACAAATATATTTGATTGCGACAAAATCGGACAATCCGAATTAAAGCCTATTGTATCGAATAATTATTACGAAAAAGAAGAAACACCGTTTTGAGTTATGGAAAATAAAATACATTCAATTGAAAAAGGTTCAACCGATGCGTTATTTTCATATTTCACAACCGAAAAATATGGAAATTACAAAGGT
>Ga0209629_10004743_pt1 | contig 10130 bp, 7 predicted proteins | sample TergutCu122P5_FD_187286 | JGI IMG/M metagenome (GOLD analysis project Ga0209629, IMG submission 187286) | Cubitermes ugandensis P5 segment gut microbial communities from Kakamega Forest, Kenya - Cu122 P5 (SPAdes) (version 2) | ecosystem: Host-associated > Arthropoda: Insects > Digestive system >... | reverse complement strand
TGTGTGTGTGTGTGTGTGTGTGTGGTGTGTGTGTGTGTGTGGTGTGTGTGTGTCACTTCAAGTTTTGTAACTATTTTAATTTAAGTTGCTGTGGTTATAATGCACTTTGTGAATTCTCCAACGCTGTTCTCTTTAATATTCTACAATCCCTAATAGCATGGTGAACGGGCGAATTTGTGAGGGAAGAGCGTCAATCTAGGGCCATAAAATGATGTGTTGTGTCTTAGAAACATAAGCAAGTTTCTTTCCAGAAATATTTCTGTTGACTGCGAAGTAAAAATATTGTGATAGTAAGAAATTTTTTTCTTTTGCTTTTGGTTTTATTGCAATAACTAATGAACAATCTCAGCCAATCATGCGAAATTTAGTAATGAGTTACATCATAAATAAATAATTATTCCTTATGAAAATTACATATGTGTCAACAGCTTAGTTATAAATATGACTATGGTGAAACTTCGAGGTTGTATAGACAAATTTTTCGTACACAGTAGCTGTATTTAGGTAATAATTTCTTCATAAAAGAAAACAAAACAGCATTACTAATAGGTGTTCTAGAATAGAACAATAACATTTATGTGTCCCACATATAAATCCTTGTTTTTTTTAAAATAGATTTCAGTGTTTTAAGGCGCCATGTATGTATGTGTTGACTCCACAATGTTCCCGGAATCACTTTATTTCTAAGAAACACAAAACAATACACTCATTTAAGCTACATGTCCTTCAAAATGGTCCCCTTGTTGAACACACCCTTCTGTCAGCGACTGTAAAGGTGCTTGAAACGTTTCTGGAAGCCATTTTGTGAAAGCCTTTTCAGCTCTTCCGTCACATTCTTAACTATATCAGTAGAATCACGAAAACGCCGTCCCGTACATGAGGATTTCAGTCGAAGGAACAGGTAAAAATCCGTTGGGGATAAGTCAGGAGGGTGTGGGGGTTCTTCGCTGTTGTCTTATTGTTCGTTGCGAAGAAACCCTTAACCAAAACCGACCGGTGTGCTGGAGCATTGTCGGAAAGGAGAAACCGAATGATTGTTCTCCATTTTTCGCTGCTTTTCCTTCTGACCTCTTCCCTAAGGCGAAGAAGGATGTCAGTTTACATTTCTTTATTCACAGTTTTACCCTCAGAGATAGACTTATAATTATACCAATGAATTCCTGTAATTCTAGGTGACATTTTCCGGTTGTGTATTTCTTATCATTAACGTATTACATTCTTATAATTAAAATGTTATATTGAATATAACACTTTAATGGTAAGAAATACTCAAAAGGATGACATGACCTAATGTTGTACAGATAGGCAAACTCGTATCCTTAACAAGAACAAGAACACAAACAGAAAACTAAGGATATTTATTGAAAATACCTATTTTAACAAAAAGTGTTTAGACCGAATATGGTTGTGTTTATCGGTTAAAATAACGCTTTCATAAATTCCTGTAAATTATACCAGCAATTCCGGGAAAGTTTTGAAGCTACTAGTAAATATATATAGAGGCTATACATACCTATATATGTACACATAGACGGCTATTGGGAAAAAGTGAAGTACCCATGCATGATTTTTTTCTTTTTAAATAACCAAAAAGACGCAGTAATTATCCAAATTTATTCTATTATAAAACTCTACATGTTTCGGGCATCTACACTGCTCATCATCAGGAGTTTTTCTACTGTACATTCGGCACTGATAAGTTTCATGCAGGTTTTTGGTGACCGCTTCCAAGCGGAGTCAGGATGGAACATCAAAAACCTGCATGAAACTTATCAGTGCCGAATGTACAGCAGAAAAACTCCTGATGATGAGCAGTGTAGATGCCCGAAACATGTAGAGTTTTATAACAGAATAAATTTGGATCATTGTTGCGTCTTTTTGGTTATTTAAAAAGAAATCTATTACGATGCACGGTAACATGAATGTAAAGTTACCCATGCATGTGTTAGGTGCGTCATTTGCTCTGCGCCATATGTCGTAACGTAATTTGTACGTTGCTTTCGACCTACTTGTTCTAAAGTCCAGTGACATGCCCCTGACTCACATTTATAAGATTCTGAGTTCGAATCTCGGTCTGGCACGGGTGAAAATCAGTGAGGCTTCCCGAAATCCGACATCAATCCCTCCTATCCCCTGGTGTGTGTTCTGATACGCGTGCTACATGCCTTGCCTGTATCTTTCCCCGTAATTTTATCACCCAAATAGTAATTGGTGAAAAGTACTAATTGTGACGATAATCATGATGCCATGTACTGTATATAGAATGTTGCTTTTTAGTTTGAACAGCGTTTGATCCTGTAGGTCGTTACCTAAGCTTTGGAGGAAACTTGTCCTCGTATTTAAGCTATAGCATGGAGCAAGCACATTTCTTCGGAACATCAGTAACCACATACAGAATTACAGATATCAAAACGCAGAAGGTCGCAATGTAATTTCCAAACTTATCAGTTCTGCTTTCATTCATCAAGATCCGAGACCAAGGCTCATATTCAAATTTAAAATAGTAGGGAAAATTGCAAACATTATATGCCTATGAATTTTATATTTGATTTTCCGTGCATCATAAGTCTATAATATAATATATAATAAACCAACAAGATGCAACTCTGGCAGTATTTTGTTTATTAAAAACTACAAGTATGCTCTACATGTTTCGGACGCCCTTTGCCTCCATCATCAGGAGCACTATAAACTGTAATAGCAGCCACTGGTGTTTGTTATGAGTGTTTTGAAACTCATGACAAACACCAGTGGCTGCTATCACAGTTTATAGTGCTCCTGAAGATGGACGAAAAGGGCGTCCGAAACATGTAGAGCATACTTGTAGTTTTTAATAAACAAAATACTGCCAGAGTTGCATCTTGTTGGTTTATTATATATTATATTATTATATGCCTATGTTTTAATATTACGAACGTGAGATAACAGACACAAAACAAAGTTCTTGTGTTAGCATTGCAAGTTTCTGTTAGCACTCTACCGCATTCCGTTCCCAAATGCGGAAGTCTGTATTTGTATTTCATAAGCGCATGTCACCGAGATAGGAACAGGATTATCATGCGCAAGGACTTGGACCGCTAATTGGAGCACACGTCTTCCAGTCATCGTTTCAGATAAGTGTAACTATGCAGTCTCATAAATATATATATACATATATATATATGTTTGATTTTATAAAATCATGCAGTAGAGTGTTAAGTATTGGTAGGCCCATCTTGAATTAGCATTGCTAATGTAGATAACTGCCGTTCCCGGTGGCCGCGCGGTCTAAGGTTACGGCTGCATTGGTGCCAGAACCGACAGGACAGTCTGGACAGACTCCAGACAAGGAAGTAATAACCAGCCATTTTATTGCTTATGGTAGCGGCTACATTAAACCCGATCCAACAATCCACAATAAGCCGGCCGATTGGGTTCACTGTAGCCGCTGCAGTAAAAAATAAAGTGGATGATTTTCACTTCCTTGTCTGGAGTCTGTCCAGACTGTTGTGTCATTTCTGCCTCCGATGTAGCCGTATCTTAAGGCGTAGGTCAGCTACCGCTCGCTTGCTGATATCGTGGGTTCGAATCCTGCCTGGAGCATGGGTGTCTGTCTCTTGTGAGTGTTGTCTTTTGTCACGTAGAGGTCTCTGCTTCGGACTGGTCACTCGTCCAGAAAAGTGTGGTGTGTCTGAGTGTGATCGTGAAGCCTCGATAATGAGGAAGCCCTGGCCCACTAGGGGTCGTTGCGCCATGAAAGAAAAAATTAACAGGTAACTGCATGTGCACGGGTACAGTCCTTACAACGCCACATCTTGTAGTTCTCCCCGCTCCATATGCAGCATCCACCCGCCTTATTTCCAGTCTAATCGTAGCTAGCATTCCCTGAAAGTAACGTGCTCTTAATTCCATACTGATTTTGGACCAGTGTTAAGTTTGTCACTGTTGTTCTGTAATCGAAGATGCATACTAGCAACTTAAGTTCAATCTGGCCAGAGGGCTGTAACATTTGACACAAAAGCTTACATCTGGTCTTGGTGAAGTCATGCTAAATTGCCTGCTTGAGATATGCAGGTTACTTTGCTCGTCTCCTGAAGAACTCGTCGAGACAGCGCACCAAGTCAGTTGTATCAACACCTACCAACTCACTTACCTTGAGTCTTGTTTTGTTTGTCTCTGAGGAAAGCAAGTATGATCACACAGTCCTTTTTGTTTCCTAATGCGAAGGTCGGTGTAATATTTCGGGCAATCTCATTAAACGTTTTGACAACATAATTACACAACACTTACAAGAGTTTAAATTCTTCTTCTTGGGCTGCTTGACCCTTTAGGGTGGGACTGACAGGTTGTCGCGAAACGTCTATAACTAACGACCAATTTTGCTGCGGAACATCACAGAAGAGCGAGGATCTCAAGTCTTTTTTATTTATCCAACTAATGCACAATTAGATTGCTCTAAATAATGTTAAAATTTACATAAATATTTACATTAAAAGTGCTCCTACATGTTTCGGTTTAAACAACCATCATCAGGGAGCTTGCCATTTGTGCTTTGCTAAAGTTATAATAGTCAGTTAAAATACGTCGTTGAAGACTGTAGGCTCTGCCCACACTACATTGATGTGTTTTGCATTTATCTGAGAACAAACAGCGACTTGTGCCACTTACATCATAAACTGATTTGTTTGCATTAACCGAGATGAAAAGTGTTTACTGCGCGGTACGAACTGGGTCTTTAAATAAAGCAGTCTGCGCTTCGTCTTTAAAGGGTTAATTGTAATGTATCGAGGTTATATGTACGAGTTATATGCGGTTTTTTAAATGCTAACACGCTTTTCCTGATTAGAATGCAGGACCTTCGGAAAAAAAATGAAGGACTTATCGCAGAACTTACCGGGGATTTACATTAAAATTTCTGACTTTACGCAGAGGAGAAATTTTGAAAGTCAACACGAATTCAAGTTCTCTGCAGCTTAAATTTTAAAGGAAATAATATTTTGGGTTCTTTGAATTTCAGTAATACAAATCCGTTTAAGAAAATCGTGAAGTACCTAAAGTCCTGCTAAATCTTACGGTTTTCACGACTTATATATAAAGAAGATTATTCAGTTTTACTTTTCTGGAATATGAAGTGTTTTGCCCTACCGTTGATCAGTACACTAACCCATAAACTCTGTGACGTATTTATTTCAAGCAGCTTTACTCTTTTAGCCTCTTCTCCAAAGACACTTTTGTATTCATCACGGTCCAGCTGTTCGAAACACATTGAGAACCGCAGGCGCCACCACCAAAATCCTCGTTGGTGTGAAAGTAGTGCTTCAAAGGTTAGTAAAATTCATATTTATTCTTTAAGGGTCTATGAGTGTCAAAAAGTTATATGTTGTCTTGTGTGCTTCAGCACAGAACAGACAGGGCTTTCCGGGTTCAAATCCCACTCAAAAAATATTTGGGAATTCACGAGTGAGGATTTTTCCTTCAAAATTTCGTGTTCTGGTGTTATGTACTGACTGAAATATATTTTAATTAATTGTTTCTAATGTCACTCTTATAAATGAAATCCTAGCTATGCTGATATGTCAGATTGTACGTATTTCGTAAGATTTTTAAGAGTGTACATTGAAGAAATATTATTTACTCACTGTAAGAACAGCAAATAAACTAGCTGATACTGATTTCTTTTCAATAAAACCAACCAGACGCGCGAATTCTCAAATTTTATTTTGTCAAAAAATTCTACATGTTTCGGGCATTTCCTTTGCCCACCATCAGGAGTTTTCTGCTGTGCATTCGGCATTGGTATATTTCTTGCATGTTTGATGACCGCTTCCAAGCAGGGTCAGGATGGAACTCGTTCCATCCTGACCCTGCTTGGAAGCATTTTTTGACAAAATAAAATTTGAGAATTCGCGCGTCTGGTTGGTTTTATTGAAAACAAATTTGTTACGATGCACGGTCACATGAACGTATAGCTGGTGCTGAAAATATTATTACATGTCTTCTGGAAGCAAACGGCTCAAATCCTGACCAGGATAGCCACCAACCTGACTGAAGCTTGTGTTTAAGCAGAGGTAAAAGTCACGGTGTAGACTCCTTGTCTTGAAGATGGAGGCCGTCAAGATTTTCGAAAAGCTGGCAATACAGCTTACATCTACGTGATGCTCTCGCCCCTACGTAGGCCCCTTCGTAACAACAAACCGCCATGAAAGCCCAAAATTTTCTACACCATATATGATTAAATTTAAACTCAAATAATTCCAGTGGTCTAGGAGCCTGGGGTAGCCTAGTGGTTAAGGCTACTAGTCGGACGGTCCCGGGATCGATTCCCGGTGGTGTCACTGGATTTTTCAGTGACATTCCTTCCGACTGTACCATGGCCCTGGGGTCGACTCAGCTCCTAGTGAAAATGAGTACCAGGAACATTTCCTGGGGGTAAAGGTGACTGGTGTGTGAGGCTGACAACCTCACCACTTTCATGTGCCGAATGTCATGGAAATCTGGGAGCCTAAACCTCCTGGGACCCTCTGGGCCACACTGGGCCTGTTACAGGAATCCTTTACCTTTTTTATTTCCACTGGTCTATCAAAATATTTCTGCAGAAGAACTGAGGAGAAGGATTGAAACACAATGCACCTGTCTTAGCTCGAAGGGAATACGTTCCTATTTCTTATCAGAACTGGAAGTCTCTTTGTTACTATGACAATTATGTACTTTGGTAATGCACATAAGATAAGGTATAAGAACACATTTTGTGTATGGCCACGTCGTTTGTCAATGTCTCTCCAAATTTTCGGGAAACGTTTGAAGATATTGACACTGAAGATGGCAACTGTAATATTCGCCGAAACGTTGGCAGAACTTCAACAAGGGACACAGCTAAAATCCCAAAACACGTATGTACAGCAATTTATGCTAGTCATTAGGCTTACAATTGTTCTAATGCCACATGATTAGGACACTGAAAAAAAAGAATTTCCTGTGTTTTTTGTTTAGCCGGTTTGATATAAAAGGCCATTTTATGAGCGTTGTGTACAAGGTAGCATGTGTCATGCAGGGACAAACATCTTGTCATCCTAAGAGAAGAGATCGAAGAAGACGCTCTCGATTCCAGCATCACAAACGACGAAAGCATAAACGAAAGAGAGGTGAAATCTTTCGCGTGGTCCGTGTGTCGGCATCTAATTTACCTCTCAATAAACGGCTTCCAACAGTTCATCAACAGTCATCACCAACGCAGTCGTTACCTTACAGTCATCATTCATCATGGGTACCAATTCATCACAAACACAAGCTGGAAAGACCACAGCACAGTCCCGATATCGCTTCCAGAGGACTGCCTCTACAATTCCAGTACGATAGCAAATGGTATGGCAGGTGGAGCAGGTGGTCTCCTTGTTCCATATCGTGCACCACACAGAGATTCAGGTTCGTATTCGCTTCATATGCCTTGTTCCCTTGAGTGGTGTTCGTGACAGACATGTCACTTGCTGGTAAAAGCCACGTCTTGGGAACGGTGCACTTTACAAGCAATGGCCACTTGTCCCTTTCCCACAGACTCTCGGGAAATGTGATAAAAAACCGGAAAAGAAATTACAGTTTTATTAGTTACAATATTTGCATTTCCGCAGATTCTGAAATGGATCTTAACAAAGCAACCACAGAATTTAATGTGATCTTATGTTTTTCGCGTATGTAATTTTTATTTCTTAACTTTATCAACAAATATCAGAACTTTGTCTCATTTTCTTACGTTTTATTAACCTTTTTTTACCTTCTGATGTTCCCCTACAATGTATTGGTTAATGTCGTTACTAATTTGATGTCTTGTCAGTGCGATAAATAATCCGCTGAGTGGTGGCTTACATAAGTTAATATTTATCTGAGAATCTACCATCGTTACCGAAACACTCCTCTTATAGAGTAAGGGATAATTTATGGTGGAATATTACGAAATTATATAAATCTAAATTTGTTTCTGTGACGTACTCCACAGGTGGTGTAAACGGCCTGCCTTCTGCAGGAGTGGCTATATAAGGGAAGTAGCTTATTGTTACATAGAAGGTAGCTTCTGCCAAAGATGGATATACAGACAGATTCAACAGCAAAACGACGAAGAAAATGAAGGTAAATTAAATAGTGAAGTGTGCTAGAATAAGAAATTCTATTGTGAAACCTGCCTGGCTCGTACGTGCTATTTGCAGTTCAGTGTAAGAGTAAAGAATTTTAGTATTGCAGTTTGACATGTGTTGGGGCCTTAGTTATTGACATTTTAGACACACGCACATGTATGTACCACACACACACGCGCGCGCAAACCCCTCCTCCTTTTTCCCCACGTTTTCCTACTAGAAAAAACAAAATCTTTGGAAAATTTTAGACTGTGATACCAGAACTAAATGAAGTAGCCTGACACGGACTTAAAATAAATTTCGGAAATATTATTTGGTTATCAGGACGCCTAAAAGGCATAACTATATAGTTCCAGCTAGCGTCGATATTTAGCACGTGTGGATCGCTACATTCCCCTTCATATGTCAATATGGCATGGTGTTTAGTTGCAGGGGCATCTTTAGTTGTTCATAAATTGCAATATCTCAAGCAGTGAATTAGTCCAGAGCCCAGATATCGGTGCTTTTAAACTACACAGCTCGAATATAACTTGAATCTTTTTTAATCGAGCGTCTGGCTACTGAAACTGAAACTCAACTCATTAAGAATTTCTGTCCCTAGAAGGCATTGCTTTGTACAGACACTGATTGCCATTCCATGTGCTTAGCCGATGTAGACGGGGAGGATGACAGTGGTGTCTGGAGCCGAGGAAGCAGCAGAGACGGGGTCTATAACGGCGCGGAAGAAGCCAAGGCGCCTCGACGGATGGACTGCGGAACTGTGAACCACACAGGCGTCTGGTCCTTACGCAGGATCATCGGTGGACATCCAGCGCAGAAGGGACGGTGGCCGTGGCAGGTGGCCATCCTCAACAGGTTCAAGGTACTTGATCAACTTATGCCTGAATCGATTTCCTGTAGCTACACATAAACCTATCTCTGTGGAGGTTATTATTATTATTATTGTTGTTGTTGTTAGAAATTTATAATTAATTTGATTACATTTTGTTCAGTCTTATTACATTGTCTTCCTTTATCAATTAACTGTGCAGTGTCTGTGTTTTGTACATTGTTGCAATCAAGTGTTCTTTCAACTACTGGCCCTGCGAAGCTAAGCCTGCATGTCAATAAATGTAACTGAGTGAAACTGTGTTACCAACATATTCAGGACAAAATAGTCTCTCGTAAAAAATTGTAATTGTACTTTTAAAATTATAATATTTTAGTGGTTTTTTTTACGTTTTCTTATCTCTTTTCTAGGTGTTTTCTTAACCCTGGGTATTTTCCGTATGTTTCATTGCTGTCTTCGTAATTGGCCTTATGACTGCATATTAATAACAAAGAATTGAATAATAATGATAATAATTATTATTATTTTTATTCAATTCTTTATTATTAATATGATGGCACTTAATAATAACTATTATTATTATTATTATTATTATCATCATCATCATTATCATCGAATTTCTCACTTCTCAGCTTTACCTGGGAAGTATTCACCTATCCTGGGATTTAGTAATCAACAGGATTAGGTTCGGTGGTCTTATTCATAGTTTTGTGAGTTTCTTACAATTGAACACGTGCCAAGAATTACAGATTTTTGCATTTGTATATATGTATTTGGATGCAAGTTAAGTCTCTTTAGACTTTGTGGTAGTTACTTTGGAATTACTCCCGTACATGATTTTGCCATCGGCATCACTTTTGCTGCATTTTGCTTCCACATAGCGCATGTTTCATACGCCAGTTCTTGGTATTTGTTTTGTTTGTCAGTTATTGTTTTGGCGAGAATATGTGTATTCGGGACAGCTACGCCTATCGAACTGTCCCGAATACACATAATCTCGCCAAAACAATAACAGACAAACAAAACAAATACCAAGAACTGGCGTATGAAACATGTGCTATTATTGACTATACATTAATTACCAACTTAATGCACTGATTATTATTTACTCATAAAATACTATTCTCCTCTACATGTTTCGAGCATCAAGTGCTCATCTTCAGGAGGACATAGTTGTATACACGCAGCGTACGGTA
>Ga0209629_10004742_pt1 | contig 10130 bp, 5 predicted proteins | sample TergutCu122P5_FD_187286 | JGI IMG/M metagenome (GOLD analysis project Ga0209629, IMG submission 187286) | Cubitermes ugandensis P5 segment gut microbial communities from Kakamega Forest, Kenya - Cu122 P5 (SPAdes) (version 2) | ecosystem: Host-associated > Arthropoda: Insects > Digestive system >... | reverse complement strand
TACAACAAGCTGGGGCAGCTCACGTCCGAGAAAGAGGTTCTGGCGAACAACCGCACCCTGCGGCAAACCGCCTACACCTACGACGACGCCGGCAACCTGCTGTTCAAGATGAGCTCCGGCGTGGATGTGGACCGCCGCGACGAGAGTGTCAGCTACAAATACGACGCCGCGAACCAGCTCGTCAGCTCCACGACCGATGGCGCGGTGACAAACTACACCTACGATCTGGCCGGAAATCTGCTATCTGACGGCGCGTACACCTATACCTACGACACGCAAAACCGCCTGCTGAGCAAGACCGGCAGCGACGGCGCGTACACTTACACCTATGACCCCGCCGGCAACCTGCTCACCGAGACCGCGCCGGACGGCACGACGACATACACCTACAATACGCAGAACAAGCTCATCACCGGCACAAAGTCCGACGGCGAGAGAAGCGCCTACACCTATGATGCCTTGGGCGCGCGGATCGAGAACGTGCAGGTGCGCCTCAACCAGAACGCGGGCTATGCCAACGAAGCGTTGGACAACGGCTCCAGCCGCATTCCGGACTATCTCCCCGCCCTCTCCGATGGCCGCGCCACGGAGCAGCGCAGTTGGGAGACCGAGGTCGGCACCGTCCAGCAGGACAACTACGAGACGGTCACGACACACTATACGCCGGACTACATGTCCAACGCGAACCGCGACATCATGCAGACTGAGGACGGCAGTTGGGTTTCCAGAATCGTGTATGACCCCTTCGGTGTGCGGTTCAGCGCGGCCTACACCTACGCGGACGGCACCGCGCGCGGCGCGACGAACGTAAACGGCGATTACGGAGAGAATCCGGCCAGCGATTTCGCGGCCAACGACATCACAAAAGTGTGGTTCCACAGCGACATCCTGGGCAGCGACGTGTACGCGGTGGACAGCACCGGCGGCGTCATCACCCACGCCATGTACGACGCCTGGGGCAACATCCTCACCGACAGCTATGACACGGACACCAACTTCTCCGGCATTGAGATCGTCGCCTTCGCCAGCTACAGCTATGATGAGACGCTGGGGCTGTACTACGCCCAGGCGCGATTCTACAGCGCGGCGGATCACCGGTTTACACAGGAAGACCCGGCGAAGGATGGCGCGAACTGGTATGTGTATGTGGGGAATAATCCGGGGCTGAGAACGGATGCGTGGGGACTGGCGACAAGCGGCTATCGCTATGTGAACGCTAATAGCGTCAATTTCAGAAAAACTCCCAGCATTAACGGCGCAGTTTGGTATACTTTTAACAAAAACACAATAGTTTACTATGTCGGTGTAAAGCAAGCCGCAGACGGCTATACTTGGGCAAAAGTAACTTATAGCAATAAAACTGGATGGATTGCCGATAAATATTTGTCACTATCTCCGGGGGACAGCAACGGCAGTGGAACCACCGATAAACCAGTTATATCAAACTCTAGAGGAGCGTATGGAAATATTGGTAAAGATTCTTCTATTAAAATTTATGTTCCGCAAGTTATTGGCGGAGATAATTCACATAGAATACCACACGGGTATACAACAGAGGCAACATACACCCATTCTTGGGGTCACTTTGATGTTTCAAAAATGATCTACAGTTGGGCTGCGGACCGCGTTAATGTTAATAAAGGAAATGGCAGATTTGATTCTAGAGTTGGCCCACAAGTCCCCGCTACTGACGCCAAAACTGCGGCTGATACTGCCGGAAGTATATACGCTAAACTAATAACAGGCTTAATTAATGCTGCTGCAAATAGCATGGCTGTTTATCAAATTAGAGTAACAATATCAAAGAATAGTTCAGACAAAAGAGCAACTGTTGAATTTGGAGCACCCAATAACTATGCTCAACAAAATGCTGGGATGTCCTACTATTTATTCGCTTCCGCCTGTAGTCCAGAGGATATTGAATGGTTTCGCGGGATATTAGCTGCTGAAAATGGGATATGGGGCTACCTCGATTATCGCTTACATTTTGATGCCCGCCATAGGGATGATCCATATCTTTTCTACCTTGGTAAAGATTCTGCTGAGCGCTGGATGGGATACCCAAAAAGATACGCAGGAGATACGCTTCAATTAGTTAAAGTTGGTACGTTGTGGCCGTACTCCCAGCCCGAAAATCCAGCGGTTATTGATGATCTAAGTGATGCTATTTTTAGTGGTGTTTATGCAGTCGATGGTTTTATCGTTAATACACTTAATGCCAGGCTGAAGAGTTGGGGACTATATTAACAAGCGACAAAATCCCAAGTTCTAGATATAACAAACTACCAGTAATAGGTACATTCAATATGCTGCAATTTCGACTTGAATAGGCAGTTAACTGCCTATTTAAGTCGAAAAATGTGAGGGTAGTCTGATAACATGAGGTGAATGTGTTATGCGAGCTTTGTTTTTTAGCACGATTAAACCTTTTCTATTGACACTCATATTTTTACTATGTCTAGGCGGGAATAGTAGTATAACAATTTTAGCTTATATATTTGTGTTGTTAATTTTTTCTGTTCGGTCTAGAAACTCTGAAGTGGATAGCATATTTTTGTTGAAAACTTTTGCATGGCTTTTGGGCAGTTTCATTATAATGTCTATCCTTCAGAATGTCATACTAGCCTTCCTTGCGGCATTTCTGCAATCGTTTTTATATTGGCTAATAGTATACATTTTACGTTTGGGCATTTGGTGCTTTATATGTTTGGTTTTTCGTAAAAAACTTGGGTTGGTTTCTGGTGATATTTTCCGTGCATTCATTTCACTTTTGGCTGTTATAATTGCCACAGCTTTTATCCGATATAAACTTGCGCTCCTTTATATGGAGCCTGCATCATTTGGCTTAAAAAATGCTACAATATCTGAGATGATGAGCATGCTGACTAGTAATTTTCGTACTGGATTGTATGATAATTTAGTTTCATTTCTTAACTTGTGTGTTTTCTATTTGTTTTCTATATTATTATTTTTCAAAAAGATGACTAAATATCAAGAAACAGATATCAACACAACGACTTAACTAACGGCTAAATAAGGAGCTGAGAAATATAGGATGGCTGATAATAGAGTGAGTAGAAATGATAAAAAAGTAAGTATTGAGGGTCTTCCAGATACGCGAAAAGCAGTTGAATGTTTTCTAGGGGCAGCATTACTGTTGACACTAATTGCTATCTTTATCATAAGTAAACTTCCTCTTGATATGCTGATTGCTCAGATGTCTGAAATTATTTGGTTTTGTGTTATTTTGGGTATTTTTGCTCTACTGTCTGTCATTACTGGTTTTGGATATCTGCGGAGAGCAAGAAAAAAAGCATTGAAATGTGAAATTCAAAAATCTTATAATCCAATGGCACTGCACAAAAGAGTAATGCTACAAAATTTAGAGAGTCGTCAGAAAAGAAAATTCAGAATCTATCATAAAAAAACATGTGGTGTTCGTGATCCCAAAAAGAAGGAGTCCCAAAACAAATAATTAAAACGCGGATTCAACGCGGACGTTGACGCCCAATTACAGCCGGATGGGATCATAACGTTACATAGAGCCAGATACCCCGATCTTCCGCTGCGCGTCATAAAATTCGATTTGCCATCCGGGAACCCCGAAACGCTGCTCACCAATTTGTGGGATCCCAACCTGACAGCCGAGGCGTTTCAGGCGCTCTATTTTCTCCGCTGGCCTGTTGAAGTCAAATACGACGAGGTGAAAAATAAGCTCGAAATAGAAAATTTCACTGGAACCTCGGTCTTAGCCATCCGCCAGGATTTTTATGCCACTATGTATTTGTCCAATATTGCCGCGGCGGCCTTCTGGGACGCGCAAGCGACGGTTGAACAGGGAAGGGACGGCAAAGAAAACAAATATCGGTATTAGGTGAATGTTAACCATGAAATTGGCGTCTTAAAAAGCCGTTTGATCTACGCCTTGACCAGCCCTGATCCCTGGCCGGATGTTGAACGTATCCTGCTCAGGCTTGTACGTCGCGTCTGCCCCATCAAGCCGGGACGTTCCCCGAAACGCAATAAATTCGGTCAAAATTCCATTGGAACTCCAAATCTAATTCCTAATGCGCACTCTTAACTTGTGGGCAGTGGTTAACTATCCGTGACACACCAAATAATGCCAAGTTGTCTATGCACTCGTTTTTTACAGGAGAAATACTAAAATGTTGGACACCATTTATATCCTCAAAAATCTCAAAAAAGCAAACATCAGTGTAACCAGTGACTTAACCAGGGAGCGTGCGGGACAGCTTTGGAAACAAGCGAGCTATATAGATAGAAACGAAATAATCAGTCTCGTAGACCTTGCGCCGTCAACGATCCACCACATTTACAGTTCCGGTAAAATCTCGGCTAGGCTGGCGGTGGCTATGGCGCTGGTGTTGAAGGTAGACCCTTTTTATCTCACCGCCGAAACCGATGTGGATGGTGCGGTTAATGATGAGGTTATAAAAAGATTTCTGTTAGCGCATGGCTATGAAGACATCATCCGTGAGATAGAAGACCCTCAGCACCATATGGGATTCCAGCCCAGACCTAAGAAAAGAAAGCCCATACCAGCGGAATCAGTCACAGAGCGCAATGTGGAAAACGGGACTACCCTTTGCGAGGATAAAGTGCTTGCCTCTGAAGTTCACATTGAGTTATCGGACAACGACATTTTGTTATTGCTTCACGCCATCCAGTTTAAAGCCGCGCACGGTGTTGGAGGTGCAGCGACTTTGTTGAAAAACATACACGAGATTTTGCTGCTGAACTAAAACAGTTTTCGTTCAAAAAGACGTGTATCGGCTGCTCAACGTTGTTATCCCAATCGTGTCCACTTCACAGGGTTTACTATATACCCTCACTCTGTGTGTGTCCATTTTTAGGGGTTTTTTGCAAGGTCACCGTGTCCACTTTATGGGGTATAGTATATTAATTCGCAACGAAAGTTGTGAATTAATATAGCGCATCTGTTTCGGTTGCCTTTCAGAGAAAGGCGAGAAACAGGCGCTTTTGAGAAACAAAAGTCCCGAGCGGCTTTGCCGTGAGGGTTAAGACTTTTGTTTCGGATTAATAGTAAAGACGACCGGATTCACGTCTCACTCGTCACACTCGTATCACGATGATACGAGTGTGACGAGTGAAAGCAGCTTCCTGCCGTTACGCAATTACGCGGCGAATGGGTTCGGCTCGAGGAAAAGTTCAAGACCAACAACGACATTGCCGGTGGCACCGTCACGTCGCACGTCATAGCGGCGGCGCAGCTCCGCTACGAAATTCTTGTTGTTCATCTGTCGGTAGCCATTGTCCTTAGCCCAATTCGCGTAGTGGCTGTACAGCTCCGAAGTGGGCAGGCGGCTCCCGGCGTGCTCGGTGGTGTACTCGCAAAGGAACGCGCCGAAGGTGTCCGCCTCCTGCCGGTATTCGTTGATGGCGGCGGCCACGCGCGGAGGAAGGTCAAGCCCCTCGGCCATCAGCAGCCGATAGCCCTCTACGAGCCAGTTAAAAATCCCGCTCTTATTCGCGCGCTGCCGGAACAGCTTTTTCAGTCCGGTGTCCTGTTCCTCCTGTGTAAAATGGCGGTCGAAGGGGATTAGCTTGACGCGTCCGGAGGAAAATACCGTGTTGTCGGACGCGCGCGGGAGATGGTTCGTGTTGACGAAAATCTTGAATTCCGGCGCGTACTCCACCGGATTCTCATGCAGGAATCGCCCCGTATAGGTGTCGCCGCCCGTGAGCTGCTTGACAAGGGCCGTGTTGAGCTCCAACCCCTTTTCCGGCTCTGGCATGTTTACAAGCCGGGCCCCCTTGAGCCGTGCGATGTCGGGGGACGCTGCCGCGCCGTCGCTCGGGCGGCGGGATAATGTCTGTGGCTGGATCGTCCGCGCGTATTCGCCCAGGACGTGCGCCACAGTCTCGGACAGAGTGGACTTGCCGTTGCGCGTCGTGTTGCCGTAGAGGATGAAGAAGCATTCGAGGGCCGTTTCACCGGACAGGCAATATCCGAGCGCCTTTTGAAGAAACCGCGCCGTATTGGCGTCGCCGCACATGACCTCCGCGATGAACCGCTCCCACCGCGCACAGACCGCGCCCTCGGTATATTGTACATTGGAGATTTTCGTGATATAATCAGCGGCGGAATGGGGTCGGAGTTTCATCGCCCGCAGATCGAATGTCCCGTTCTGACAGTTGAACAGCAGACGGTTTCGGTCGAAGGTGGAGAGGCTTTTCGGGGCGATAGAACGAGCGTCGGACAGCAGCCCCTCACGCCGCCGGCGGCCATGAAAGCCCGAGGTGTATTTGATAAACGCCACGCTTTCCTCACTTCCGTCGTCCATCGTTTCGGCGTATTTGATGAGGGCCTGCGCAAAGTCCTTGCACCGCTCCATCACCCACAGGTTGCCCTCGTCTTTGATCCAGCGTTTACCGCTGTAGGTGTACCAAGTTTTTGCCTCCACCACATAGCAAATCACCGCGCTGTGCAGATCAAAAAATAGCCGGGCTACGCCGATGTCGTTGTGAGGATAGACTTCATTATCCTCAATGTGCTTTTCTTTGAACAGCGTAAAGTAATCCATCTCTAACGCTCCATCTCCCTTGATCTATTTTTCGTGCGTTCGGGCTGTCTGCGCTCCGGTTCCTGTAATTCCGGCGGCTCCCGCAGTACGGTTTTCAGAAACTCCATGACCCGGTTGGGCGCGCGTTTCATGGCGTCGAGAAACAGGGCGGCCCTGTTCATGAGCCTTTCGTATTTGAATTTCCAGGCGTCGCGGTCAGCCTCAACCCGCTTGATCTTTTGTACCAGGCCAGATAGTTTCACGCGGGAAGCCGCGCCCTCCCGGGCAAAGGCTTTGACGTAATCCAAGTCCTCCGGCGTGACCACGATCTGACCGAATACATTTTTTGTGCTGCCGACCTTATTGATCTCTTTAATATTGGCCTGCACGAAATTCCGATCCTCAATTTTTTTGTCGAGCGCGGCGATCTGCTTCACCTTGCGCTCCGCCGCTTTATCTAGTGCGTCAGATTCTTTTTCTCTATCCTCGATGGCCTCGTTGAGAGCAGCAACGCGGGCTGTGTCTTGCTTGATTTTATAATCGAGAACGTCCAAATGCTCCGCCGTGCTGCCGCGCTCCCCGCGCTCAAAACCATCGAAGCCCGCCGCCCTCATGTGTTCGTAGAAACGGTCTTGGAGGAGCGAGTAGGAATTGACCATGATCGTTTTTCCGTCACGCTCCACCGGGACACGCATCGGCCATTTGTTAGCCTGGCTGATCTGCGGGATGACCTCTTTCAACTTTCCGGCCAGCTCCGGGTCTTTATTGTTCTTCTTGAAGTAGAGTTTCTTCTCGACCACCGGTACATAGACGACGTGCAGATGATAGTGATATACGTCGCGCCCGTACTGTTCCGAGAGCGCCTTGTTGCGCTCGTCAGCGTGCATGACAGCCGAGAGGATGTAGTCCTCGCTCCCGGCCTCCTTCACCGCCAGCCGGTACGCTTCCGAGAAGAAAGACTTTGCATAGTCGTAGCCGCCGCTCTCCTCAAAATAATTTGTGTTCACGTCAAAGACCATCTCGCAAAAAATCTTCGCGTCGGGTTTTGTCCCGTGCCTTACAATTTTCCCCTCGTCCAAGAGCCGGTCAAAGGTTTCCTGATAGGTTTCGGGCAAGCCGTCCGCTCTGAAATTTTGCCTGAAGTGGATGTTGAGATCTTCGCGGGCGGGGTCAATGTCGCCGTTAAAATAATTCTCGTTTTTTCGTTCGTTGTGACGCTCACGGGTGTTGAAACCGCCCGCCTGATATGCCTCATTTCGTACCACGGTTCTGTGTGCCATAGGCTGTGATCCTCCCGGAAAAAAGATAGCCCTGGCGCGGTGGTGGCCGCGACAGGGCCTCGTAACGTGCATCGGGAACAGGGCCGGGATACACACACTTTTCAAAGTGTGTGACCCACTCACGCACTTTCCGGCTAACGCCGGCAAAGTGCGGGTGGGCGCTGCCGCGGGCTCGCGCCGCCGTGGGCGTCGCGCGGGTGGTGCAGAACCGTGCCGCCGCCGCGCCCCGGTACTGCCCCGCCCGTCAAAATCGTGCCGCCGCTGTAGCGATGCGCCCCGATTTTGTTTGCGTCTGCGGACGCGGGGTTACATGACGGGGACAAGTTCCGCCGGTCGCGGGTTCGCTTCGGCGGCGCGTTTTCGTTTTAGGTGCTCCCGCGTTTTCCTGCGGTGATATGCCCGCCGCGCTTCAAGCTTTTCCTCCGCGATTCGGTCTGCCTCGATCTGCTCCGGCGTGCGCGTATCCGGCACATCAAAACTGCCGATATATTTGAGGTAAACATCAACCCGCTGTGTGCGCGACCCGCGCTTGCGGCCACCCTCACCTGTGGCCCCCTCCGACCACTCGCCCTCGTGAACGATCACCTTGTCCACGTACTCGTTCAGCATCGCCGGAGTCAGCTCCTCGAAGCTCGTATAGCGGCGCACGATCTCAATGAACTTATCCGCCCGCGCGCTATCGTTATTGAATGTGTCGAGCTCCGCCTGAAGCGCGTCGGTTTTGGCCCGGAGGTCAATGCGCTCCTGCTGATACCCGGCTGTCATTTGGTCGAAGATGTCCTCGCCGATTTTCCCGAGGGCCTTGTCCTCATAGAGGCTTTTGTAAATGCGGTCGAGCTCAGTGAGCCGCCGTCCGTTTTTTTCGATCTGCTTTTGAAATGTCTTGGCGGCTTCACCCTGCTTGACGGCGAATGCCTCACGGACGCGCTCGATAAACTCCTGCTCGTGCTCACGGACATAACCGCTCGTGGCCCGGATTGCTTCAAGAATTATTTTCCGCGCCGCCTCGGAGCTGATGTAGTGCGATGTACACTGCGTATTAAATTTCGACTTGCTCAGCTTGTATGTCGAGCAGTGGTAAACATCGCACAGCTTGGTGTACGTGGGTTTTTGCATATGCGCCTTGCGGTGGTTGTACAGCTTGGCCCCGCAGTCAGCGCACCACAACAAACCTGTCAGAGGGTTCGCCGCGCCGAGGTGGTCAATCCGGCGCGGGGTCTGGCGCAGCTTTTGCACCGTGTCGAACGTCTCCTGATCAATGATGGCCTCGTGGGTATTGGGGAAAATCAGCCATTTTTCCGGCGGGTTATTCTGGTTCTTTTTGCTCTTAAAATCTTTTGACGATGTGCGGAAATTCACGGTATGTCCGAGATACTCCTGCCTGCGCAGGATACTGACGATCGTGGCGTCGCCCCATGTATACCGGTGGTCGTGGTCATAGTTTGTTTTGTGCTGACCGCGCCCACGGGAGCCGAGATAGTACGACGGGCGCTCAATCTTTTCCGCAGCGAGTGTTCCCGCGATTTTGTAGACGCCCATGCCGTCCATCGTCATTTGAAAAATACGCCTTACCACTGCGGCGGCCTCGGGGTCAACGAGCCATTTGTTTTTGTCGTTCGGGTCTTTGACATACCCATACGGCGGGGTGCCTGATATGGGTTTTCCGCTTCGCCCCTTCGCAGCGAACACCGACTTAATTTTCTTAGACGTGTCACGGGCATACCATTCCGCCATGATTTCCCTGAACGGAGTGAATTCGTCATCGCTGCGCTCACTGTCGTAGTTGTCATTCACGGCGATCAGGCGGACGCCTCTCTCACGGAAAAGTTCACGGTACAGGCCGACGCGCAGGTAATCGCGCCCAAGGCGGCTCCCGTCCTTGATACAGATACAGGCTACCTCATCGGCCTCGACCTTTGCGATCAGTTCCTGCCAGCCGGGCCTGTCCCAGCGTGTACCGGACCAGCCATCGTCACAGATATGGATGTACGGAGCCAGTTCGTTGCGCTCCGCGTATTCCTCCAAGAGCTGGCGCTGGTTCAGAATCGAGTTCGACGGCCCCTGTAATTCGTCGTCGCGGCTCAACCGCTCATACAGGATCGTAACTTTTTTGTTCATCTCTGCCTCGTCTTTCCGGCAGCCGGAACCGATTGCGGCACATTGTATGTCAGGCGGCATGGCCTACCTCCCGATCAATCAGGCGGAGGATTTTGTCCTCCAAAGTTTCCTTGCTCGTCTGGCTGAAATGGACGGATACCAGATAAGCGGTTGAGCCAATCCTTTTCCGCAAAACGATGGGGCTGTC
>Ga0209629_10004741_pt1 | contig 10131 bp, 7 predicted proteins | sample TergutCu122P5_FD_187286 | JGI IMG/M metagenome (GOLD analysis project Ga0209629, IMG submission 187286) | Cubitermes ugandensis P5 segment gut microbial communities from Kakamega Forest, Kenya - Cu122 P5 (SPAdes) (version 2) | ecosystem: Host-associated > Arthropoda: Insects > Digestive system >... | reverse complement strand
CGGCGGGCATGGCGGGTGGGGTGAGGGGTTAGTTTTCTTCTTGCAACAGCGACAGGCCCAGCGCCGCGCGGCGGCGCAGCCAGGGACTGGGGCGGTAGCGCATGTCGCCATAGACGAGTTGCAGATTCGCCAGCACTTCCAGAACGTTGGCGGGGCCGAGCCGGTCGCCCCATGCGAGCGGGCCGACGGGGTAGCCCAGCCCCAGCGTGACGGCGGTATCCAGGTCTTGCGGACTGCACACGCGTTGCTGGCACATGTCGGTGGCGATGTTGACGATGGTTGCCAGTGTCCGCTGGGTAACGAAGCCGCCCGAATCGCGGATGACGCTGACCGGTTTGCCATCGCGCGCAAACAGCGCCCAGGCCGCGTCGCGCACGTCGGCGCGGGTGGCGGGATTGACGGCGAGCACGCGGCGCTTGACCGCGGCGTCTTCGAGCAACAGGTCGATGCCGACCGTGCGCGCCGGGTCCAGCCGCTCCAGCACCGCCGCCGTGGTCACGTCCAGCCCCAGCGGCGCGACCACGATCAGCGCCTGTTCGGACGGCGCGGCGCCGGTTTCCACAGACGCGCCACAGTCTTTAATCAATTGCATTAGCGCTTGCCGCCGTGCGGCCTTGGCCGAGACCCACACCGGCGGCAGGTGGGCCGCTGGCGGCGCGGCGGGTTCGGGCGGCATCTGCGCCGCGCCATCGGCGTACCGGTAAAACCCTTGCCCGGTTTTGCGGCCCAGCACGCCGCCGGCCAGGCGCTGCGCGGTGATGACGCTGGGCCGGTAGCGCGGCTCGTCGTAGTACTGGCGGAAGATCGACTCCATGACCGGGTGCGATACGTCCAGCGCCGTCAGATCCAGCAGCTCGAAGGGGCCCAGCTTGAAACCGGCTTGGTCTTTCAGGATGCGGTCAATCGCGGCGAAATCGGCTACCCCTTCGCCCGCGATGCGCAGCGCCTCGGTGCTATAACCGCGCCCGGCGTGGTTGACGATAAGGCCCGGCGTATCGCCCGCCTGCACCGGCGTGTGGCCCATCTGGCGCGCGTACTCGGTCAGCGCCTGGCAGACCTCGGCGCTGGTTTTCAGCCCCGCCACCACCTCCACCACTTTCATCAGCGGCACCGGGTTGAAGAAATGGTAGCCGGCAACCCGCGCCGGAGCCTGGAGCGCGGCGGCAATTGCCGTGACCGACAGCGACGAGGTATTGGTGGCCAGGATCGCATCCGGGGCGACGATGCTCTCCAACTGGGTGAAGACTTTTTGCTTGATGTCGAGCCGCTCGACCACGGCCTCGACCACCAGTTGGCAGTTTTTCAGATCGGCCAGCGCCGCCGCGGGTTGAAGGCGCGCCTTGCAGGCCGCCGCCGCGTCAGCCGACAGGCGGCCTTTGGCGGCCAGCTTGTCCCATTGCTCGCCAACGGCATCGAGCGCCTTGACCACGGCCTCGGGCTGGGTATCGTAGAGCAGCACCATGCTGCCGGCTTGCGCGGCGATCTGCGCAATGCCGCGGCCCATGGCGCCAGCCCCCACGATGCCGACGGTGGGGAAACGGGGGAGAGAAACAACAGTAGCATTCATGGGCGGTGATTATGTCTGTAGCAGGCCCAAGTTGCCGCTGCGTCAGCGCGGCAACGTCGACATGGATGGCCTGCTGCGCATCGGCGCCATCCCGTATGTCGTGGCCAGGCGCCGTTGTTTGTTCGGGGGCATCAAATGTTAAAAGTGTGTACACGCCTTGTGCGACAGAGTGGATGTTGATGTTGCTGAGATTGTTATCAGTGCGCTGATCTCAGATGTAATGGGTTAGTTGTAACACTTATTTTGATTGTGCTTGACTGATTCCTCGGCATGTACACCGGAACGCGTGCTGCCGCGTTATACGCCGTGTTCCCCTTCGTACCCGCAGAAAGACAATTATGGAAGTTACCCGAGTCCGTGCCTTGCGTGGCCCCAACCTGTGGAGCCGCCGCACGGTTATCGAAGCGGTGGTGGCCTGCGCGCCCGAGGAGCGCGATCTGGGCCGCAATCCCGGCTTTGAGCAGCGCCTGCGCGCGCTTTTCCCCGCCATCGGCGCGCTGCACGCCAACACGCCCTTCTCCATGGCCCACGCGCTGGAGTGGGTAGCGCTGGCGCTGCAAGAGCAGGCCGGCTGCCCGGTTACCTTCAGCCGCACCACGGCCACCGAAACGCACGGCACTTTTCAGGTCGCGGTGCAATACACCGAAGAAGCGGTCGGCCGCTTGGCGCTGGAGCAGGCGCAGATGCTGATCCGCGCCGCGCTGGCGGGCCAGCCGTTCGACGTGCCCAGCGTCATCGCGCAACTCAAGGAACTGGACGAAGACGAGCGGCTGGGGCCATCGACAGGCGCCATCGTCGATGCCGCCGTGGCCCGCGGCATTCCCTTCCGGCGCCTGACCAGCGGCAGCCTGGTGCAACTGGGCTGGGGTAGTAAGCAGCGCCGCATCCAGGCCGCCGAGGTAGACCGCACCAGCGCCATCGCCGAATCCATCGCGCAAGACAAGGACCTGACCAAAAAGCTCCTGCACGCCGCCGGCGTGCCCGTGCCGCTGGGCCGCCCGGTGACTGACTTGGAAGACGGCTGGCGCGCCGCACAAGAGATTGGCCTGCCGGTGGTCGTCAAACCGCAAGATGGCAATCAGGGCAAGGGCGTGACGGTGGGCATTGACCACCGCGCGCATTACGAACTGGCCTACGCCGCCGCCGCCGAATACGGCGAGGTGATGGTCGAAAAATACCTGCCCGGCAGCGATTTCCGCCTGCTGGTGGTGGGCGACAAACTGGTTGCCGCCGCCCGGCGCGAGCCGCCGCTGGTGATCGGCGACGGCCAGCACACCGTGCGCGAGCTGGTGGCCGAGGTCAACCAGGACCCGCGCCGCGGCGAAGGCCACGGCACCTCGCTCACCAAGATCCGCATCGACGCGATTGCCCAGGCGCGCCTGGCCGAGCAGGGTTTGACCGCCGACAGTGTGCCCGCGCAAGGACAGCGCGTGGTGCTGCGCAACAACGCCAATCTTTCCACCGGCGGCACCGCCACCGACGTGACCGACAGCGTGCACCCCGAAGTGGCCGCCCGCGCCATCGAGGCCGCGCAGTCCATCGGGCTGGACATTTGCGGGGTGGACGTGGTGTGCGAATCGGTACTGCAACCGCTGGAAGCGCAAGGTGGCGGCATCGTCGAAGTCAACGCCGCGCCGGGGCTGCGCATGCACATTTCGCCATCCTTTGGCAAGGGGCGCGACGTGGGCGCGGCGGTCATCGACCAGATGTTTCCGGCGGGCGACAACGGGCGTATTCCCGTCATCGCCGTCACCGGCACCAACGGCAAAACCACCACCGTGCGCCTGACCGCGCACCTGCTCAAGGCGCAGGGCTTGCGCGTGGGCATGACCAACACCGACGGCGTGTACGTCAACGGCCGCCAGATCGATTCCGGCGACTGCTCCGGCCCGCGCAGCGCGCGCAACGTGCTGGCGCACCCCGATGTCGATACCGCCGTGTTCGAAACCGCCCGCGGCGGCCTGCTGCGCGAGGGGCTGGCGTTCGACCAGTGCGACGTGGCCGTCGTCACCAACCTGGGCAAGGGCGACCATCTGGGGCTGAACTACATCACCACGCTGGAAGACTTGAGCGTGCTCAAGCGCGTGATCGTGCTCAACGTCGCGCCCACCGGCACGGCGGTGCTCAACGCCGCCGACCCGGCGGTGGCGGCGATGGCGCCACACTGCCCCGGCAGCGTCATCTTCTTCGCGCAGGACGTCCACCACCCGGTCATGCAAGCGCACCGCGCGCAAGGCAAGCGCGTGGTGTTCGTTGACCGCGGTGATATCGTGTGTGCCGAAGGCAGGTTTGAACAACGCCTGCCGCTGGCGCGCATTCCGCTCACGCGGCAAGGGCGCATCGGCTTTCAGGTGGAAAATGCGATGGCCTCTATCGGCGCGGCTTGGGCTGCTGGCGTGCCGTGGAACGCCATCCAGAAAGGGCTGACCACCTTCATCAGCGACCAGCACGGCGTGCCGGGGCGCTTCAACCTGTTCGACTATCGCGGCGCCACCGTCATCGCCGACTACGGCCACAACCCCGACGCCATCGCCGCGCTGGTGGCCGGCGTGGAGAACCTGCCGGCGCGCAAACGCTCGGTCGTCATCAGCGGCGCGGGCGATCGGCGCGACCAGGATATCCGCGAACAAACCCAGATTCTGGGCGCCGCCTTCGACGACGTGATTCTGTATCAAGACGCCTGCCAACGCGGCCGCGCCGACGGTGAAGTCCTGGCCCTGCTGCGCCAAGGTCTGCAAGGCGCCGCATGCACCACCCACATCGAGGAAATCCACGGCGAATTCGCCGCTATCGACCAGGCCCTGGCCCGCCTGCGAACAGGCGACCTGTGCCTGATTCTCATCGACCAAGTGCAAGAAGCGCTGGCCCACATTCGGCGCCGCTGCGATGAGGCCCAGGCCGCCGTGGCCGCCAAGAAAGCCATCGCCAGAACCCGCAAACCCGCTGGCTCAACGGCATCGGGGCACGCCATGCCTTACCCGGCCCAACGCCGTCCCATCGAGATCAGTGTGGGCCTGACGCCCGTCGAGATTAGCGTCTGAAGTGTCCGCCGCTATTGGTTTGCGACGCCAACCATCCGCGGCAACTTGAAAACGGGACTGCTGGGCGGACTGACGCCCAGCCAGCAGTCAACGCCAAGCCTTCTTAGGCCACTGTCGGCGCCGCCGGATTGGCCGGCGGCGCGCTGGCCGGGCCGCCGCCGGAGGCGGACGTGCGTGGCGTCCAGTCCTTGGGTTGGCGCGGCGGGCGGCCGGCCATGATGTCGTCGAGCTGCTCGCTGTCGATGGTTTCCCAATCGAGCAGCGCGTTGGCCATGGCGTGCATCTTGTCCTGGTTGTCCTCAATGAGCTTGCGCGCCAGCGCGTATTGCTCGCCGATGATGCGGCGGATTTCGGCATCGACCTGCTGCATGGTTTCTTCCGAAATGTTGGTGGTCTTGGTCACGCTGCGGCCCAGGAACACTTCGCCTTCGTTTTCGGCATAAACCATCGGGCCGAGCCGGTCGCTCATGCCGTAGCGCATCACCATGTCGCGCGCGATGTGCGTGGCACGCTCGAAGTCGTTGCTGGCGCCGGTGGTCATTTGGTGCATGAACACCTCCTCGGCGATGCGCCCGCCGAACAACATGCTGATCTGGTTGAGCATGTAGTCCTTGTCGTAGCTGTAGCGGTCGGTTTCGGGCAGGCTCATGGTCACGCCCAGCGCCCGCCCGCGGGGGATGATGGTGACTTTGTGCACCGGGTCGCATTTGGGCAGCAGACGGCCGATCAGGGCGTGGCCCGATTCGTGATAGGCGGTGTTGCGGCGCTCTTCCTCGGGCATCACCATGCTCTTGCGCTCGGGGCCCATCAGGATTTTGTCCTTGGCCTTTTCGAAGTCCTGCATCTCCACCACGCGGGCGTTGCGCCGCGCGGCCATCAGCGCGGCCTCGTTGCACAGGTTGGCCAAATCGGCGCCGCTCATGCCTGGCGTGCCGCGCGCGATCACGCTCGCGCTCACGTCTTGGCCGATGGGCACCTTGCGCATGTGCACGCCCAAAATTTGCTCACGGCCCCGGATGTCGGGCAGCGTGACGTAAACCTGCCGGTCAAAGCGCCCTGGGCGCAGCAGCGCGGCGTCCAGGATGTCGGGCCGGTTGGTGGCGGCGACCACGATCACGCCCAGGTTGGTTTCAAAGCCGTCCATCTCAACCAGCATCTGGTTGAGGGTCTGCTCGCGCTCGTCATTGCCACCACCCAGCCCCGCACCGCGCTGGCGGCCCACCGCGTCGATTTCGTCGATGAAGATGATGCAGGGGGCATTCTTCTTGGCGTTTTCGAACATGTCGCGCACCCGCGCCGCGCCCACGCCGACAAACATCTCCACAAAGTCCGAGCCGCTGATGCTGAAAAACGGCACCTTGGCCTCGCCCGCAATGGACTTGGCCAGCAGCGTTTTACCGGTGCCCGGCGGGCCGACCAGCAGCAACCCGCGCGGAATACGCCCGCCGAGCTTCTGGAACTTTTGCGGGTCTTTCAAAAAGTCCACCACTTCCTTGACTTCTTCCTTGGCCTCGTCGCAGCCGGCCACGTCGGCAAAGGTGATGGCGTTGTTGTTCTCGTCAAGCATGCGCGCGCGGCTGCGGCCAAAGTTGAAAATACCGCCCCCGCGCCCGCCGCCCTGCATCTGGCGCATGAAGTACACCCATACGCCGATCAGCAGCAGCATCGGTCCCCAGCTTATCAGCAGGGACATCAGCAGCGACCCTTCCTGGCGTTGCTTGACGTCGAACTTGACGTTGTGGCTGATCAGATCACCGATCAGTCCGCGGTCGAGTATGGTTGCCTGCGTGGTTACGCGCCGGTCGTCGTCCATGATGGCGACGACATCGAAGCCGTCACGCCCTTCTTGAATGGTGGCGCTTTTGACACGGTTGCTCCGCACTTGTTCCAGAAAGTCCGAGTACGCCATGCGGTTGCCATCGGACATGCGACCGCCTTCGAACTGCTTGAACACTGTAAACAACACCATGGCGATTACCAGCCAGATGATGATTTTTGGAATCCATTGATTTTTCAATGCTTGCTCCGACCAGAGAAAACGCCCCGGACACTCTCCGAGTAACTGCGGGCCATTTTAGGCTTTTCAAGCGTTGGCGCGGGCCGGACTGCGCCTTTGAGGCCCAATGGCGCTATCGGATAGAGGGCGCGCTCGTTTTCAACCCGATGCCCGCCAAAAAGGTCTCGGCCGACCGGTCGCGCGAGGCCTTGGGCTTGATGGGCTTGACGACCCGGAAACGTTCCTTGAACAGGCGCACGAGCTGGCTGTAGCCGCTGCCGTGAAACAACTTGACCACCAGCGCGCCCTGGGGCTTGAGGTGTGCACAAGCAAAATCCACCGCCAGTTCCACCAGGTGCGCGATGCGCTCGGCGTCGCTCGACGCGATGCCCGAAAGGTTCGGCGCCATGTCGGAAACCACCAGATCCACCGCGGCGGCGCCTAGCTCCTGTATCAGGCGTGCGAGCACCGCTTCCTCGCGGAAGTCACCTTGCAGAAAAGTGACGCCTTCGATCGGCGTCATCGGCAGCATATCCAGCGCCACGATGCGGCCGGTCGGCGTACCGGCTGTTTTCTCCGAAACCAGGCGGCGGCGCAGGTACTGGCTCCACGCGCCAGGCGCCGCACCCAGATCCACCACGGTAATGCCCGGACGCACCAGGCCAAGCAATTCGTCGATCTCCTTGAGCTTGTATGCGGCGCGGGCACGGTAGCCTTCCTTTTGCGCCAGTTTCACATAAGGGTCGTTGACGTGATCGTTCAGCCAAGCCTTGTTGACCTTCTTGCTTTTGGTTTTAACCTTCATGGGCGGAGACTCGTTGAGCGGTCAGTCACCAGGAATCGTAGTGATATCCGGCCTGATGGATGCGGGGGAAAAAAGAGATTTTCCCTCAGAAGGACGACACGCCTGCCATCAAGCATTGCGCTGCGTTATTGGAAGCGCAGCCAGGCTATAAATAGTGATACCACACGTATCAGACTTTGATATAACCGTCCCGGAAGGTTTATCCTGCGTTGCCCTTGTTCCCCGCCGCAGCGTCCCCATTTGAGCCGAATGGATTCCTTTCACGGCACGACAATCATCAGCGTGCGGCGCAAAACGCCTGCGGGCTGGCAGGTGGCAATAGGCGGCGATGGCCAGGTAACACTGGGCAGCATCGTCGTCAAAGGGTCGGCACGCAAGGTGCGCAAGCTCTACCACGGGCGGGTGCTGGCCGGTTTTGCCGGCGCGACGGCCGATGCTTTTACGTTGTTCGAGCGGTTTGAGGCCAAGCTGGACAAACACCAGGGGCAGCTCGCGCGCGCGGCCATCGAACTGACCAAGGACTGGCGCACCGACCGGGTGTTGCGGCGGCTGGAAGCCATGCTGGCCGTGGCCGACCAAGAGGTCTCGCTCATCATCACCGGCAACGGCGACGTGCTGGAACCGGAGCATGGCCTGGTGGCCATCGGCTCGGGCGGCGCGTATGCGCAAGCGGCGGCCAAGGCGCTGCTCGACCATACCGAATTGCCCGCCAGCCAGATTGTCAAGAAGGCGCTGGAAATCGCCGGTGATCTGTGCATTTACACCAACCACAATCACACCATCGAAGTGCTGGGAGAAGCTGAGCGTTGAGCGTTTAACGCGCAATACGCCACGTCTCACGCTCAACGCAAAACGTAAAACGCTTATGTCCTCCATGACCCCGCAGGAGATCGTCTCCGAACTGGACCGCCACATCGTCGGTCAAAACCAGGCCAAGCGCGCGGTGGCGATCGCGCTGCGCAACCGCTGGCGCCGCCAGCAGGTCGATGAAAAGCTGCGGCCTGAAATCACCCCCAAGAACATCCTGATGATCGGCCCCACCGGCGTCGGAAAAACCGAGATCGCGCGGCGCCTGGCCCGGCTCGCCGATGCGCCCTTCATCAAGGTGGAGGCCACCAAATTCACCGAGGTCGGCTACGTCGGCAAGGATGTCGATTCGATCATCCGCGACTTGGCCGACTTGGCCGTCAAGCAATCGCGCGAGGCGGCGATGCGCAAGGTGCGCGCGCGCGCCGAAGACATGGCCGAGGAGCGCATTCTGGATGCGCTGGTGCCGCCCGCGCGGCAGGCCGACGGCAACAACTCGGCGCAAGACGGCGGCAACACCGCGCGGCAAGTTTTCCGCAAGAAATTGCGCGAAGGGCAATTGAACGACAAGGAAATCGAGATCGAACTGGCGCAACCGCAGCCCACACTGGAGGTCATGGGGCCGCCGGGCATGGAAGAAATGGCCGAGCAGATCCGCGGCATGCTGGGCAATGTGGGCGCGGGCCGCAAGAAGGTGCGGCTGCTCAAGATCGGGCAGGCCATGCGCCTGCTCACCGACGAAGAAGCCGGCAAGCTCATCAACGAAGACGATCTGCGCGTCAATGCGCTACAAAATCTGGAGCAAAACGGAATCGTCTTCATTGACGAAATAGACAAGGTGGCCTCGCGCAACCTGGAAGGCGGCGGCAGCACCGCCGATGTGTCGCGCCAGGGCGTGCAACGCGACCTGCTGCCGTTGGTCGAAGGCACCACCGTCAGCACCAAGTACGGCATGATCAAGACCGACCACATCCTGTTTATTGCCTCCGGCGCGTTCCACCTGGCCAAGCCCAGCGATCTGATCCCGGAGTTGCAAGGGCGCTTGCCCATCCGGGTGGAACTGGCCTCGCTGTCGGTGGAAGACTTCAAGGCCATCCTCACGCAAACCGACGCTTCGCTCTCGCGCCAGTACCAGGCGCTGCTGGCCACCGAAGGGGTAACGCTCGCCTTCACCGACGCAGGCATCGCGCGGCTGGCCGAAATTGCCTTCCAGGTCAACGAAAGCACCGAAAACATCGGCGCGCGGCGGCTGTCCACGGTGATGGAGCGGCTTCTGGAAGAAGTCAGCTTCGACGCCGCCAAGCTGCAAGGCCAGACCATCACCATCGACGCGCCTTTCGTCGATGCGCGGCTGGCCGAATTGAGCCGCAACGAGGATTTGTCCCGCTACATTTTGTAGAGCGCGCCATGCAGGTTGGGCGGCGTCTCGCGGTATGCCTGTCAAGCCTGCTGCTGACCGGCTGCGCGGCGTTCGACGCCCCGCCGCTCAACTACCGATGCCAGCACGATCTGCGCTTTACCGCGCGTTTGTATCGGGACATGGCGATGCTCGACGGCATGCGCGGCCACGCCGTTCTGGCGCGCGAAACCGTGGATGCCAATGCCGGCGCCAACGGCAAAACCACGGTCGCGGCGCCGTTGCGCTACGCGGACGACAGCGTGCGCGCCGAGTTCGGGCTGGGCTTACAGGGCCGGCTGGCGCGGTTGGACTACACCGGCATTCCCCAGCCGGTTTATTGCGCGCAAATCGCCAAGCACGGCGCACCTTTGACACCGCCACGCGCCGCCAGACAAGACGGCCCGCGCCCACCGCCGCCCCCGCCTGACCCGAACGCGCCGGTGCGAACCAACATTCGCACCACCGACGCGCCGATGGGGCCGGGTTAAGAACGTGTTTACGATCTCTGCGCGGGCG
>Ga0209629_10004740_pt1 | contig 10131 bp, 10 predicted proteins | sample TergutCu122P5_FD_187286 | JGI IMG/M metagenome (GOLD analysis project Ga0209629, IMG submission 187286) | Cubitermes ugandensis P5 segment gut microbial communities from Kakamega Forest, Kenya - Cu122 P5 (SPAdes) (version 2) | ecosystem: Host-associated > Arthropoda: Insects > Digestive system... | reverse complement strand
AGGCGGGACCGTAGGGCAAGGGCTCTGCGTACTAGAGGCTAGATAAAAGAAGAGGCTAGAGGCTAGATAAAACCCAGACACCTGTAGGGCAAGGGCTCTGCTCTTGCCGCGCCATGCCGGTTTTATGCCCCTATGTTTGCCGGAAGGATTTAGGCTCGGAGTGGCTGGAGATTGCGGGTCAAGCCTGTAATGACAGCGACGTAGGGCAATGACGGGGGGAAGGGCAATGAAAGGGGGCAATGACGGCAGGGGCTGGAGGCGGCGGGAGCAGAGCCCCCGCCCTACGGTAGCATGGTAGGCGGCGCGGGCGGCCACGCCAAGCGCTTTCACGGAGCGAAAGTGGCGTGAAGCGCCAGTTTGCCCCGGATGGGCAAACCGCAAGGGTGCCGCCCTTGCGGAATCTGACAGCTGAATCATCGTTTAACTCTTGCAACACAATTGTAATAATCTATGAAATTACCGTGTTTATTTACGAGAAAAACGTTGGGCTTTTTGGGCCCAACGTTTTAGGTTCTCAGTTATCGCGTGTAGCTAGTGTGTTATGCTGTCGATCATACCTCCGGCTAAGTCGCCTGTCGCCTGCACGATCTTATTCGTGCCCCTGGCGATGTTGTCTCTGGCGCGCTGGTCTGAGAGAGCCCAGGTTACGCCTGCCGCGCCGATCACGCTGCCCGCGATCAAACCTGCTGCGAGCATGTTGTTCATGTCAACCGCCCCGATCTGATTTTTGATCTGGTTTTTTCTGAATCGCGCTGAACAGTTCTTTTATAAGCTATCTTATAATAAAGCAACTTTCAGCACGTTATTATTATGTCACACCGGAGCAAAATTATTATCAATTAATCTGCCAATTTATGGATGAAAAGGCCGCTGCGGAGCTTCGGCTCGAACCAGGTGGATTTGGGCGGCATGATTTTGCCGTTATCCGCAACGTTGAACAGCTCATCCATAGAAGTGGCGCGCATGGCGAAGGCGACGCCGTGTTCGCCGGCGCGCCGCTCCAGCTCGGCGAGGCCGCGTATGCCGCCGATGAAATCGATGCGGCCGCTGGTGCGCGGGTCGTCGATGCCCAGGAGCGGCTTAAGCGCGTTGTTTTGCAGTATCGAGACGTCCAGGGAATCGATGGGATCGTCCGTGACGATCTCCGGCCTGGCTTCCAGCATATACCATTTTCCGTCCAGATACATGCCGATTTTATGCCGCGCGTCCGGCTTTCCGCTATCCGTTTCAGATATTATGAACTTCTCGTCCATTTTTTTCAGAAATTCTTCCGCGCTCATGCCGTTCAAATCAAGAACGACGCGGTTATAGTCCATTATCATCAGCTCGTCCGAAGGGAACAGGACGACCAGATAGAAGTTGTGCTCCGCGGAGCGGTCGGGGTTTTTGGCGCGCATGTTCAGGCCGGCCCGGACGCCCGCCGCGTTGCGGTGATGCCCGTCGGCGATATAGAAATTCGGCACTTGCCTGAATAAATCGGCAAGCCTCGCTATCACGCCGCCGTCCCCGACGACCCAGACCCGGTGGCGCACGCCGTCCTCCGAGGTGAAGTCATAAACGGGGGGCTGCGCCGACGTGACGCCGCCGATTATCGCGGAAATCTCCGGTTTTGGGCGGTAGGCCAGAAAGACCGGGCCGGTGTTGGCGCGGAGCGCTTCCACATGGCGTATGCGATCCTGTTCCTTGTCCTCGCGGGTCAGTTCGTGCCGTTTAATCGTCCCGTCCAGGTATTCGTCGATAGAGGCGCAGGCCGCGAGCCCCGTCTGCGTGCGCCCGTTCAGTGTGAGGGCGTATATATACAGACTGGGCGCGGCGTCCTGGATGAAGAACCCGCCGCGCGTCATGGCGTCCATCGTCTCGGCGGCTTTGGCGTACACCCGCGGGTCGTAATGGTCAACGCCCGGCAGGTCTATCTCCGCCTTGTCGATATGCAGGAAAGACAGCGGGTTGCCCTTGACCATCTCCCGCGCCTCGTCCGCGTTCATCACGTCATAGGGCAGCGCGGCGATTTTATCGGCGTATTCCGGCGCGGGGCGGACCGCTTTAAATGGTCTTACGGTTGCCATCACATCACCCGCCTATTACAGCGCCCTGACCAGGATTACGCCCTGCGCCGCTTTAAGCGCGCTTTCCGCGGCGGACGTATCGCCCTGGACATTGGCCAGCGTGTAGGCGTAGTCGTTCTTGGTCTTGCTGACGATATCCAGAACGGTCACGCCGCTGCCGGCCAGCGCCGATGTAACCGCGGCGGCGTCCGCCCCCTTGCTGATAACGCACAACCGCGCGCCGCTCATGGGCAGCTCGCAGGCCGGGAAGTTTACGGAATTGACGATATCGCCCGTTTCCAGGTAGCTCTTTATCTGCGCCGCGGCCATTTTGGCGCAGTTATCCTCGGATTCCTCCGTGGAAGCGCCCAGATGCGGGACGGGGACGACGCCCTCGACGTTAAGCAGTTCGGCCGTCGGGAAGTCCGTCACATAGCAGGCCAGCGTTCCGTCCGCGATGGCGGCTTTGACGTCGGCGTTGTTGGCGAGCTCGCCGCGGGCGAAATTCAGCACGCGCATACCCTTTTTGCATTTGGCAAAGGCGTCTTTGTTGAGCATGCCTTTGGTGTCTGCGTTAAACGGCACGTGTATGGTAATGTAATCGCAGGAGGCGAAGATTTCATCCAGGCCGGCGGCCTTTTTGACGCCCGGCTTGATTCTCCAGGCCATATCGGCGGACAGGAACGGGTCGAAACCGATTACGTCCATGCCCAGCTTAAGGCAGGCATTGGCGACCAGCGCGCCAATCGCGCCGAGGCCGATGACGCCCAGCTTTTTGCCCATGATTTCAAAGCCGCCGAACTGCGACTTGCCGGCCTCGATCTGCTTGGCGACGTCGTCGCCGGTGAGGGTCTGCGCCCAGGCCACGCCCTGCGCGATTTTGCGGGAGGACAGCATAAGCCCGGCGATGACCAGTTCCTTGACGGCGTTGGCGTTGGCGCCGGGGGTGTTGAACACGACGATGCCCTTTTCCGCGCATTTATCCAGCGGGATGTTGTTGACGCCGGCGCCGGCGCGCGCGACGGCCTTAAGGCTTTCCGGCAGCTCCATCTTGTGCATGTCGGCGCTGCGCAGGATGATGCCGTCCGGCGCGGCGCATTCGTTGGCTATCTCGTAATCCGCCGCGGGCAGCAGCTCCAGCCCGCATTTGGCGATTTTATTAAGCGTTTGGATTTTATACATGTTATCAACCCCCGTTATTTGTTCTCCATCTCAAATTTTTTCATAAACTCGACGAGCGCTTTTACGCCCTCGACAGGCATGGCGTTGTAGAGGCTGGCGCGCAGGCCGCCGACGGCCTTGTGGCCGTTGAGCGTGATCAAGCCGGCCTTCTTGGCCTCGTCCACGAACTTCTTGTCCAGATCCGGGTTGCCGGTGACGAATATCACGTTCATCAGCGAGCGGTCTTTGACGGCTACCTCGTTCCTGAATATTTTGGAGTTGTCGATCTGGTCGTAGAGCAGTTTGGCCTTCTCTTCGTTGATCTTCTGCATGGCCGGGATGCCGCCCAGGTTTTTGAGCCATTCCAGCACGAGCTTGCAGATGTATATGCAGTAGACCGGCGGCGTGTTGTACATGGATTCCGCGTCGGCGTGGGTTTTGTAATTAAGGTAGACCGGCGTGCCCTCTATCGGCGTGCCGATCAGATCCTCGCGGATGATGACGGTGGCCATGCCGGCGGGGCCCATATTCTTCTGCGCGCCGGCGTATATGATGCCGAATTTGGAGACGTCGAGGGGCTCCGAGAGGATATGGCTGGAAGCGTCCGCGACCAGCGGCACATCGCCGGTATCGGGAATTTCCGTAAAGCGCGTGCCGTATATGGTGTTATTGCTTGTGATATGCACAAAATCGGCCTGGGGGTCAACCATGGACTTGTCCAGCCTGGGGATGTTCTTGTAGCCGTTGGCCTCGTCGGTCGCGGCGACGCGGACGGTGCCGTATGCTTTGGACTGATCCGCCGCTTTTTTCGCCCAATAGCCCGTCATCACGAAATCGGCCTTTTTATTCTTCATCAGATTCATCGGGACCATAGCGAATTGCAGCGTAGCCCCGCCCTGGATGAACAGGACCTTGTAGTTATCGGGGATATTCATGACTTCCCGCAGCAGCGCGACGGTCTCGTCGGCAATGCCGATTATGGGCTTGGAGCGATGGCTCATCTCCATGACGGACATGCCGGTTCCGCCGTAGCTGACCAGTTCCTTCTGCGCCTTCTCCAGAACGGGCAGCGGCAGCTGGCTAGGGCCCGATGAGAAATTGAACACTCTTTCTTCCATTTAAATTCCTCCTGTGTATATTAAATTTAATTGCTCACGATTTACTCGTCCGTCGTTGCGGGCGTTCAATCAGTACGTCATTACGGGCTTGACCCGCAATCTCGTCAAACGCGGAATGACGGCCTTTGGGCGCTCAACCTCATACGTCATTGCGGGCTTGACCCGCAATCTCGTCAAGCGCGGAATGACGACCTTTTTGGGCGCTCAACCTCATACGTCATTGCGGGCTTGACCCGCAATGACGTCAAGCGCAGAATGACGACCTTTTTGGGCGCTCAACCTCATACGTCATTGCGGCCCCGGATCAGGTTCGGGGTGACGCCCGCGGTCTCAATAACGTCATTGCGGGCGCTCGACCGATACGTCATTGCGGGCTTGACCCGCAATCTTGTGTCTATAATCCAGAGCACTTCCCTCTTTGTCATTCTGAGCTTGCGAAGAATCTTGTTTTTTATGCCTGCCTGTTGAATGAAAAGAAGGAATTAGCCAAAGGCGTAAGATCCTTCGCAAGCTCAGGATGACAAAAACGGCTTTAGGCGTTGCGGCCTTTTGGGGTCTCAACCCCATACGTCATTGCGGCCCCGGATGAGGTCCGGGGTGACGCCCGCAATCCCGTGTCTATAATCCAGAGCATTTCCCTCTTTGTCATTCTGAGCTTGCGAAGAATCTTGTTTTTTATGCCTGCCTGTTGAATGAAAAGAAGGAATTAGCCAAAGGCGTAAGATCCTTCGCAAGCTCAGGATGACAAAAACGACTTTAGTCGTTGCGGCCTTTTGGGGGCTCAACCCCATACGTCATTGCGGCCCCGGATCAGGTCCGGGGTGACGCCCGCAATCTAGTCAGGCGCGGAATGATGGCCTTTTGAAGGCTTCGCTTGGGCGTTTCTGTAATAATCCAGTTAGCTCAACCCCTTCCAACTCAACGTATTTCTGCACCATACCCGTTTCGCTTTTATATTTTTCGTACTGGTCTTGCGGTTTGATGATTATATCGGATTGCAGATAGTATTCGCTTTCATAGTCGGGCGGGCATTCGGCCATGATATAGATTTCCTCGTCAGCGGTAGCCTTTTCTCTGGTCACCACGAATAAATCAACGTCGCTGCCCTCGCGGAGCGTTCCCCGCGCGCAGCTCCCAAACAAAATGACGCGATCGACATTTGAGACCATGGATAGGTTGTCCAAAAAAATCCGCAGAAAACCCCGCTGTTTTTCGGGCAGTTTTAAATCGTAAAAATCCTCGGCCTGTCTCATCCCGGGCTTCCTCGCATTCAGAATCATTAACCATTATTGTAATATAATGAGAATTAATTATCCACAATAATTAATTATTTTTATAAAAAAGCGGATTGGCTTCCGCTCAATCCGCCCCTTGATTACTATTCATGCCGGCTTCAGGTTCCTTGATTTTGGCCTCGTTTTGTCCCGCGAGCTCTCTCATGATATCACCGTATATTCTGTTGACGTTATTCTTCCAGTTATTGCATATCGTCTTGGCCTGCGCGTTGGTGACGACGGCGACGCTGATCTCCATCAACATTTCCTCGTCCTCGATGATGCCGCATTTGACGATGCACTTGCCCGTATCGTGATTGTTGAAATAGATGGCGGTGACTTCATAATCCCGCTTGATCTGGTTCCGGTTTTCGATCACGTATTTGTTGATACGGTTGCGCAACTGGGCGTGAATATGTTTGCCAAAATAATCCAGGGCGGTCAGGCCCTCGTCCGTGATGGAATAGCGCGTGCCCGTGGAATCCTGCGTCTTGTCTATGTAATTCATTTCGACCATATCCGCCAGCGTCTGCTGGAGCGTGAAGTAGTTCATGTAGTTCTCTTCGAGCGCGAACTGCTGAATCTGGCTGTTGGACATGGGTATATCCATCTTATCGATAAGATAGAGCAGCAGGAGCTTGTTCTCCACTTCTCCGAATATGGTATCGGCCACGGTGTCCGCGGCGGTTTCGGGGGCGGGGCCTTCCTGTCTGGAGGGGCCCGCTTCCGGGTCAAGGCTCTGTTGAAGCGGAAAATGAGTTGAGCTATCTGCGGACATCTGCGTACCTCGACGGTTCGGGAATTATCATTTGGGCGTTTTAAAACTATTTCGGCGCGTTGGCCTTGCCCGTTATGTGCTCGGGGGTGATTTCATACACGGCGGTTATGGGGAAATCCTTTTCGATATCCGCGGCGGCCCTTGCCCCGGCCGAGGATTTATCGATATTATCCGGCAGGTATTTCGCGCATAGCGCCAGCAGCGCCCGGCGTTTCAGGCTCTCGTCGGAGACGACGGCGGCTTTGCCGAATACCATCGCGCTTTCGTAATAGGTGGTGAAGCCGTCGTCGTATACGGCGCGGATATCGCCAACAACGGAAAAACAGACGCGCGGCTCGCGCAGCATATTGTCGGTCTTTTGGCCTTCATGGGCGCAATGAAAATAGATCTTCCCGCCGATAACGACGTGTGAAACCGGAACCCCATAGGGCCAGCCGTCCCCGCCAACGGTTGAAAGCGTGCCGTATTCGCAGCTTTCAAGCAAGGCAAGCGCGGCTTCCGCGGACAGCCCGCGGCTTTTGCGCCTCATTTCCCTGAACAAGAGAAACCCCCGTATGTATAGGAATTATCTTACGTTATAAGCTTTATGTTTAAAACTTCTTCACCTGCGCCTGCGCCAGCGCGGCTTTGATGCCGTCCAGCAGAACCTGGTCCGTCACCGGGTTTTTGGCTGAAAGCGACACGTTGAGGTTTTGCGCCGCCACTATCTCTTTTGTGAGGTTATCCAGCGCGGGCTGCAAAAGCGGGTAAAACGCCTGGCTCTTATCGGACGCGCCCTTTAAGGATATGGACTCGATGCCGTCCTTTGTGACTTTGACCTCGACGCCCACCGGCTCGTTTTTCAGGGAAAGCTGCGAGGAATAGGTGCCCGGCGCGTACCGCGCCGCGGATGCCGCGCCGCCAGAGGTTTTCGGCAGCAGGATGACGACGGCGATGATCAGAACGATTACGCAAAGAGCTATCAGCGCGGTTTTTATTATGTCCCTGAGCTGGAGGACAATAAATCTTGTTCCGCCCATTTCGAACCCCCAAATAATTATAGATAAAATATTTTATTTGAGGAGGGCGTAAAATATGACAATAACGCGAACAAAGGCGCGTTTGTCACCGGTTCTGCCGGCCTTGCAGGAAGTGCGGGATTACGAACGAATGTTCCTCGCCGTCGAAGGTGCGCAGGGGCGTAAAATCCTTGCCGGCGTTTGATTTGTCCGTTTTATCCTGCTCCGCCCGCGCGCTTGCCTGGCCGCCGCGGTAATCGCCGCGTTCGTAGCGCACGCCGCCTTTTGAAACGGCCGCCGCTTCCTGTTCCTCGAAATTCTCGCCGAGCCCGGTGGCTATCACGGTGACGATGACCTCGTCCTTCAGGCTGTCGTCTATGGAGGAGCCGACGTAGAAATCGACGTTTTCATCCAGCACGTTGTAGACGATCTCCGTAATCTCGTTCTGGTCCAGGATTCCTAGGTTGCTGTCGCCGCAGATGTTTACTATGGCGCGCGTCGCGCCGTTTATGGGCGTTTCGGACATGACGTTCTCTATCGCCCGGGCGACGGCCACCTGCGTCTTGTTCTTGCCGGAGGCGCGGCCGACGCCGAAATGCGCGATGCCGCCGTTGGTCATGACGGCGCGGATATCGGCGAAATCCAGGTTGATGGTGCCGCAGTTCGTGATCAGCCCGGAAATGCCCTGAACGCCTTGCAGCAGAACCTCGTCGGCCTTCATAAAGGCTTTTTTGATCGGGATGTTCTCCTGGAAGATCGTGATCAGTTTTTCGTTGGGGACGATGACGAGCGTATCCACAAATTTACGCAGCTCATCAATGCCCTTGGCGGCGTTTCCCGCGCGGACTTTGCCTTCCAGCCGGAACGGCTTGGTCACTATACCCACGGTGAGTATGCCCATATCCCGCGCGATGGACGCGATAATGGGCGCAGCGCCCGTGCCGGTGCCGCCGCCCATGCCCGCCGTGATGAACAGCATGTCCGTGTTTTCGATGGAGCGCTGGATATCGTCGCGGGATTCCTCGGCGGCCTGACGGCCAACCTCCGGCTTGCCCCCCGCCCCCAGCCCCCTGGTCAGTTTTGTGCCCAGCGGCAGGGCGTTCTGGAAGCCCAGCGTCCTCAGCACCTGCGTGTCGGTATTGGCGGCGATAAACTCGATGCAATCCAAATTGGCTTCCATCATGCGCTTGACGGCGTTGTTGCCGCCCCCTCCGACGCCCATGACCTTGATCTTCACGCTGCAGCTCGGCCTGTCATCAATGTCAATCAACTGAAAAGCCCCCTAAAAGCTTGTTTGTTACGTTTTATCAACACTTTGTAAACTATTTGAGCAGTTGAAACAGGGAGTCCTTGTTGGCGTCCGTCAAATCAATTGTCGCGCGGACGTCGGCATCGCCGAGTTTTCGGTATATCTGCTGCATCAAATGCACCTTTTGGTCGGCATCGACGACCTCACCCAGGTCAAAATCCAGGTTTTTTATGTAAGCGTGGACATGGCCGGTGTCCGAAACGTCCAGCTTTGAGACCAAACTTTGCAAATTGTACTTATTAAACAGCTGTTCCAGCGTAACAACGGCGTCCAGCGCCTGCCCGTTGCTGACATCCAGCGGCATACCGGCGGCGAACCGCGTAAAGGCAAGCCCTTCTATGACGGGCAGCTTGTCCTTCATGGTCTTCGATGTTTCGAGCACGTAACCCTTGTCGTCTATGTAGATATATGCGTCCGGCAGAAAATCGACATAACCGCTCAAACGCCGCTCCTGAACGCTTATCTCGACGGATTTAGCCAGATAGTCCTTTGCCACGCCCGCGCCCGCGATATATGTATTCTTAAGCAGATCGCGCCTGGCCTTGCCCGCGCTGTAAAAAAATATATTCTGGGGCTTATCCAGCTCGGCGGCCTGTTTTATGGCATACGCCGAAACGCGGCTGTTGCCCTTGATATCAACGGCGTTTACCTCAAACACGGGAGACAGCAGGACAAGCACGGCCGCGGCAATGATAAAAAGCAGAGCCAGCAAAACTTTGAAGCCGTTCCTCATAGCATCACATACACTGAGTCTGATATATGCCCGCTCAGCCCGATTCACGGTCTGAGCAGATATAACTGTAGAGATTATATCATAGGGTTTATAGATTTGCAACTAAATATTATGCCCGCGATACAGAAAAAAATTCCAAGCGGTTATTTGGAGGCCGGAGGCCGGTGAACACCGGTTCGCAGGGGAAATTGCGGGCGTCACCCCGGATCTGCAGGGGCCGCAATGACGGCACCCGCAGTGGCCGCAATGACGGCACCCGTAGTGGCGGGGTTGTCGTATGGCGCGGAGTTACTGCGTGGGATTGCGGGTCAAGCCCGCAATGACGGCACCTGTAGTGGCCGCAATGACGCCGCGCGCCTCCTGCCACGCTGCCGTAGGGGTGGGGCTGCGGTGTAGGGAACGGTCTTGACCGTTCCGCCATTGGATGAATCGGCGGTATCGGTTGAATCGTACAACGCTGTCGTAGGGGCAGGCTGGGTTAATCCGGCCCCCAGACCCGTCATTGCGGGCTTGACCCGCAATCTCGCCCGCAATCTAAATGGAAAAGCAAATTTAATAGTGACAATTTTCCAAACATGTGCTATTATATAAATAAGCACGGCGCGCACGGTTTTGCAGTTTGACCCTTCGGGTCAAACCGGCCCTACGGGCCGTTTCGCGAAGCGAAATGCAAGAGTTAGGCTGAACCTTTTGCGAAAGGGGGATAGAAGTATCC
>Ga0209629_10004738_pt1 | contig 10132 bp, 5 predicted proteins | sample TergutCu122P5_FD_187286 | JGI IMG/M metagenome (GOLD analysis project Ga0209629, IMG submission 187286) | Cubitermes ugandensis P5 segment gut microbial communities from Kakamega Forest, Kenya - Cu122 P5 (SPAdes) (version 2) | ecosystem: Host-associated > Arthropoda: Insects > Digestive system >... | reverse complement strand
CGATCTTAACAGATCATCTTCAGGGAGTAGGTCTGTACCTCGTTAAAGTTACTGAGTAGTTTAAAATTTTTAAAAGTTTTTAAAACACTGAATTTAAAATCTTGACAATAAATCTCGGTGTTGTGGCAGCAATACGTACACCTACTGCACGTATTGCTGCCATAACACCGAGATTGATCGTCAAGATTTTAAATTCAGTGTTTTAAAAACTTTTAAAAATTTTAAACTACTCAGTAACTTTAATGAGGTACAGACCTACTCCCTGAAGATGATCTGTTAAGATCGAAACATGTCGGAGTACCTTTAAGTATTTTTATTGTATTTTAACTTTTTAACATTCTAGACTAATACAGTGTTGAATGTGAAAAAGTGCATGTGTTGGTATTCATCAATTATGTAGAAACAAATTTAAAATAATATTAAGTATATAAATGCAAAATTAGTTACTATAGTTTGAAACCTAAAAACTAGAAATATTTGAGGACTGATGAGTCATCATTCAGGAGTCTACCCCAATTGCAAATTTCATTTTTTAGTCATACTGTAATGAAATTTGTGAAGTGGAAAATTTTAAATCCACTTTTCATGTGTTAGGTATTGTGTGTTGCCTTCTGTGTGATTTGCTCATTGCTTAGAGACTTGCAAATAGAGGTCAGTGGTCAGTCATATCATCCTGCTAAAATACTGGCAATTCATGTTGAACTGAAGTACATTAAATTCATGTGGATCTGAAGTTCATTATTTATCATCATGTGAGAAGTGATTATGTTTTTTATTAAAGTAAGCGGTGAAGAATTGGTTATTGAGTTTAATAAGTTGACTGTACATTTAATTTATTAGTCTTAAATAAAATATGCCATAGAGAGTAGACGCACTGTACTCATACTTCAGTTAAAATCCTTACACTGGTTGCTCTTATTGCCTGCAGAAACATTTCACGTCCACTGCCATATTTATGTCTCAAGGCAACAGAACAGAAATCCAATGAACCATTAATGAAGCTTATTTTGTACTGTTTATGAACTGCATATTTGTTGAAATCTTGACCAGGAATTAGAAGTTAGTTTTGTGAGAGAGATGGGGAAATTCTAACCTGACGTAAATCTGTAGAGGCATTTGTCTCTTCATGCATCTTTGAACAGTTTTAGCTGTCTGAAGCGGGATTTAAATTAAATTGCTGTTGGAAAGGACTGGAAGTTAGCAGTTTTTTTGAGGAATAAAGTCTTGTGGGATAGAACACTGCATTGAGTGGTAAGAAAAAATACTGGTATTTCCATGGAACTTCTTCCATTCTTCAGGGTCCAAGGCTGAGTACTACATGGGCTGTGAATATGGAGGCTGAAAACCTCAAATCTTGTGAATTTAATTTTGTGTGTCTGAGCCATGATAGTTTTGTTAGCATAGTGACTAGGCTGTGGGTCTCCAAAAACTGAGCATCATTGTTAGTTACCTGACAGGGATAAGCGATTTTGCCAAAAAGTCAGGACTGGCTCTGGGACTCATTCAGTCTTCATTTCAGTGCAGTTTGGGAGTTGTTTCCGTGGGGTAAAGCTGCCAGACTCTGAAGCTGACCACTCACCTTCATGTAGTGCTGAGGTTAAGAATGCATGGAGATGTACTTCCTCCTCTACATGTTGTTATGGTCTGCCCAGGGACAACTTCTCTGTTAACGGTCCAGTACAACCTATTCCTTGTTTGCAATAAATAACACACTTGTTTTCTCAAAAATGGCTCATCACATGAAAAGTTGATACTTGGCAAAATAAATAGATATATTTACGGTCTACAGCCCTGTTTTAGACGTTTTCAGTGTAGTCATGTAACAGAATGTTAGTATGCACAATTTCTGATTCTGTGTAGTGCCATACCTGTAATGTGAATAGCTTTGTGACAATATAAGGTTACTTTTATCTGCAGTAAATGAACACCGAGACCTCTGAGGTGTGTGTAGAAAGTGGCAGGACTTGAAGGTGATCACAGAACTCTGTGGGACTCTGACCTTTCATGTTGAGTGACACTTAAAATATTGCTTGCCTAAGCTAAAATGTGGATGTAAAATGTCCAGCTGAAATATCAGTGTGGTCTAATGTTCTCATAAGGAACCTGTCCGTAACTATGAGTAGTAATTAGCGTGAAAGAGATCAATTACTTGAACTTGTGCTTGATATTTAGAAAGCCATATATTTATGTTGAACAAGGAATGTGATTAGTGTCAAAATTCTGAGTCACAGAAAGTAGAATCATTGTTCCTGTATGAAAGTGAGGCAAGCTGCTAAAATAAATGAGAATGGGTTAGTTTCCTGAATGAGAGAATTTATCGGTATATTCTGTACACGTGCAGCTGTATCTTTCTTCCCTCTTCTTTGCTCATCTACCTGATGTTTGTAATATTGTTTATTCATTTGATTGTAATGCTGCGTAATAAATAGACCTTGTCTGTTTTCTTACAAATAAAATTACTTCTATTTTGTTGTACAAATACTCGGTATGATGGACCATCAGAATATGCGTTCCTCTGCTAATTCAGAATATTTCATGTGTCAACACCACGAAAGGTAATTGAACATCACTGGCATGTGTTTGTTGTTCAGTAGTTACATGTGGGATGTGTGTTTATTGTGTTCCATATACTGCTGAGTATTAAACAATGTTATTTTATTGGGTGGGCAAGTTGATGTCTTCTAGACCTGCAAGTAGCAGCTGTGGTTATCATTGTTCCCAGGGCCACCAAAAACCATAGCTCTCTGGTCCATAGAGAGAGAGCCCAAGGGTGTTGTATTCCTTCGATATATATATATATAAAAAACTGCAAACAGAAAAATATATATATATGTATATGGCTGTTGATAAGAATTCTTATTCCTATGATTTTTAAAATGTAGGATATTTGTTCAGTGGAATGACTAGGGGAGAATATTGTAGCATATAATATCTTATGTTTTTGTATAGCAGTGGTATTCTGCTACTTAAAATGATCAGTCTTTTTTCTGAAGGAATTTTTCATATGAATATTCAGCATTATGTTAAGAATTCTAGCTGTAACGTATTATTCTTCTATATTTTGATTCTAGCTTCCAGTATAAAGCAACATATGTTCACCAAAGTATATAAAATTTTACTTATTGTTTAGTTTATAATATTGGCACTTCTTTTACGCATAAATGTTTTATAATCTGAAATATATATATATATCTATATGTGTATGATGTATATTCTAACTTTTGTTTGTAGTAAAGATGTATATCTATGATGGTAGGTGTGGAAAATTGTATACATAAATTGTGAAAGTGGTATTTGGTACTGTCTGTAAATGTTTACGAAGACAACACCAAAAGACATGGTGAGTTCCATGTCCAGTAATTCTTTTCATCATACTTTTTGATCAAGTGTGATGTCAAATAAAATATGTAGGGTGTACTGCAGTTCAGTAAACTGATTTTTATTAACCAGCAGGAAGCAACATGACAGCAGTACAAGGTAAGCATTTTCTTGTCGTGCTCCCCTTCTTTGAAGTGACAAATAACAGATGATCGAGGGGCAACTTTGAAAATCTGTACTACCATGTTCAGCATCATAAAGCCATGAGCAGTGACATAATTTCTTGTGGGGTCTCGAAAATGGTCTGTGTTTCCAACGTTTTACATGGGAAGATGGGCATATGTTTCGTATTAATGTGTCTTTTTCTCCAGTTTCTTGGTTTCTAATCGACATGGCATCATGGTACTAGATGCCATGTTGTACAGTGGGAATGACGTTAGCATTGCCTAATGTGAGGTATTGATATTCTGTGTATTTACAGGTATTTGTGAAGTATGCCATGCTGGTTGTTGTCCTCCGTGCCCAGGATTGATTTTCCATGTAGCTGAATGTGGTTTCTACCCATCCTAACAAAATCTAGTATTATGGAGTTATGCAGACAAGTGTAATGTTGACCAGACATAATTTTGTTTGTGTGACTATCTTCACACCTCTCGCAAAGATTGTGTGGTTGGGTCATATGCTATGAGAGTTCCTGATATATGTGTTGAATTTGTTCAGTTCTAATATTAATGCTCTTGTTAAGTATGCTTGTTTTGCATAGAAATATTTCTAAATTTTAGATTTTCCTTTTTGCTGTTCATGTCCCTGTCTTCTCAGTGTTCATTTCTCCCTTTGTACTGCCTTTATTAATGGCATTTGACTATGAAATTTATTTCTTGTTTGGTTGAATTTTATCCATGTTGCTGTCTACATTTTTTAGTAAAAGGAACCATATGGGTACAGCTTTGGACACATCCTTGCAGTTGTCTAAGGCAGCAGTTCTCAGTTTTTTTTTTGCTATGATACTCTTTCATGGGAATACCACATATTTAATGAACTAATAAATAGAGGCTGATGAACCAGTTTAATTGCTAAAAATTGTCATACATACAGTTCACAGTGACAAATGTCATGTTGCTTCAGGATATGTGCATTGCTTTGACTACATTTTGATGCATGTGTGCACAAGCTGAATGCTTGTCACTCTCCATCCAAGTGTGAGTTTGGAGGTATTCTATTCAGTGATCAACAGTGTCATGATAATTTTAGTATTTAGCTAGTGAATGGCATTGTGGGTGCTACTGCTTGCATCACACAGTTTGAGGAGCATTGGTCTAAGGAAAGTGAGGTAGACTTATCCAACTCGCACTTCCCCAACTTTCCCCAGTGTCTGCTGTCGCAGAACTGAGTCCTGGCATGTAACTTCAATTAAATTTTTTTTTTCATCATGAGTTTTACTGTACAGGAAAATTCGTGAGGTAGCAAGAAAATATTCACATACATTTACATTACTGCAGAATACAATTTTATTCATGGTAGTTGCTGGCATTTAACCTTTAGGCTACCGGATTAAATTTCAGTTGCCATTTAATAACATTAAATGGCTGAGCGACTATAGTCGTCGTTGGCAGGTTAAGGGTTAAAACAATTGAGTTTACATGTTTATGTTGACAAATTATTTACAGAATAGCTTTAATGATATAGTTCATAATACAGGTCCCTATCAGTTGAAGATTTACTACTGACTCTTACAAGATTCACTGCATTTACTGTATGTAGATTCTGCCCCCTTACTTCGATGTGTTTAATAACAGTTGCCAGTTGTACTCAATATGTGAACTAACCTGGTCACCAGCTGATGACAGAGTGAATTATGTCACATGTATTTTGTACCAAGGGGACAACCCACAAAATATCAGTTTTACAGGAGAAGCAAGAAGGTGGCTTGGTTTTACATATAAGTGCTTTGAGAGGTAGGATATTTCCAACTTATCTTTAGTGTTCTAGAATATAGAGTTGTCATCTTTTATACATGACAGGGGCCTATTAGTTGAATGATTTGCTACAAGTCTATTTAGCTCAAAGTGACACTTTGCCCCTTCATACAAAATGGGCGATATGTGATTGGTAGTGCCACACAGCAATACTTTGATGACATATGAACATAATCTTGTGTAATTAAACAGCCTTAAAAGGAGCAGCACAATAATGAGGAGAAGAAAGCTTATAGACATCTCAGACCCTGACACATATTTTTCATGAAACTTCATATGTTGTCGATTCTTGATCTTTGAAGAGATCATTCCGACTATATTGAATTGATTATTAAATCTGAACAATTTGTAGTTTTGATGGTGGAACTGTCATTTATGCACAGGATTGGGGTTCTGGCAACTGGCCCCACGTATAAAAATCTCGATAACATGAAATACTGTTACTAGTGTGGAAAACTCGTTCATGTGATATGCTGTATTAAATCCTTTGCTTTCAAGTTGATACTATATCTTATGTTGCCAGACACTCAAATTGAAAGTACAGTGTAAATTACAAAATTGAGAAGAGATTGTTGTGGTGCCATCTGACAGCCAGTTTTGCAATGCTCTCATTAGGCTGCAGCCTGGTGGAAAATTTAGAATTAGAATGGCATTGAAATGGGACATACATTTTAGACTCTGATCCATGATTTTAGAGATCACTTAGAGAGGATCTGCATTTTAGTAGCATGTCAGTTTTCAGACCGACGTAAATGCGCAATTTGCAGTCTAATTAATTTATAATACTTAAGCAAGGCACAGCTTTAGGCATGTTCTTTGATTATATCTTCTGTTAATTACTGCGAGTCTTTGTAGTGTTGATGTAGGTATGGGGAATTTCTCAATAAATTAATTTCAAAATTTAAAATTACTTATAGTTTGTTTATTTGTTTTCCTGGCGTTACAACCCATTGTGGTTGTATTTTCACAGCCCGGTAGCAGGCTTTGGCCTCCTCGTTTTTTCGAGGTTTCTTGATCACACACAACGTGCCACAGTTGGTAGGACTCCTCTGGATGAATGATCAATCCATTGCAGAGACCTCTACCTGACACACAACACTAACAACAGACAACACATCCATGCCCCCGGTGGCATTCGAACCCACAATCTCAGCAGGTGAGCAGCCGAAGACCTATGCCTTAGACTGCGTGGCTACTGGGACCAGCAAAATTACTGATAGTACAACATTGAATTTAAAAATGTTGATAGGTAAAATATGTTATTAAGTAATGTATTAATGTGCTGAAGGTCAAGGACTGATTCATTTCAACACGAATTTTCTGATCTAACCTGAAAGTTAGGACAACTCTGCTTAATGATTGGTATGTGCGTTTGAGCACATGTGCTCGTGTGTGTGTGTGTGTGTGTGTAGTCTGGTACTCGTTTTGATTAGCCGTACAGGTTATGTTAACAATGCTACCATAGTTGAATCATAATTCTTATGAATAATTCATAAGCAGTAATATTAATTATACAAAATGAGCGTAGACCTCAGCAACTGCATGTGAAGAACTTCTAAGAGGTGTGTTTATTAATATGTAGCTTCACTACCTGCTGTCTCTAGCATTCATTCAGGGAGCTGCTAATTTGTATTCAGGTGTAATTAAATTGCTAAAACATACAAGTGCTTGGTCTTCGAGCCTGCATATTTTAACTACTCTGAAGAATCACATAAAATCAGTGCTTTATCATAGGCTGCCTTATTTTTAGGCACTGATTTATTTGAAATATTTTCTTGACCTTATGTTCTCTCTCAACATATGCATTTTATGTACAAGAAGTGATCATGCCATTGTGTCAAAAATATTATGAATGAATACATAAAACAAGAAAGATGCATAATTATGGTGACTAAACAGGCTTCTCATGAATTCTTTAAAGCCTAGTGGTCAGTATGTATACCACATGTTTCTCGTGGTAAACAGATTATTTCCTTGAACTCCACCAAGAAAGTTAAGCCTCAAAATATAACTGCATCTATGTTATCTGTGGTGAGAATTTAGCCTTTTCAAGAAATCCATCACTTTTTTGCTCATGTTCAGACATATTCTATCCATATTCAAAACAGAGTGGCACATAAATAGGTATCTTCATGAAACTGTTGCCTGTCATGTGACTGACAACATAAATTCCTCAGCACTGAGGTCATAATATTTATGAAGATAAAATATTCTTAGGTTTGTGGGCTGTCCTTTCACATATTTGGAGGGTTTTTATCGTCTTTTAACTGCAACTAAGCCACAAGCTGATGCTTTGTCTAGTTGTCAGTACATATTTAATGTCTTATGTAAGGCTTTAATGGTAACTGAAAGTGTTGTATGTTGGTAACTACTTTTCAGTGTTGGCCCTATGTGTAACTGAGCTGTTTTATTGACATTTTGGAGGAAATGTCAGCAGCAGTTCACTTCTATGCAGTGCCAGTACCCAATATTCTGATCAACATCTTCGTTTCTTAATTCTTAATGATGTTGCACAGAATGTGTGGAGTCTTCACAAAGCACCAACTCCCATAAATCAAGACTATTTCTCATTTTTTCCTGGATTATACTTTTGCCCAAATTTCTTTCTTTAAAACCATACTTCATATTTGCTGTTTTTATTGAAGCTGTAACCAAAATGTTACAGATTCCACACATTTCACAGATCCAGAAAGCTTATTTCCATATTCGATTGAAACCTCCACTGGTTCCTGCCCTGAGCCAGTTTATTTACCCTATATCAGATCTATTTTAACAGCACTCTTCCATCTGTGTCATGGTCTTCCCACTTTCTGATTCTCTTCAGGTTTTCTGAGCAAAACAATTGATGTATTCCCAATTTCTCCCATATGTGTAGCATGTCCTACCATTCTTGTCCTTGGCTTTGTCAGCCAAATAATATTTGGTGTTAAGTGAAAAGTATGATGCTTGTTGTTGGCAATTATCTCCAGCTTCCAGTGGAATATGAAATTACCAGAACACTGGACCAAGTGTATTTTAAGGAGGGGAAAGTACATTAAAGGGTGACTTATACTTGTGATATTTAGATGGCAGTGGACAGAAAAAGGATGTTTGTTGGTTGTTTTATAGGCCTATGTTTTGGTAGTACAGTTATTTTTTGTGCCTTATTTACTGTTAAGTTCCTGTATAGAGGAGCCTTGAACCGAAGAAACATACTAGAAGTTGCATTTACAATTATTTAGACAGCACTCATCCACCTTACCCCTTGTAATATGTTGAAAGGTACATAGCAGAACAGCAGGGACACTTTTTTTTTCCATCTTACTCCTTTGCCTATGTCAGTCAGAAATAGCCTTGTCAGATGAAGTGACTTTCCATGTTTCATGCAATCATTACACTTCATTGCCATCTGAAGAGATGCATTGCGTTTGTATTTGAGACACAATGTATTTACAGTTTCTTAATATTTACTTGCAGGACTTGAATGCTTTTTTTAAAATTATTTTAGTTGATTAATTAATTAATTACAGTAGTTGCTTGTTATGCTCAGGAAATGTGACTTCGTTTTAAACGTGGAAGTGTGCTACACAACATTTACTGTAGGTAAAGCAATTGTGGTTATCATTCTTGATGTGTATATCAACCTTCTCTTTTGAAGACGATTTTTTTAAATTCACATTATGTCAAGGTCACACAAAATAAAAATTTCCTTCCAGCTTAAGTAACTTTAACCTAACGGAAGTAAAAAGGTTCCTAATTTTTGTTGTCCTCTTACACTTTGGTTTTTGTAGAAAGTTTCTTTAAAAGTTTCTATAAACCTTGAAAACCTCTCGTGACAACCACGTTCTCGCAAAATCTGTTCGCAAACACATTTGCCTCATGACAAAAAGAAATTGAAGAAGGTTTCTGAACTTTGTACCAAATGAATATCAAAGAGGCTGTTACCTGCAGTGAGAAATGTATTTCCTTTTAATGAAAATAAACTTCCACGACATAGCCATTATTTTTAGAATATATCTGTGATGTATAATGTGGGAATTTCAGTTTGAAAACTTACTGTTTTTTAAAGAACAAGGAATCTTTTATAATCGACTTCCTTTGAGCAAAGCGGTGACGAAATGCAATGTTGCCAACTTGTATCACCGTCATCGGTTTTTGACAGAAAGAAACATATTCGTATGTTAGTACTTTGAAATGGGCTGATAGCGTACCCGTCCCTGTACTCACCGTGAAGGCATATAGGGGCAGTAGTAGTATAGGTCCCCGCAATTGCACCACAAGGGCCACAACGCACACCTGCTACATATATTGCTGCCACAATGCTGGAGCTGAACATCGGGATTTTAAATTCAGTGTTTTAAAAAATTTTTAAAAAATTCTTAAATTTTTAAATAATCCAGTGACTTTAGCGAGGTACAAACATACTCCCTGAAGATGATCCCTTAGGATCGAAACATGTCTGAGTACCTTTAAATATATTTTTATGTATTTTAATAAAATCAGCACACTAGACTAATACAGTGTTGACTGAAAAGTGCATGTGTTGGTGTTTTATCGATTATTGAATTGAAAAATGCATGGTGAAACACTGAAAAACTACCATTATGATATTCCTATATAAAAGGCCTCTCTGAGGATGGCCATGTAGAGGCCGAATCATGTAGGAAGCGCATCTTCAAGCGACAAACGATTGTATTCTTTTAAGTACAACCAACAAGATGCAACTTTATACAATATTCTTTATTATTGTCAATGCTGTACATGTTTCGGGCGGTTTCTCCGCCCATCATCAGGAGCTCAAGGACTGTACACACGGAGAAACCACCCGAAACATGTACAGCATTGACAAAAATAAAGAA
>Ga0209629_10004737_pt1 | contig 10133 bp, 5 predicted proteins | sample TergutCu122P5_FD_187286 | JGI IMG/M metagenome (GOLD analysis project Ga0209629, IMG submission 187286) | Cubitermes ugandensis P5 segment gut microbial communities from Kakamega Forest, Kenya - Cu122 P5 (SPAdes) (version 2) | ecosystem: Host-associated > Arthropoda: Insects > Digestive system >... | reverse complement strand
AAGGTATGGTATGCTGTTTTGGGGAGGTGATGGGGAGTGTAAAAAATATTTAAACTACAAAAGAAAGTTATGAGATTAACCAGCAATGAAGGAAGAGATACTTCCTGCAGGATATTGTTCAAGACATTAAATATACTCCCATTGCCATGTATGTATATAATAGATTGCATATTGCATAAAAATGAATATAGGCAGGTTACAGCAGAACTCGGGCATAATTATAATACACATCATAGATCAGATCTTCAATCCCACTTCTTTAGGACTGATATTTGTTAAAAAAGAGTGTAAATAACATGGGGTAAAACTGTGTAATAGGTTGCTGAATCATTTAAAAAATCTAGAGAACACACAACTTATTTATTGCTACAGACCTTCTATTCCGTAGATGAATATCTGTCATGAGTATTTATAGTGAAATATGTAAGTGTATACAATGAGAACTCAAATTAGAGGAACCTATGTGAATGTCTAGAACTGGTAGCATTTTGAAGCATTGTATAGAATATGCTGGTGACAAGTATGATTACTCATATGAATAGGTATATAGGAATTGTTGACATGTCGTGCACAGTTATTGTCAAAAGGATGAATAAAATCTAGTCTTATCTAACTTAATCTAATCTAATCTACTGGATGAACCTCATGACAGTAGCGTAATGCCATTGCTGGTTCTTTTTGTCAGCGTTAGTAAGGAGTTTAAATCACATTTATGATGGAATTAAGAACAGATTAAAATTAGAAAATGCGTGCTGTCGTAACCCAACCCTTTAGCAGTAAAATTCAAATGTGCACTGCTGCTAATGACAGAGTCTGCAAATCTACCCAGTCTTGAACCAATACCTCCAATATTTTCAAACTCTATCCCAAACATCGATCTTAATGTTATCGTTTTAACTCTTTAGTGTTCTAAACAGCCACTTTCAGAGAGGTTTCCCCACCAAAAGTGTGTAATAATTCCTAGTATCAACCATCCAGCTATGTCCCCAGCATCATGCAGTGCAACAGTGCTAAATGGAAATACCCTTTTACCTTGCAAGATTTTGAGCTTTTCACAGCAGTGTTATTGAGTATTCATGTATTTTTGTGATGTGGTACTATGTCAGCGAGTTAGTGTTTTCTGACATTTTGATGGCACAGTGTTCCAGCAACATGTGAGGAAACTCTGATTCAGCAATACAATGTCACATCCCAGAAGATGTGCATTTCCTTCTTCTTGTGCGTTGTGCTCATACAAGTGTTTTGTTTTATTGTGAGCTACACAAATGTATAGAATTGTGCCTTAGTCTTCTTACCCACTAGCAAGATGATGCTTTGACAAGACTTTGATGCTACATTTCTCATAATTGGCTGCTGTTTGTTCCTTTCCCAGTCCCTCCTACAATCGATAATGATTTGTGACTTTGATGCCATGTTGCACCGGTTTTATAGGAGAACTTCACTTGATAATCACTGCTTACCTGTTGTAAAAGTATCTGTACCATTTATTTGTGCTTTATGTACTTTATTTTCTCTGTCTTTAAATTAACAAGACAATGGGAGATGATCCATTGATGGAATATTCATGTTTTTATATTTACCAGGCAAATACTGGGATAGTGCTTGAAATTAGGCCATGACTCCTTCCTTCCACGTTCTTTCTAATTCAGTGTTTATTAATTGTTACTATTATTTGATGAAGTTTAGCTTGAGTTGATGAGAGCGTAAACAAATAAGACATAACATGACTGGCAAAACATTTTTTGGAGGGCCAGGTTTGATCCCAGGACAGTTGTTGTGAGGTTTGTGATGGACAACATGTCAGTGGGACAGATATTTCTCCGTGTACGTGGTTGCCTCCTGCCAGCATATTTCCACCATTGCATCATGCTTGTAATCATATATCACTGACACATTTATAGTCTTACTAAATGAATCACAAAAAAGTCCTGTGTTGTAGCTTCAAAGTAGTATATCCCATGTGCTTGACACCTCTAAGAAGCAGTGTTTGAGTAGTATCAGAGTCTTGTTAAAGGAGCATATTGCTGTGGGAAGGCAGCTTTAACTTTCATTGGTTGAAGACAAAATATTTCAAACTTGTGGAATTTCTAGTACTGTATTAGTATTAGATGTCTTTTTTGTGGAAATCCATGCTGTGTTAGAAAGAATTTTACTATTAAATTCATTTTTTAAAAATATAATTACATGTGACTCATTTTGTGACTACATTTATAGAATCATCTGTTGCATACAAATGCCCATTCACACATACACACATGCACACAAACACACTTTGGCATGTGAAATAAACAGGAAAGAGGTATTTTGTCTCATGGTAAGTAGGTCTGCCATGAAAGGTGTCCATGATCAGATGTATACAAAATTATACACTATGTTTTTCCTTTGTGCATGAGGTGGCAGCACCAGCTGGTTTACTGACCGCTTCATCTGCAAGAGAGAGATCTTCAGCCAGTATCAGCACATATAATTAGGATGTGTGTGTTGACTATGTGAGGAAAAAGCTTTTGTTCTTTATGTATTCAATTGCTGATAGTACATATTACATTGTGTAATAATACTTATTACAATGTGTGCTGTGGAACTCTTCACGTGTGAGACTTGAGGTTTTTGCCGTTGTGTTGCTGGAGATTCAGGTCTTCTGCGATGTGATGCAGTGTCATTGGGCTCGTAAAAAAACAAATTTTTTTTATACTGCTTGACCCTAAAGATGAAGGTAGTATGGCTCTTCAAAATTTTGTTTACTACTCACACTGACACAGTATCACATCCCAGAAGACTTGAATCTCAAATTGACATGTAATCCATTTTTGATAATTTTCCTTTGAATGTGAGAAGACATTAGGTACAATATGTTAACTGCAAGAGACTCCATTCTTAGCCATTCATAAAATATTTCACATCGTCATCTGATATCATAGGCTACTGCCATAAATGATCAAGGCCTTGCTTATGCAAACTGGAGTGATGTAATATCCATTTTCCCATTTCTATTATATTGAAGTGCACAGCCATTTACTTTTGGAACTGTGCCTTTCTGTATAATTCATTCATCACCAATAACAATTTCTGAAGGTTTTCAGTATGAGTTGGCAAACCCCTCATTTAATCCTTTCCATTTTATGTATGTGAAATATTTCACTTGGGTCACTGACCTTTCTAGTGTGGATTTATTTGTTGTTTTGAGATTAGTGAAAGAGATGTTTCCCATTATCTCTGTACAGTTTGGGCCCCCTAGGAATATAAATTGTATATGACAGAAATATGTCCAAAGATTGGAGGTTGATTTAAACAGAATCTAGCATAGAGATTTTTAAGACATGGTACAGAATTCTTTTGGGGATATTTTGTGCTGAAGGCATGGTAGGGAATTCTTTTTGGAATGTCTTGTGGCTTTTTATATTATTTCATCAAAAGCAGTGCAAGAAATATGACTGTCCAAAGGGATATGTTGTGGACTGTCTCCAGTGCAGTTTTATGTATTTATTTATGCTTGGCAACCCTAATTATATGATTGGCATCTGTTATTTTTGTAGACAACCTTCATATTTACTTACCTTTACATTTAAACCTACAAAATTAAATATGAAATGCATTTTATCTTAAACTGATATTTTATATGTTCCTTAATGTGCTGCATTTTTGTTGGCATTGATGATTATGGTATTTAATTACATTGTATACTTCCATTATGATTACAACTCAAATGTGTGTATTATATATCTCTGTTGCTGAAATGTTTTGAATGGTACAAATATTAAATGCATATTGCAGTTCCAGGATATTTTATGGTACTGATGTATTCAGTTCAGCTCAGTACTTCCAATTATGATGGATGTTCTATTAACCATTTACCTTTTTTTTTTTTTTTTTTTTGGCTCTAATGTTACAGTTCATGGTAGATCGAGTCGATTATATCAACCTTGGCAAATGTCTGCTGTCGAGAGGTTGCTTGGAAAGAATACTGCACTAGCGAGTGGCTCAGGTTTGAGTTTATTAAAACCGAAAGAATCTGCTGGTAGATTATCAAACTGGCAGCTTTCTGGAGGTGTTAAGAAATCCCACCATCGGTCTGCCGCACATCCTGATGCTGATTACCGAGGTAGATCCTCTGGCAGTGGTAAGCTTAGCAGTGTCCAGAATACTACCACCAGCACGTCCAGTTCTTTGTCAGCAGGCAGTTTGCTGTCTTCTAGTTGTGTGCCACGAAGCAGCCTTCTTCTTGGAGCACATCTGTCGGGTGGTCGACCTGGACTGCAATCACAAAAGTATACTTCTTCAGACTGGAAGAAACCTGGTGCTTACCGGTGTCCGTCTTGTGGAAAGCTATATCGGTGGAAGAAAAATTTGATATCACATCGAAGGCTTGAGTGTGGGAAAGAACCACAGCTTCAGTGTCCATATTGTCCCCACCGTACCAAACATAAGAGCAGCCTTATTAAACATGTTGACAGACTTCATGGACAGTCCTGCCCATAATAAGGGCAGCAAGTCTTGAAGCTTGTGAATTTTATGTTAATGGAAAATGTGTGTAATGCATGGTAATGAGTGAAAAGCTTTACCTACACTTCATTTATTTCCATTGTGGCCTGTAGTGATATTGTGGATAGGAAGGGTATTTTTGACTCGTGAACTCTGTACATGCTCCTTACTGCATTTTCTCTTGTAATTAATACAGTGCTGTTACAGAATTCTAGGAATACAATGGATTGTAATAACTGTGCATCAAAATCCTCTTCTCCATCTTCTCATAGTATGCTCCATAAACCAATTTTAATTTTACTAAAAGATATGAAGTCATGTCACTGCAGGATTAATTTCAGTGATGAAGGGAACATAATTTGATACTAAATTGTTAGTACGTGAGTTTATGTAGTTTTGGAACCTTGGCTTGTTTTTCGTAACATCAGAATGTCTGTAGCATTCATAAGGTGATGAAAATCATAAATCATTGGTAATAAGAGGGTTCTGGTTTTTCCATTTTGCATGTGGTATGGTCTTATCATGTGTGATCAATTGAGCACATTTTCTTATATTCAGATTGCTTTGTCAGTGATGTCACTTGTTGTGACTGACCTTTGACTTAAACAAAATAAAAGAGCATTTCTAAAAAATTTTATAATATGTAGGAACTGAACTCAAATTTCAAAAGAAAGCGATGATCTGAAGATGTTGGGAAGTTAAACCCTATACAGTCGTGACAGTGTCATGCTGTTTTGTCTTGTGGCAGATTAGTTGTATGTTTTATAATATGTGTATTCTGAACACTTTTAGTACTAAAGCCCATCATTGATTATGATACCAAGTCATGGAAATCCACCTCTTACCCATAAAACTTATTTTTCGTGTAATGCTATCACCTAACCTCTTACCCAGTCATTCAGTAGGTGTGTATAATTTATTAATTTTTGGCTGGTGGAATTTTCAATTGGAAGGCTAGGAGCAAGTCACCTGTATTGTGATAGTGTTCAGAGTAGGCCTGTCTGCCAGATCTGCCATTTTTTCACATGCCAGGTACTAACATGTGACCTATTCAGTTCAATTCAATTTATTTTGTGTTTATCAGATCCAAAAGGGGTTATGACCCACAGGCTATAGAACATATCAGTTCCATAACTCCATCAGTATACATCATAATATGCACAAAACAAACCATAAAATAGCCTAAAATAAAATTTAAATATGACGTAGCTCACTGTGAAGTCAGCAATAGTCAAGAAGTTAACAAATATTTACTAGCTTAAATATATAATTTGGTTATACGGTTTTATAATATGTAACTATTGAAATAAATTAGTTAATTGACAATTATTAAAATAAAATTTTTGAGCGTAGAAAATAGCTAACAATGGTAAGTATTTTTAGTTCTTATTGCAACTGAAATATTCATCCAGAGTATAAAGTGAATGAAAATACAAGAAATTTTTCAAGGCACGTTTAAATTGATTTCTATTGTGGGACAAGTCCTTTATTTGAGAAGGCAGACTATTGAACACCTTGATCCCAGAATAGTATGTTCCCTTCTGGTATGCTGACAAGTTGGATATTGGTCGATGCACGTTCGATTTAGTCCTAGTTTTGATGTCATGTATTTCAGAGTTTGCTTTAAAATGGTCCCTATTATTAATCACAAAAGGCAAAAGTGATGGTATATATTAAGATTGTAATGGTAATATTTTTAACTTCTTGAAGTGTTCTCTACATGAATCTCTGCCTCTTATCTGTACAATGATTGTAATAATTCTTTTTTGCAATCTGAAAATGTTACTGCTATAGTGGGAAATCCCCCAAAATATTAATCCGTAAGTCATTATGGAATGAGAGTAGGAATAGTATACCATCCTCAGTGAATCCTGGGACAAGAATGGTTTAACTACTCTCATTGCAAAGCTTGCTGAACTCAATTTAGGTATAATGGTATCCATATGAGTTTTCCAAGAAAGTGTGTTATCTAATGTCAGCCCAAGAAACTTTGTGTTGCAGATATTAGCTATTTTCTTATTTCCATGCATAATATTGAAATCAATTAAAGAGCTATTCTTAGTCACAAATTGCATATAGTGTGTTTTATCCAAGTTAAATGATAATGAATTAGTACTAAACCATTCATTTATATGCTGAAACATTTTATTAACACTGTTTTCAAAATTTTTTAGGATTGTGGTTAGTGATAACTATACTAGTATCGTCCGCAAATAAAACAGTTTCAGAATTATCGTTTGTAATTTGCGGTAAGTCATTAATGTAAAGTAGAAAAAGCAGTGGACCTATACTACATGGTGAGTTATTTTTAAATGAAGATTTTGTGTTCATTTATGTCTCTCGTACTAAAGGAACACACCTGCTTCAGTTAGCTTACTTGATTTATTACCCAAGAATACTTGTATAAGTCAATTAATTCCAGTGCTTCACATTTTTTCTATATATGACTGTGTACTGTTTGTAGACATTCACTAAGATTTTTCTACTGCTTGTATCAGTTTTGTGATAGGAAAATCATCATTATGTGATATGTTACAAATTTGGGTTCTGTTGTGTTTAGCTATGAAAGATTTGAGATAAGACTGGTAGAAAAACTACTAACCGAAATTTTTAAGTATGGTTGCATGTATGTGTGGAACCTTTTGTCATAAATAGTATTCAGGAGATCTTACTTGGACTGTACTCTTTCTTTTCCACAATATTGTGAGATTTGAGATTCTTAATGGTGAGTATGAAGATCTTATTTGAATAACTTATCATCACTTTGATAATCCTGCTACAATATTGAAGGTAGGCATTTTCCCCTGTAAAATTTGAGGTTCTCTTAGCAGTGAATATTGAGTTTTATGGTCTTCTGGGATGTGACACGGGGTGGTTTCATAGATACATACCAACGTTTCAGAAGAATCGTCAAGGAGTAAGAGTATATTTTCCACCAACAATAGTGCTTATACCCTGTCCCTTTGGACTGCTTATATCCTGAATGCTGATATTTTACAGGCATTAAGATTGTAGAGTAAGGTGTTGCTTTTCCTTGTATTTTATCAAATATACACCTCATCCAAAAGTTTCTCAAATAAAATGAGATGTGTGTTATGTCATTTCTAGGTCTTTTGTGTGAAGCACCCTGTTTGAATGTGTGATGTTGTTCAGTTTGAGCATGATGAAAATAGGGTTGTACGTCTCTGTTATGAGCTGATTTGAGATTATGATGATGGGTTATAGCACAAGCTCCCCAGTACTGAATTTCATCAGAATTTGTCACTTAAGTTTTGAAGCTCAAACACTTAGACAGGTAGCTATGGCAACCATATATAACTTTTAATTGACACACTTTGAGCAGAGAAGTCATCCATAGTGGTAGGAACTTGACAGTTACCGCCCTTGATTATTTTTGTGTATATACACTTGTACTGGTGTATCAGTTGTATATGATGCTTGTGTGTGTGTGTGTGTGTGTCTGTTTTAGTATATATTCAGCAAGTGCATGCACATGAATATATGTGAAGGTTTTTAGTTAAAGAAAATGTAGAGGGAAGCGTGTGTAAATTCCATTTTTAACACCAAAAATTTTAAATTAGTAATGTACCTCATGGTTCAAAGATCAGAATATAATAATGTATTTTGTATTTATTTCCTTTCATGAAAAAACAGTATACACATAATTTTATTTTTGTAGTTTATGCCAGAATATTTTATATCCATTACTGTGTCACAAGTGTACATTTGTATTAAACCTGTTAATAGAAAATAAATTTGATTTGTATATGGTGAAATATTTTTTCTTGTGTGCTGTTTATATTTTTAGTGTCTTGATTCTGTTGCTCAAAACATTACGGTATCATTCTGTTTTGCGTATTGGTATTACCTGGTTGAGATGAAGTATTTGTTATTGTTGCAACAGCACTGATTTAAGAACTAATAAATCAGTCATCATTATTAGCCTTCTAAGTTAGTCAGTTGTGCATATTAATGTCACAATTGTCCCTGTGCATGTCATGAAGATATGTGGTGTGGCAGTATAGCTCCACTCACCCTTAACCTCAGCGCTAGTTTACTCCTGGGGAAACACCCTTTGAACAAGAGGCTGGTTGGAATCCTAAGTTGGCCTTTTGTATACATTACAAAGGTTTTACAATAGCATTTACTTTACATTCATGTAGACATGTATAATCTTTTCTTACTGATACTTTTTTTTTTTAATTTGCAGAGTTAGTTGGGCCATGGAGCAAAACAAACGTGTTTAATCATGTTCGCTATCAATGGAACCAACCAGCATCACATCAAGTTGTGACCAGGACTTTTGGTACCTCTGTGGTTCAAAAGGGTCCTTTCATATGTTCCAAATGTCACAAGACTTACACCTGTAAATCAAATCTGGGTCGTCACATACGATTAGAATGTGGCAAAGAACCCCAGTTTCAGTGTCCATTTTGTCCTCAGCGTACGACACAAAATTCATCATTGCGGAAACATATGGAACGACATATTGCGAGTAGTACAGGAACTTCAACCTCCAGAAAATAATTGTTTTAATGTATGCTTGCATTTATTGTATAGAAGTTAAAATAAATGTGAATTATTAAGAATGGATTTTTATCAAAAGAAATAATGTTCAAGCGCAAGATAAGTATTTAAAAATCATGCACCGATTGTTTAAATTGTTCCCAGTGGATAAAGACAAAGGACTTGGGTTTTCATGGCGTGAAATTCACATTCTTGTCTTCAGGGTTATGAATCTGTGTGATGTGTTAGCTGGGTACAGTGTGCCTCAAAATTTAGGGTAGGCAATATTGGAAGTATGTTCATGGTGTCCAGAAAACTCATAATGTGAATTTCCATCGCAGTGAGAACTACAGATACAGGTGAAGATGTGCATTATGGTCTGTGGGGTTTTGATATTGCGCAGCCTGGTTAGTGGTTACCAGTGTTATGAAGGAACATGCTGCTTCCATCTGCAGAAAGGATGAAGATTTTACCAGTAAAAAAAAATTTAATTCCAGTTGCCCTTTGGCATATCTCAACATGGACTGTTATGTGGCATTTTCTTATCATATGTTCATGTTAGCAGGCACTGTAACAAGACATTCACCATTCAGACTGGAAATTTGATCAAAATATCCCCACATTCAGGTTAGTTTAATTCAAGAAACATTTTTTTGAAATCATGTTCAATGTATTTAAAGTTTGTTGTTGAAGATCAAATCAAGCACATGAGATAGGCAAGGCATGTAGCACCAGTGGGGGACAAGAGAAATACATACTGGCATTTGGTGAGGAAACTTGAAGGAAAGTGGCTGCTTGGAAGACCTAGGCATAGATGAGAGGATGATTTTAAAGTGGATCATAAAGAAATAGAATGGGATAATATAGACTCAATCATTTGGCTCAGGATAGGGACAAGTGACATGTTTTGGTGAAAACAGCAATGAATCTTTAGGTACTACAAAACGTGGGGAATTTCTTTGCTACCTGAGGATGTATTAGCTTCTCAAGAGGGACCATGATTCATGGAGCTATTTAATTACTCTGTCAGAAGTATCGTGATTGATAACTGTTTGCTATGGCAGCCATAGGTATTAATTTTGTTGTAGTATTGCATATTGGAACTTTTCCTTGAATAAGACACAGGAACAAAATAAATGAAATACATT
>Ga0209629_10004736_pt1 | contig 10133 bp, 6 predicted proteins | sample TergutCu122P5_FD_187286 | JGI IMG/M metagenome (GOLD analysis project Ga0209629, IMG submission 187286) | Cubitermes ugandensis P5 segment gut microbial communities from Kakamega Forest, Kenya - Cu122 P5 (SPAdes) (version 2) | ecosystem: Host-associated > Arthropoda: Insects > Digestive system >... | reverse complement strand
ACAGGATGGTGGTAAGGTTGTCAGCCTTACGCACCGGCCGCCTTTACCCCCAGGAAATACACCTGGTACTCATTTCTGTTAGAGGCTGAGTCGACCCCAGGGCCATAGTGCGTGATAAGTTGGTTAAATAAGTTTCATTTGATATCATGCACGGTACGTACTACATCATCATCATCATCATCATCAACAACAACAACAGTAATAACAATACTAGAATTCAGCCAAGTTCTCATACATTGCTGGCGGAATAAAATGAGCCTAGGCGTCTGTGTGTATCACTAAAGGACTTCTAAGCCGTAGTCTTTAGGTAAGAAGGGAAAAACAGAGGACAGGAGGAGGAGGAGGAGGAAGGAAGGAAAAGAAGAAAAAAGTGGACTCGGTATGCGACTCTGACGAAATAAAAATTGAGATACTCGCCAAATCTTGGAGTGAAAACCGAGTGGGGCATGATATTATTATTATTATTATTATTATTATTATTATTATTATTATTATTATTAAAAATAAACCGGTTCTTATCGATCTTGAGCGGCGTGAAATTATTGTCAACTTAAAAAATATATTGCATTTAAATATACGGGAAAAATAACGTTTTGTTTTATCCATTCGCTATTATTCACACACGTTTTTTGCTTTATTTCTTTTCATTTTCTTTCTTACCAAGTGTAAAATGTTATCTCCCTACCTTCGTACATTTTCGTTTCTTGTTTCCATCTTTCTTCTCCTCCTCGGTTCTGCAGCTCCGTGTATTTGTAACCATTTCTGTGGAATCAAAATGCATATTAGTCTGCTAATACTAACACACTTTTTGCCTGTAGGGAGCTCCGATTATGTAATTACACGACGCGAAATTAACAGAACACAAAACCTTTATTAACATTCCAGTAATGGTACTATGAATTTAGTTGTTGTTTTGGCGGCGGTTGTCATATCAAGCCATTCCTTGTCTGAGAGGCGGTAAAACCATGCTTCATTTGTTTGTGTTCATTGTAATGGCTAGAGATAAGCTCCTAGTTTTGTGTTGTCTTGGCATTGCCTTCCAGCAGCAAAGAAAGGCGGTTTGAGTGTTTCGTTTGGCCCTTAATTCAAGAAGCAATCTCAGCATTATGTTTTACTGCAGGCGCTGTTAAGGATATAAAATTTTAATTATTCTCGGGAAAGGAGTAGAAAAGGACCGTCAGCCTACTTATTGTGTTTCGCACAAGGTAGTTGACATTTTGTGACTGGAGATTTTCACAGCATTGTTAATATTACAGTCTTCTGAGGTACGGCGTCTTATTGGTTGATAATTCAATATCAACGTTTCGAAACTCTTACTGAATTATTCGTCAAGGTACAGCACTTATGATTTCGACCTGTAAACTGACATCTTCAGGGTCTTACCCTGAAGATGGAGTGAACAGTCTGTTCCAGAAGTGGATAACAATATAAAAATCAACTCGGTGTCATTTCCAGAAGGCCTGTAGTTGTCACCGTTAGGCGTATTTTCTCGAGTTCTTCACCATCTTAAACACAGCTGTGCGATAGATGTTACGTTACCTACAGTTTGAATCGCACCAGACATTTTGACCCACTTTCCTTCTGTTATACGACGCAACCTCAAATCCCCGAAGGACTGAATCCTCAACTACACAGCTACAAAAACATCGAATCTCGTTCTTATGTGTTGTAACACAAATGACACATGAACATTTGTCTCTTAGTTTTCGTACTGACCGTCCTGCTCTGCTGATGACAACCGGAACAGTATCCATGAAGTGTATCCGCGTTACAGCGAGTTCCATTCAAAATATGACGTGTCCGGAAGTCTTGTACCTTGACATATGAAGCGGCTGTGACGGTTGCTGTAATACACTTGAATAAATATTGAATTGATTAACATAATTTGTATACTGAGTTATGAGACGTGGTTACAGTGATTCCTGCAGCTAAATGGTGCCTTGCGACTAACATCGTTATTCTTAGTTTTGTGAACGATAATTTTAATAGATTTTGCCGCCATCTTTTTAGGCTACCTACCCGTTACTCTGTTACGAACTGTAACGAAACAGTTACATCAGCATGCTACAAAGTCGTGCACACGGTTGCTAAATTTACAATTAAAGGGACAGTTTAACACCGGAACACTCTAACTAGTAACAGGTCATGGGTGAGTCCCTGCCAAATGCAACCTTGTCTAATGAACTACTGTTCTCTACCAAACAAACTAACTGCTGTACAATTAAGGAGACCACAGACCTGTTTTCCACACTAACAAGGAACCTCGGCAATCAACGTCCACCTCTTTTTACTGCTGTCTGTTGGTAGCGTGCCTCTGGTCTTGTCTTGTGGTTACACTCGCTAGGGTTGTGTTTACAGTAGTCACATACTGCTTCTGCCGTTTAGTCACTTCATTGCTGGCTTTTAAATAAAAGTCAGGGCGTTTACGTTATTTACCTAATGATTAAGTACTAATTTCAAGAACTAGCGATTAGGTTTTTTTTACGCGGCAATAGGTGCTGACAAGCTGCAGAGGGACTACAAGTAGTGCTGAAATACGCGCTGCTTATATATGAGATACGTAGATTTTTGCGAAAAGGGGTTAAATTATCGGTTTGCTATAGCTTAATGGGGTTTACAGAGACTAATAAGGGAGATTTTCTAATCCAAGACAACAAACAGCCCAAATACACTATACTCCTATTTTGGGTCCACTGGAAATTGTATCCCAAAATAACAGAGTTTTGGGGGTTTGTTGGCTATAGGATTTCGGGGTAGGCTTTTTAATGGAATGGCTTAGAAGAAAAGGGGCTGATAAAATGTATAGTAATTAAACTGAACTAATATTCTCGAATGTGGATATGAACGTGTTCAGTGACCAATATGTACGCGTCGTTAGATACACGACTGTTTTGCACCGTGCATTGCAATATAAATACAATATAAACCAACGAAATTCACATTTTCTAAATTAATATTTTAATTTTTAATTTTTGATGTCTTCAGTGTGTTTCGAGCCCGTGGGTTTATCTTCGGGAAGACGGTTGTATGTACTGTTATGGTACAGTACGTTTGACATACTTCAGTATAAGTTGTCTAGTAGATAGAAGTACCTATTAGACTGCTTATACCGAAGCATGTAAAACACGCTGTACCATACCTGTATATACAACGCTTCCTGAAGAAGAACCCACGGGCTCGAAACACGTACAAAACATCAAAAATTAAAATATTAATTTAGGAAATGTGCCTTTCGCTGGTTTATATTACGAGTATATAAATACAAGACGAAGTAGAAGTGTGTGAAGAAACGGCTTTTTTATTGTGGGTTCTAAGTGGACCAAATCAGGCAGCTGAAGTTGGGATTGTGTAGGCGGTGAATGACACTATGTTGGTTTATGAGGCCTTATGGCTTCATAAGTACAATGTTTCTGGAAAGTGGGCAGCAGAAAATAGAGACGCTCCAGGGCGTACTATAGAAAAAAATGACACTATAATCAACAACACATTATAATCGCATTTTATAACATCTGAAAGACTGTACGTTTCAAATATAATCTGAACATTTGATATGCATAAACATTGTAAGAATATTTTTATTGCCGTATAGTTGTTAGCTCCCTGATGATGGCAGTTAAGCCGAAACATGTAGGAGATAATTAGGAGTGAAATAGAATTGTGCATTTGTTGGGGCTTTAAGGATTTGTAAATAATTTACAGTGCACGGAATGATCAGTAAGAAAGTTGGGAAAAGTATCTTCAAATCGGCCTCGCCTGCTTCCTTCCATGTACCTTCCCATGCCATATCGACATTGTTACATGTATGTGGTTGAAAGACGTTAAATAAACCAAGAATCAATCGTTCAAGTAGTGTGTGGTCTTTTGTTGGGTTAACCCACTGCAAAGCGGTAGGTAAAGAGGATATTGAAGTATAAAAGTGGGCTGGATCTTGGGGAAATGGCTGGAAGATGAATTATACTGATTGGGAATCGTGTCCCGTTACGTGGCATTAGTGTAGAGCTCAGGTTCTGCTGCAAGGTATTAGATTATTTACTGAGTTATTTAAAGTAATCAGCGTAATAGAGGTTGAAGGTTCTCGCAATCTTCTCTGTTAAAAATTCTGTCTTCAAAAAGGTGACAAGGTGTTGTCCGTAGAAATTTTGCAAACATTTCGGAGTAGCCTCCTGTCTCTCTCTTCAGCGTGAAAGATGGAAACATTATTATCTTCCTCCAAAACTGTGATCAGTTTCGACGCGTATACAGTTTAGTTTTGTTAGTTCATTAACGAATTCGGTAATTTTTGTTACTTATGTCTTCAGTTGTATAGTGGAGAGAGATGCAGTCTCATAGCAACTCGGCTTGAGATATGTCTCCTGTAGATGAGTATGGAGCATAGGTAGTAATTTTATTTTGTCAGTTACGGTCATAATTTTTTTATTTGTTATACACATTAGGTGACTGGTTACTTAGTTTGATGAGTAAGCGAAGAAGCACAATTGCTTACGATTCGTAAGCTTTTCTTCTTTACGAATTGAGGAATGAAGCAAAAAAAAATTCCTCCTCCTCCTCCTCCTTCTCCTCCTCTCCCGAGGTGTGAATGTAAATTCATGGTTGCTTCCTTCAAAATTCGGGAGTGCCATTATGCCACGTTACTGGTATTTGAGTAGCAATAAAGAAACCCGCACTTTTTAGTTCATCCACAAGACAAAAGACTCACCCTTCCAACATCCAGTAGCACGGAAAAATAATTTGGGAGTTGGTTTGCTTCTGCTGAAGAAATTCTGTGGGTGTCGTTAGTAGGGCCGGTTTACGTGTGAAAGATGTATAGGAGGCAGGAAGTTACGTAGAAAATTAACGAGGAAAACAGAGCGGGAGTGAGAAGGTCTTCTGGTTGTGCTCATAGCTAGTGCCTTGAATATACCGTGCCCCCTGACCCAGGCGTACTTTTGGCTGATGAATCAAGATAACGACTCCAGATATCTCAGTTTACCGCTCCACGTTTTTGTTATTTATCTAAAAATATGCATACAACGACTTATCTTGTTATATATTTTTAATTCTTCTGAGGAATTAAATAGTTTCATTGTGTTCAGTATCTTGATAATACATGTGTTGAAGAAAATTCGTTAGATAGCCCTGACCTCTAGGAAGACTTGAATTTAGCGACGTTTAAAAACTACTACGGTCCTCCGAAGATTCGGTAACTATTACCGGTCGACATGGCGTCATTTCGTAGAACGGCTAATCTGCAGCAGTACCGCTCAGAGCAGATACTTGAAGCGAGTGTTCCAGAATTCGATCACCAATATGAACCACACACAACCGTGACTAGAGTCACAGTTTTTTGAAATACCAGTTTGTAACAATTTTTTTTAATGAACTCATATTTTTAGAAGATCTGCGTGTTTTGATCGTTTTAGCCGCAAATAAGATATATTTTCTACAGATCTTATCAGTCATTTAAACGCCTGGCTTTAAAACTGCTGAGCTAATGACAATTTCAGAGCGGATGGGTTAATTTCCAGGACTGTATCTCTGTCCCTTTGTCAGTGTTCATTGTTTACACCGACGCAGTGTAAGTTTTCTATGCACAACATCAAGATGGAAAACGTAAATTGACAATAATGAGATCCATTTAGTATGAGTCAGCAGTAACTTAAAAAATAATATTACATTTTTAATATTCACGTTTATGGTTTTTGGACATTTCTGGCCACCCTCAGGAGTTAAAGTTTCCCATTTTGCCGCCACCAAAGTACCCACCTTACTAAACGGCACTGTGTTTCTCCAAAATGTCAAAACAAATTTAGAACACAGATTGGCTGTTCACACTTCAAAAGCCAGTCAGCCTGGAGTTTAACGTATTTAAATTTTATTAGTCAGGCAATGACACACTCTGTCCTCTCTTCGATTGACCTTTGAATGGGATTGTCCGAGTATCAACTTCCACAGGACGAAGTATCGCCACTTATGTCTGTAGAACACACAAATGTTGTAGCTCAACAAAGAATCCACCCGAATGATAAACAAAAGATGGGAAACTGTCATTCGTGCTTTTTGAAACAGGCGACTCCACTGCTGACTTTTACTTTTGAAATTCAATTTCTTGCTTCTCATCGGCACTTCCGATTAATATTTTCAAGATGCTGCAGGAAAACATTTAACTGGAATTGATCGTAGTGTGACAGGCCCGATATCCGCATTGAGATTTTATCCTATAACTTAGCCTTTAGAGGCCAAGGAGATTATCAGAAAATTTGTCATTAGGTCAAGAAAAAGTCTCGAATTCGTTCAGTAAAGAAGTCAGGGCGGAGGTGAACCGAATTCGTTGTTTCGTAAACATAATCCACGTACAACACATATTGCAGCGAAGTTTGTATCGGCTGCTCAAAGAAGACTCTGAGAGACGGATAACCATCTGTTTGGTTAACTAACTTACTAACTTCATGGTAGTGAGTATTCTTCAAAGATTAATAGTTGTTCAGCTAGCGAAAGGATTCCTTGCGTTCGTGTAACCAGAAGCTTTGTTACCTTATTACAAAGGCACGACACTGAAACCATTCCAGAGCCAGATGTGTTTAATTTCCAAGCATATTTGTCAACACCGCTTACTGAATTCTCCATATGAAAGACGGAGAAAAAGACACGGCGTACACCATATAGAACGGTGTTTAAAATTAAGATTTTGTATGTTCTACATTGAGATCTTATGATACGAAATAATTACAATAAACGTTTCTAATTTTTTCTTATTAAATAACCAAACAGACGCACTAGTTATCCAAATTTATTCTGTTATAAATCTCTACATGTTTCGGGCATCTCCTCTGCCCATCATCAGGAGTTTTCTGCTGTGCATTCGGCACTGGTAAGTTTCATGCTGGTTTCTGATGACCGCTTCCAAGCAGAGTCAGGATGGAACTGCAGTTCCATCCTGACTCTGTTTGGAAGCGGTCATCAGAAACCAGCATGAAACTTACCAGTGCCGAATGCACAGTAGAAAACTCCTGATGATGGGCAGAGGAGATGCCCGAAACATGTAGAGTTTTATAACAGAATAAATTTGGATAATTACTGAGTCTGTTTGGTTATTTAATAAGAAATACGTATATTACCATCTATGATGCATGAATGTGAAGTTTCTAATTATAAAATATAAGCAAATATATTCAAATAGAACTCAGTGATTTTATTTTGTAAGAATACATCTCACTAAAATCGCCAATTTAGTTGTGTTTGACTATATTTGCTTATATTTTATAATTTTGTACAACACAAGCAGGATGTCTCACCTGAAAGTTAAAATGATTCTAAACTGAACGGTACAAACACTCTACGATTTTAATTTGCTGTTTGTTTTACCGTGGTTACTAGTATGCATGCAGCATGGATCTGTTGTCATTTCCAAGTAGTTTAATTCTGCCATATTGTAAGTAGATTATTTATTTATTTATTGGTTGATTTTTCGAGCCAGGATTTTTCTGGCAGCGGTGTGATGCACTCCTGGTTGCATTCCTGCAATTCCATTCACAACATGGTTGTTTTTCGCCACCCTTTTCGGCCCGGCTTTTGGATCAGCCCAGTCTCCTTTCTGGTGTCAAGCGGGCTGTTCTCTCCTGTTTTAAGATGGCCAGAGTGTGTAGCTGGATGCTCACTACCAGCTAATGCCGAGTTAAAAATTTGTAAGGCTTTATCTTCGCCATCCTCCACGATTCATGCTACATTTAGTGGCCGAAAGAAATGTCTCATTTTGTGATCTTGTTCTGGAAATCGGCGGCAAGGCACGAACCTGCGGTTGGTAGTTCCTGCTTTATTTTCTACTCCAACTCTCATACTAGTTGCAGTCAGCCCTATACAACTTCTTATCATAGCCGTTTCAAGTGGCTTCGCTTACACGGGAATAGAACTGGAATGAGCACCCTTGTTCATTCCGCAGCTCTCTTCGTTACTGTGGTGAAGTTCCATCTTTTCTTGAAAGACGTTACTCGAACATCATTCGAAGGAAATAATTTGGCTGCAGCTTGCATTCTCAAGAAGTGAGTAGGAAAGTAATGAGAGAATAACTTACATATATATATATATATTTACATTGAAAATTGAACTGCATATTCGTAAGAGATTTTGGTACATCCCGAGGAGAGAATTCGAAACAGAGAGAATGGGGTTTGGCACTAAGGGAATAACCTTATATGCACTACGCTCCTCCTACTTTGTTCCCGCTTTTCTCTGTTTGTAATTTTCAACCCTCATTTGGCGTGACGGTATAAAAACCTTCCCCTGTTTGCACTGTTCCTATGAATTATTCTAACATTATGCACTCTAGCCTTCACTTGTCGGGGTAATATCCCAGTGATTATATCTTCTATCATCGAGGGGTGAAGAATGGAAAGAAGAAAACTAAACAAAACCCGAGAGGTTTCTAAATTTCAAAAAAGAACGGATGAAGAGGAGAAGATAAAGTAAAAGGAGACGTCTGGGGGCTCTTTTCAATCTTCATGCTCCCTTTTATTCTTTCCATGGTTTCATCAGCCTTCCTACCAGAACTCCTCTCATGTTATCTTCTTTTGGAGTCTTGGGAATATTTGTGTTCTGTCTTCCTTTTTACATCTACTTCGGTTCCTGCTTCTCTTGGAGATATGTGTATTACCTCCGTTAGTTCCTCTTTAAAGTGGTATGCACATATAGTTGAAACTGCAGGAGTGACTGTAGCATCCCCTTCAAGCCGACCCTTACGTAAATTCTGAAGTGCATGCTTATTTTTAATCTGAGTTTAAATCTGTCGAAGGAAACGAAGATTTGGCATAAGAGCAATGTTGTCTGTTACTTTCTGTTGGATATGACGTTTCGTAGACACGTACAACGTTTTGCAGGAACCGCTGACATAATTTTCTCTTAATTTTGGATCAGCACGTCGGTGCGTATCTACGAAACCGCTTGGCCGCTCACCACATAAGATATAATATTTCTAGTCGCTTCCATAAGAACCTGAAATCCCTGCAAGAATGGTGTGTTTTTCTTTGCGATATCTGCATCAGTATACGTATGCTTGTCTGCTGCGTGTTTAGTGAGCGCTTTCAAAGTTCAATACATTTCTTGAACCACAGAGCTATTAGATTTTTCGCATTTTCGTTAACAGGAGTATGCTGAATTATTGTGCGTACAAACAGGACTTTACCGTTGACTTGGGATCGGGCTGTCAGAGGACCTGTAGGCCTGCACGCGGTCTAACCTAACCTAACCTAACCTAACCTAACTATGCAGTTCGCAGAGACATTTTCTGCCTTAATCAGATCGTTCCTTATGTGGATTAGCCACTAGCTGAAAGATTGTTCTAGACGTGAATTCGGGGAAAACTGAGTACACGTCTGTTCAAGAGAATGCGGGGTATAATTACAACATAAAATTGGCTAATAAATCCCTTGGAAATATGACAAATTTCGGCTGTTTGGGGACGACACTAACAACAAAATTGCAGGCATCAATAAATTAAGGGCAAATAAAAATTCGAGAATCTTTGCTACTCTTCGGCTCAGAATGTCGTTATGTCTTCCCGTATCTAAACGAATGAAGATGGAAATGTACAGAAGTATGATCATATATGTTATATTATCCTAGCGTCAAACTTTGTCTGGGAAAGACATAGACTGAGGGTTTTACGTTCATGTGACAGTGCATTCTAACAAATTTCCTTGTAATACAACCAACTAGATGCACTAATTTCACGAATTTATTTTGACATGAAACTGTACATGTTTCGGACAGTTCGTCTGCCCATCATCAGGCGTTTATTCACTGTACACTCAGCAGTGGTATATGTCATACAAGTTTGTAGACAGCTTTCGAGCAGGGCCAGGATGGCCCTGCTCGAAGCTGTCTACATTACCACTGCTGAGTGTACAGTGAATAAACTCCTGATGATGGGCAGAGGAACTTTCCGAAACACGTAGGGTTTCATGCCAAAATAAATTTGTGAAATTTGGTTTTATTACAAGGAAATAGACTGAGGGTGTTCGAGAAGAGGGTGCTGAGGAAGATATTTGTGCCTAAGTGGAAGGCATAACAGGAAGTCGCAGATAATTTTGTCATGACCCACTTCTTGATTTTTACTGCTCACCAGATGCTACTAGTGAGACCAAATCAAGGACGATGAGCTT
>Ga0209629_10004735_pt1 | contig 10134 bp, 2 predicted proteins | sample TergutCu122P5_FD_187286 | JGI IMG/M metagenome (GOLD analysis project Ga0209629, IMG submission 187286) | Cubitermes ugandensis P5 segment gut microbial communities from Kakamega Forest, Kenya - Cu122 P5 (SPAdes) (version 2) | ecosystem: Host-associated > Arthropoda: Insects > Digestive system >... | reverse complement strand
GAAACATTGTACAGCAAATAGAAAGAGACTGTTTCAGCGTTCCCAAACGTAGGTCCATATATATACGACGTTAGCATTTCTGGCTTTACTAGGAGCTCCATATATATACGACATTAGTAGCTTAAGGGTTAAACCGTGATATATATATATATACTGCTAACGAAATAAGTAAAAATTAAATGTAAGTTGAATATAAAGTCTTCGCAAGCCACATTTGGTGATTTATTCTAAATTCGGATTTTTTTTTATTTTTCGACCGCTACGACTTCTAAGTATTTACTTTTGTTTTAAAAATCCTTAGCGCCTTTCTCTTCTGAGTTAAGTAGTCACAGAATAGACACTTTTTATTTTCACCCTCCTTCTGTCTTTCTTCTAGGTGCCTTCGCTGCTCTGCAGAGCCCCTATGACAAAACCTCTCTGTCCATCCATCTCACATTGCATGCAATTCGAGAAAAGCTGAGCAGATCTTTTCATTTTACTAAAATCGATTTTGGAAAACTTCAAGAAAAAATTTTCAAATTATTTTAAATATTAACTAGGTAGAAAAAGTTAAACCTCGATTTACATTAAGCATTGTGTCTGTTTATGAATGCATCACCGTCGCTGCTATCCAAGTGTTTACCGAAACAAAAATGTTTGGAAAAAATTTGTCCAAAAGAAGCTGAGTGTGTCAACACGCGATAAGAAACAAATTTTCTTCCATTCGTGACCAATATAATGTTCTATGATTGACGACAATGGTTCTTTGGTATCGGTTCTTACACATTTAGTAAATTACCGAATAAATCAAAGATTTATTGTGCAAAAATGTTAACCCTAAATTTGTGGTTTAAAATAGAAGAATTGTCACACGCTTTTAATCAGAAGGCAACCCAGACCGCAAAAATACATTAAATTTTTCCCCACATATAAATTCCTACATGTTGAGTGCATTTTTGACCACAGCGAATCCCTGAATAGCTTTAGATTTTGTTCGCAGTAAAAGTAACAAAAGTAACTTACCTAAAGAATTCTTACATATTGCCATCACCTTTGTCATGTGTTGAGGATGGAATGGGGGTTCTAATCCTGTTTAAAAGAACGCAATTCTTGCTCTAAATAATATGAACAAGATTGTCACTCCACCACGATTCGAGTGTAGAGAACAGTGTTCCTCAGAAACTAACATTTCACGAATGAAGTATAAGGTGTTAAAACATACCTTTGTCTTTAGAGTGTAAGTGGAACATGTAAGGAAACTTAATTATGATATCAATATGTTATGCTTATACATATATATATATGAAGAGATTAAAATTTCTTTTACACGATTTATATTATTTGAGGTTAGGTACAGTTTGCTTCCGAAGATCTAGAAGTATAAATCATTCTTCACGTCTAGTTGAATGACAAATGCTTTATATCACAAATGATGTATCCTGATTGAACGAAATCAGGCACCGAATATTGTTCTTGTAAGCATGAAAGTGTGAAATGTCATTGTAGTGACACTATAGGCTAGGGCCGGCGGACGTTTTTGAGGTCGCGTGCGCAAATTGTCTATAAATTTTGAAGAAATTCTTTCGCATGCCCATGGGAATTTTGAAGAGCAAAATATGGTTTTGGAGCCTTCCATAATAATTATTGTTTATTTAATTATTATTAATGCACATTATTAGTAAAGCATATTATACTTTGTATTATACAATTTAAACCAACTAAATGCATCTTTTCTAAATTAATATTTTAATTTTTATTTTTTTTATGTTTTTCTACACGTTTAGAAGCCTGGGGTTCATCTTCAGGAAGACGGTATGTTTACAGTTATGATATAGTACGTTTTTACATGCTGAAATTACAATAAAATGCTCTTATAAGATATCTAAATACAACATATTTGAACTTTTTAAATATATCGATACGAACATAATACACAGTAGTTAATCTATGATAAAAAAACTTAAAAAAACACGAGAATATAAAATCATAAGATTTTACATTAAGAGTTTTCAAAGAGAACAATAGTGTTTCAGAATGTGATATAAAGTGTGATTAGAATACTGTTCCTACCATCAGTACAGGTAGTCTTGTAGGTAGAAAAGTGTGTTCGATACTGAGGGCTAGGAAGTCGGAAGAGTGTCGGAGTATTGATCGGTGTATATTGCGGGTGATGACGTAATGCGGGGGTCGAAGATCAACTGGTAGATTGTGTTCTTTTCACTTGTGTTTTGTTCCGGTATGAGTTACTTGTGGTAAGAATGTGATTGGATACAAAATTGTTCATAAGGAATTAATAGTGCGCTTTTAGGAATTTGTTTTAGGAGGGACATGTTGGTATTAACGGGTCCATATTCATGGTTGTTGTTTAGGATACGTAGAGCGTATGCTGATTGACGGTCGTTTTGTTTTATGTATCTTCTGTGTTCTTGTAATCTTTTTTGAAGCTAAGGATAGTCTGCCCGACATATGATAATTTAAATGTGTTGCACGTTAGTCTGTAAATCCCACATTTTTTATGTTCCTGTATGTTACTGTACGTTTTAGGTTTGGTGAGATCCTGTATAGTGGTGGCGCTCTTGAACGATATTCTCGCATATGTGTGTATAGAGATATAAAAAACTGCGCGACATTCACATTTTACAACCCATTAATTCGCAAGATTAACAATCTGTTTTACTGTATATACCACCGTCTTACTGAAGATAAACCCTCGTGTTCCTGACATGTGTAAGACATCAAACACTATAAAAATTAAAACATTAATTTAGAAAACGTGCATTTCGTGGGTTTATATTTTATAATTATATTATAAAGTACAGTACAAAAAACATAAAATACAATCATTTGTTAGATTTCTAAAAAGGCCTCTTGAGGAATGTGTTAAGAAAAAATGTGGGAGTGACTGTAGCAGTTTCTACTTGCTGTTTAAAAAAATCTTTCATCGTTTTGTCCAATGTCACATATTCGCCCAGTCACCGCCAAGCCCGGTCCCCCAGTGACAAATATCCGGTCAAAACTTCGGACCGCTCCCGAGATTTGTACAAATGTTTCAGTCACACTATTATTTGGTTTCGACGGTAATTCATATACAGTCTCTACCCAGTCAGATGTGTGTGTACATATACATGTTATTCACAATAAAGAGACAATGGATTGGTAAAAAAAAATTGAAACGGGACAACACTGAATGCCGCGTGCGAAGGAAATTTTTCCGTGCGTCATTTTGGGCACGCGTGCCATAGGTTCGTCAGTCCTGATATAATCCCTTTTGTATACATAAGCTATACAAAGGCCATAGCTATGTAACAAACGCTGTTATGAGGATGAGTTTTATGGCTGTGTTACCAATTATTTAAATTTGTTTCCTCGTTGTATGAGTCTCTCATAATATAGAGATCGTTGTGTAGGAAGATAATTACGTGAGTTGATGAGGCTGCAGGCATCAGAACCGCCGGCACATCCGGTTAAAAGAACAGGATCAAGCCTACAAATGCCATTCAATATTTCGGAAGCCCATAGCCAATATCGACTTAATTTAGAATGTAAAATACTTGCTGTATATATTAGATCTGACATCAATTTCACAGGGAGCTTTAGAAAGTTTGCCTTTTCAAAGAGGAATTGAAAATATCTATAGATGCGTGATTTTTCCTTTATCAAGCATCGCCTGCTATATTGTGTTCGTTATTTCTTATGAAGATAAAACACTTCTACCGTAATACGCGAAATTAAATTTGTGGTCTTTACTGAAAAGTTTATGTATAGGTTATATCTTCTTTGTAAGCCCATTGTCACGCTATACGATAGCTGACATGAAGGTTTTAATCCTTCTCAATAAATTGCACAATAAATCTTTGTAATTTATTAGTCAGTTATCTTATGACGTCACCGTGACCACGTGGTATTAGAAAGCAGGTAGTTCCAAGCAATGAAAGGAACTAAAGTATTATATTATTATTTTTGTTAACATTTTTTGTTGTAATATTTTTTCGCATTCTGGAATTCATGCTTTAAACTCGCGGCTCTGATGCCGGCTGTTCTGGTATTTTGTTCTCTTCTGTTTCTTACTCAGAGAGCTTCGCCCCAAATATTTTATAATAACTTTACGGTTTGAAGCAATCCCACTCCTCCCGTTGACAGGAACTCTCTTCTTACCCTAATTGAAATTAATTTGGAGGAGAAAATTTGGTCTTACGATGAAGTAAATAAGAGAAGGATAGACAGAACTGCATGATCACCTGAACAGGTAGCAAGCATAGGATTGCGAAGAGCCTACAAAACTGTAGCCCGTGCAACATAAGACAGTAATCTACTTGGGAGACCTAATCATATTGTGATCATAACATTTAAACAAACTTTGCACCTAAAGTAGTCACATGTAATAAGGGTGACATTGGATCTACACAAAATAACCTCTAAAATTATAATAATGTATATTACAGTATCGTCAATTGAAGACTAATAAGACTTACAAAATTTATGCATTGACATATATCCCTTACAAACTTCGGCCGATTTCGACAATCTTCGAGAAATACTGAAACCTGTCTGTAAAATATGGAGACGTTACAATCTAACACATTTTATTATATATAAAACTTAAAAAACGGGTAAAAATTACTGTCCCCGCAGGTTACTTATTTTCGTTACAGCTCCGTCTTTGCGGTGATGCGACACTTTGCGACCAGCGATCATCTTACGTTTGACAGTCTGTGCCATATTCTCCTACTTTCCCCCACCTTAACAAAACAACCTGCAGGTACTTCAGGCAATCAGACGGTGATCAAAGCTTGGAGTGGTGATTTGTTTTTAAATTTCGAACTGTTTTAACTTGGTTAGGCATGTGCACATTGCAATCCTTGCTCGTGTCCTGCAGTTCTGAGATTCATTTCTTTTTATATTTTTGTTCCTGGAGTTTCCGCAACATCGCCTAAGTATTTTGTGTTGTGTCTGCAAAGAGTGTTGAGCTTTCTGGAACCATTTCTGCTAATTATTTGGCGTCAAATGAGGAAATTTCGTTCTTGTGTTTGTGTTACTTGCAACCAAACTGTGAGTACTGCTTATTGTTATTTGCATTTTATTGTATCATAATTTCTTTAGTTGTTATTCATTCGGTTCTTGTTTTTTATCCGGCGTTACTTCTCAGAAGTACTTCCGCTACCATTAACTACTAATTTTCCCTGTTCAAGTTGAGTGAGTTTTGTGTTGCGAATTACATACTCTTAACATATAAGAAAGTGTGGAGTTCTTAGGTCGAAACATCACTAAATTCTCCGCCTCAGACTTATTACCTCGTCTGCAGAAATTTTGAAGTCTTTTATCCCGGAGGGAATATTATTTCTTCACCAAACATTTGAGACTCTACCAATTCTTTGATCTAAACTTTACCTCATTTTACACTCTATAACCTTCGCAGAGACACTAGTCCGTCACGTAATCCAGAACTCTGATCACCAGACTGGTTGAAGTAACTCTTATAAATAACACTCTTTATTTTGCATAGCACAGCCAATAAATGAAGAATCAATTCACGTCTTACGCATTTCTTGAATATTAAAACAAATCTCAGTTTTCGTTTCTACGCTGAATTGACTACTTTAGGTATACTTTTACATAACATTATTTTTAAATAAATACTCGTATTAAGACAAGCAAGTTACATTTTAAAAAAATATTTTGTAGCCTTATTTAAGGAGCTGCATTTTTTGTATCTTACCTCCTAAGCTTATTTCATTAAAGTTCTATTTTTATACACTTGCAAGTTTCTGTATTTCATTAGACAGAGTTCACAGAAGTTGTGGTGGAACTTCTTTAGGTATTAAGCTCGAAGTATAACAAATACTGATTGAAATTTTGTGTGAAGTTTCTACAACACCAGAAACTTTTCCGTCTTTTAATGTTACTTTTGTGTCTGCATACCGAAAAGATATAACATTTACCACAGTTAAGTAACCGACTTTCAAAAATGAAATATTTTCTTTCCGTTAGCTGCGAGGTGTGAGCCCAGAACAGAGAAACTGAAATGCCTTGAGAGAATACTCCAAGTACATTTCTCCAAAATATAACATAGCAGAAGCGTGTATTATATTCAGTTATGAATACGAAGGGAAATGGTGGTTGAAATACAGTATCGTTCTAACGCCTGAGAAAAATGAAAAATTAATTTTAATAGTATCATTTTGAGGTATCGGACAATCATTTGGGCGGATAGGATTTTGTTTTTAGACATGGTAGAAGATGGACATGATTTTACATCGCGAGTATAGAAATTAGTATAGAAAATTATCTGCCGGATTTGGTAGATTTATGATGAAAGTAACGAGGAGTGCGCTGTGTTAAAGAAGGAATTATAAGTTCTTGCCATTAAGTATGTGTCCTAGGGCTAGTTATCCCGATCCTATTAGTGGCAGAAGGAGGAACATGAAGTTTGGACAGCAAATTCAGCAAGGGGAGGTTAAGAAATTTCTGTTGTTTACCCCAAATCAGAGACACTGAAGAGATTAAGCAGCTTTTGAAAATATATCTGTAGAATTATAGGGAAGAACCGCTTATAAATATAGTAAGGAATGTGGATCTATATTTACATGCGACTGTAAAAGATTAACATTTGTTTATTACTTGTACCACAAACATTCAGTTTTGAAAGATCAAGTTTAAAAAAAGAAGTTACGACGACTTCATACGTCAATTTGAAATTGAATTCGAGAGTTTGAAACTGAAGCAAGGAAGAGACTTTTAAATATGGCTTTAGATGCGTGAATCTAAATGACAGCTGTACGTGCTAAAGTTCTGGGATTATATTTCTATCATCAGAATTTTTCTTCGACATTGTAGCCCCGCTGGCTTTGGAGCCCAACAAATGTTGTGATATGTGAGGGTTTATTTACAGTGGAGTAACGAATCCGTGTTAGCACGTGTTTTAGTGACTTTAATATTGCGAAAACTTTTGATTCTCTACCCTACACATCATTATCACGACGTGATATTTAGGTACAACTTTACCTATAATATGGTTCCTGTTATGTAACAAGAGGCAACCCTCATAATATCTATTTTACAGGTATGCAAAATGTCGGTTCAGTTTTACATACAATACAGGCGTTGAGAATTAGGATATCCCCACACCAATATTGCTTATTTTTGTAGAAGGATTTGTCGTGTTTTACATATAATCGAGGAATGTGTAAGGATTGATATGCTACACATAACCCAATTAACTCGAAGGGGCAGCTCATTTTTGCAAAACAGGGGGAACATATTGTACTACAGTGAAGTAATTCATGTTTTTGTGTGAAGGTTTTATCCGTTTATTGCGTTAACCATTTCAGAGTATCAGGCCTTAACAGATTGATTCAGAATATAATTTTGATACTCGGGTAGAACCCCATAAAGTTATGGCTGTATTCCTCCCACACAAACTGCATGCAATTTATTTGCGTAAGTACCGGTATTTGACCGCATTCCCGGTCACTTGAAGAACACAGTGTTACGTATGAACGGGACGCTAATGCGGTTTGTGCAAATGGAGGGTTGAATCGTGTTGCTGATAGCAGCAGAACACATCCCCACACCCCTCCTTTCTTGAACACAACTTCTCCTCTCAACCCCTTCGCCCCTAATGTGACTGTTTTCCGCATCAGTAAAGGGGTTGGGGATACAGTGCAGGGTTTTGTGTCACCCAAATTATCGCCTTTTCTATGCGACATTCGTTAACGAAGCTAGCTTTGGATGTTTTGTTCATCACATCTCTGCTGAGTAAGAGAATTACATACCGTTCTAAAAACATTGATGTTTTTAACTGCCTGATTGACAAAGTGGCGGGCACGAGTACTAACTAGTTCAATGGCGTTCTCATTAAGCACTATAAATATCTAGAAGTGGGGGAACATTAAAAATCTACATTTGAAAGGAAATAATTGAGACTATTTTAACAACTATAATTTATTAGATCTGCGCCCTTCTGGGACTTCACGCAGTGTAGAATAGCAATTCCTTACAGACGTTTCGGCACAACCTATATGTTTCATCTTCAAGGGCCAGACACTCGTGGACTGTTTGACTCTTGAAAATGGAACCGATATGTTGTTGGCAACATCGGTAGGGAATTAGCATTCTACGCTGTTTAAAACACCAGAAGTGTGTATATCTCATTTCCATGGCGACGGAAGTCTGAAATCACACAACAGTTATTTATATTTAATTAATTTTATCTCAGTTTCCGTTTTATACTCCTTGTGGCGAAGAATCGTTTGTTTAACAAGCGTAATTGTAACACGTTCTTTAAGTGAATACTTTGCTGTCTTCCCTTTCATTTGGATGTTTCGTTTCCTCAGCTTGTTATTGGGTTGGAGGGGGATAACAATTGCTTAAGACTCTAGACTGGACATCCGATAGAATTTTTGCATGGAGGCCAGGGCTTGGTCATATGGTTCGACGTGCATTTTAAAAGAATGTGTGTATTTTCGAAGATTCTGCTATGTTGACACTTAAGGGCGCTAAGGTCGTTTTTACATCAAGGGTTCCTGCAATTAAAATTTAGTTATTTACGAAATAGTAAATTATAGTCATTATTTGGAAAGACCTTCAGTGCAATAATGCCTATAACAAATATCGTAATTACTGTCTGCTTCAAATTGTAACAAAAACACACAAATTTACCGCGTGTAAAACTGTTTTTGTCTTACGAAAACTGCTACGATATTTTCCTCAGTTTCATGAACATAAAGGCATATATCGGATGGAGCACAAACCGTTCCTATCCACGTCTATGAGACCTATAGCTTAAAATAACCCGTCTCACAATCACATCAGCCATTGGCCATTGCGATCACAACCTCTCTAGTATCAAAACTCAGTTAACCATTCAACAACAGGTCTCATTCCAAAAGACTAATTCCCAGTTGGGGGCTTCCTCACGCCCACAGATAAAGTCTGTAGTACAAACGAGATCAGGCCTGGAACCAATGAGACAAAACTGTTAGCAGAAGCTAAAAGCCAGTTAAAATGCAGAAGTTCGTTAAATTCGGTGCTGATGTTGACAACGTGCACTTTAATTGCGGTTCACTGATTCAAATACACTCACATATTCATATATCTTGACTGTTACCATTAGAACTACCAATACCAGCACCAACAACAGCAAAATACACTATTCCATAAAAATTAACAATGCTGTCAAAGAAAAAATTTATCTGCTAATTCTCGAAGGGCATCGAATGAAACTACCATCATAGAATCGACACCTCCACCACTGTCAACACTAAAACTATATCGACAAAAATGCTTATGTCAGAAATACGTTATGAAAAATGCTAATTCATACACAACTATCACCCTTTTAACACAACGAAGACCATAACAACTAACATTTTCTCCCTTCCCCCCTTTCTGTGTAGCGGTTACTGAACTAAGGACATAACTTTCACGTTGCTTATTTACGTATTACTTAATGTGTTGATTTTATATTCGTTTAGTGTTAACCTTCTTTTATTTACAATGAAGATTTGAAATATTAATCATAAAATCTCCATAAAATATCGATTTTCCTCATATATGAAGGTACGATCCGCTCTGCATTGAAATAAATTTTTTGGAAACACGGAAGTGGGTATGGTTGTAAAAGTCCCCCTTTGCAGTGTGAGGGAGACTTGATATATCTCTCCGATTGTGTATTCATAATTTTTGTCTATCATCTAGATGAATTAAAGGACCTTTTAATAGAATTTCATAAAATTAAAAGTCTTTTACTTTCAAAGCCTGCTATATTGGATCGGAATTTTCCTTTGTTTGTGATATACCCTCATTAAGTGTTCACTGGATTATTTCTTAAATATAATCAACTTTCTTTAATTTCCTTTGACACTGAAACATAAGCCACAGGCACTTTACTCTGTCATGTAGTACTAATTGCACTAATTTTTCACATACGAGGGTTGGAACTTTAATAGTGGCAACTATTTATTTACAACTGATACAAAATAGATACATGTTTCGAAGTTTTACTGTCCTTCACTGTAGTCACCAGCATTTTGTACAACCCGTTGCCAGCGATGTGGAAGTCGTAGGATACCTTTAGCAGCGCCTGTTGTGTTGATAGTTCGAATGGAGCGGTCTACCGCCTGAAGAATCTCTGGAACAGTTCTGAAGCGAATGCCA
>Ga0209629_10004734_pt1 | contig 10134 bp, 7 predicted proteins | sample TergutCu122P5_FD_187286 | JGI IMG/M metagenome (GOLD analysis project Ga0209629, IMG submission 187286) | Cubitermes ugandensis P5 segment gut microbial communities from Kakamega Forest, Kenya - Cu122 P5 (SPAdes) (version 2) | ecosystem: Host-associated > Arthropoda: Insects > Digestive system >... | reverse complement strand
TCATGTTGGAGTGCAGGGACTCTTAAGTCTTTTGAGAGAGAGGTTCTGGATACTCAAAGGCAGGAAAACCATCCAAGGCATTCTCACAAAATGTGTTGCGTGCAGAAGACATGGCGCTAGACATATCTCCACGATACCACCGGCATTACCAGAACCATGTGTCCGAGATGCTGCAGTGTTTGAAACAACGGGCGTTGACATGGCTGGCCCTCTTTTCCTGAAAGACTGCCGCAAAGTGTGGGTGTGTTTGTACACCTGCATGGTATATCGAGCGGTGCACCTGGAGTTAACCTCGTCGCTGTCCACTGAGTCTTTTCTTCAAACATTTAGGAGATTCATGGCCCGCAGGGGATGACCGGCTATCATCTACAGCAACAATGGAACCAACTTTATGGGTACTGACCGGGCCTTCGGCCAGTTGGACTGGGAGAAGATCATTAAAAACAGTGCGATTGAAAGAATCGATTGGAGGTTCAATCCACCGACGGCTGCTTGGTGGGGAGGTTGGTGGGAGCGTTTAATTAGACTCCTCAAACAGATGCTTAAGAAAACCCTTGGGAGAGCTTCGCTGACATATGAAGAATTAGAAACCGTCTTATGTGATTGTGAAGCTGTTATCAACTCTAGACCTCTGACTTTTGTGTCAGAAGATGTTGCTGATCTTGCTCCCCTTACGCCCAATATGTTCCTGATGGAGCTCAGAGAAGTGGGACTCCCAGACTGTGATGCAGTGGATGCAGCCAGACTCACACGACGAGCCAAATATAGGCAAGAGATCAAAGAAAGACTACGGGACTGATTCAGAAAGGAGTACTTGGGCCAATTGATGGTGACTGATACGAGGACAAGCCGTGAGTTACTACCTCGAGAGGTTGTACTGATTGGGACGGAAAATAGCAAAAGGGCAGATTGGCCACTAGCTGTGGTAAAAGAGCTCATCCCCAGCAGAGATGGGAAGGTACGTCTCGTGAAATTAAGAACGGCGTCTGGCATACTACTCAGGCCTGTACAAAGGATTTATCCTCTGGAGATCTACGATGAAGGGGTGCCAGTACCTACGCCGGCATCAGTGGGGGTGGATCGCAAAAAGGGATTGACGACCGCTTCGCGAGAAAGGGAGAACGGTAGGCCAAGTGCGGCTGAATTGTTCACTAGAGGTGGTAGAAAAGTGAAGCCTCCTCCTCGATTTGTTATATAGTGGTGTATGGTAGGGCGGTCATTACCCTAAGAGTTTGAGTCAGGTAGCCTCAGTTCGACTCAAAGGTGGGAGTGTGTTGGGAAACGAGGGTTGGCTGTACAGTGAGAATCAGGTTGGCCACACTGCTTGAAGAAAAAAGGAGGCACTAGTGTGGAAAAAGGCGCGGCTTGCAGTGGTAGAGAAAAGAGTGTGGTGTTAGATACGCGTTTAGACTAAGACAAATTGAACAAGAAGCCGGTTAGGCTGTTAGAGTTAACAGTGACATTCCCATGGCGTTTTTCCTTCAAAATGGCCTTCATTTGTACCAGCAGAGATGAGTAATACTCCGTGTTGATAGTTTGGCCCTTTGGAGGATAATCAGTGAGGAGGATGCTGTCTTGATCCCAAAAAATCGAGGCGAGAACTTTTCTAGCAGATTTTTGCACTCAGAATTTTTTGGAGTGGGGTGAGCTGCTATGCTGCCACTCCACTGATTGTTGCCTTGTCTCCGGGTCATAGTGATATAACCAGGTTTTGTCCATGGTCACCAATCACGACATGAAATCATTTGGATCGCGCCGAAAATATTCCAAATTTGCTCAGACGACTGGCACCATTGACATTTTTGATCTGTGTTCAGGCATTTTGGGACCCACTTCGCGGAGAGCTTCTGCATGTCCAAATCTTCATGAATGATGGACCCAACCCACTCACGTGAGATGCCCAGTTGCTCAGCTATTGATTTAGCCAAAATCCGACGGTCTTCCAAGATCAGCTTGTGAATTTGATCAATAATCTCCGGGGTGGTCACTGTTTTGGGTTGTCCAGGACGAGGCACATCACAGGTTGAAAAATCACCAAGTTTAAACTGGGCCACCCAGTTTTTGATGGTGACATATGATAGTGTATGTTCCCCTAATGTTTCTATCAGAATGGCGTGAATTTCCTTCAGCACCTTGCCTTGTAAAAAAAAAACTTGTTGACAGCTCACGTCTCGATGTTGTTGAAATCGCGTGCGTCGCCTGACATGCTTCCTTTCAGCCTCTGTAACAAGAAAAGACTTGCAATTCAGCACATGAACAAACCCCTCTTTCCAACGACACTATCAGTTCCGTCCTACAACATTGGGAAGTTGGGTTAAGAACTTATCAGCACCCCCTGGTATTGTGTCCTATATAAATCTGACACATTTGAAACTCTTCCACAGCTGTTGTTTTCCAGTGTATGTTATTTGTTTTCTTGGTTCCTTCAGAAATGATGGGTAGTTTTCAATAATTAGAATGGAAGAGTGACTGAGGAATTTGAAGAGAACTCAAAAGTGTGTGGTGAGGTCAGGTCTTTACAGGGGAGGTTTTTTGTGGTTCCTGGAAAATGGTTTCCTTCTGTTGACCAGAAGAATAGAAAAAGTAGGCCTATGTAAATTTACGTAATAAAACCAACAAATGTACATGTGTTATTACATATTAATTATCAACATGTTCTGATTGCTTCTGCAACCATCATCAGGGTAGCATTACAAGAATACTAACAGTACGACTAACTGCCAACTTATATATATGCAACCACTCAACCTTATAATGAACGCTTCAAATACACCATATGATCACAAAATGTCAGCTTATGTACTGTTAAAATCAGATAAAATTTAGTTTTTGAAAACAAATAAAACTGGATGTATTGTTGTATGCAGTTAATATACATCTCCTAAGTGGGGTATATATTAACTACATACAACAAATAGGGAGTGTATATTAACTGCATATAACAATACACCAAGTTTTATATGTTTATAAGAACTAAATTTTGGGGAAAGGGCTGATTAAACTTCCTGTGTTCTGTGTCTGTAACAAGAAGTCTTATTGCTGATAATGCAAATGAAAATACACACTTATGTTTTCACAGTTGTTCCACTTATTTGGCTGATTTTCATTATTCTTTCATCTGTGACTAGTCTTGCAATATATCATTATGCTTTCTAGTATTTTGAAAGATAATTTCATAAATGTATTTACACATCTCATAATATGTTGGAACAGCCTTAACAAATCAAAATTCTAATTAGGAAAAAATTAAGAGCATAATGCAGTCAGGGAATGCTTGCTGTTATTCGATGCATAATCTTTTGTCTTCCAGTTTTCTATCCAAAAATATAGAGATTAAGATATACAGAATTATAATTTTACCAGTTGTTTTGTATGGGTGTGTTTCTTGGTCACTCACATTGAGGGAGGAACATAGGCTGAGGGTGCTTGAAAATAGGGTGCTGAGGAGAATATTTGTGCCCAAGAGGGACAAGGTAACGGGGGAGTGGAGAAAACTATCTAATGAGGAGCTTAATAATCAGTACTTCTCACCAAATATTATTTAGGTGATGAAAATGAGAAGAATAATATGGGTGGGGCATGTAGCTCGTATGGGAGAGAGAAGAGGTGTATACAGGGTTTTGATGAGGAAACCTGATGGAAAGAGACCACTTGGAAGACCCAGGCATAGATGTCAATATAATATTAAGATGATCATCAGAAAGTGGGAGGTGGGGGCATGGACTGGATTGATGAGGCTCAGGATAGGGACAGATGGTGGGCATTTATAAATGGTACGGAACCTTCGGGTTCCAAAAAATGCGAGAATTTCTTGTCTAGCTGAGAACTGGTTAGCTTCTCAAGAAGGACTCTGCTGCTTGGAGTATGAAGTATTTGCAAGTGTCTTATGTAAATTGTAAATAACAGTCAGCATAATATTTGTGTTAATATACTTGGTTCCATGCAGTTTTATGAACCTTTCCTACTTTCTTTCTTTCTGATTTCTTTCACCTTCTGTTCTGTAATTCAATTGTTTGATGTTTCTGCCTTACTATGAGATATATATTTTAACCTAGCAAAGTTCCTGTGGTGACGAGGCTACAGGCTTCATTGTACAGAAATCATGATTCAATTCCTAGCATAGACAAGAGATTTTTTGCTTCTCCAAAGCATCCAGTCCAGATCTGGGCTCACCAAGCCTTGTATTTAGTGGGTACTCAGGGGCTCTTTTCTGAGGGGTGAAGCACCCAGGACATTATGATTTCAAAAGTAAGTGGAGCTGTACCTCTCCTTCCCAGTAGACCTTCAAGGTATGAACAAGGACAAGTTTACCATTACATTTTACTGTATTTACTGTACACCTTTCAATAATTTGTAATTCATTAAAATCTTTCACGTGTGTCAGTGTGAGTCTCCAACTGAGTTCATTCTGGAAAGAAAATTTATGTATAAGAATGTAATAGTCATGTGTAATACGTGAAGTATACTGAACAACTTACTCCCACTCCTTTATTCTCTGCAGTAGAAAAATATACAAAACTTACTGTTTTGTTGCTTTGAGCATACAACACATTTTAGATATAGTAGTAGTTAGCACTTCCTTTTGTAGAAGATATTCTTGTATCATCATATCTCTCTAATGGTAAAGCAAGACATGGTTGATTTGCTCAGCTTGTCTTTGTTGTCTATTGTTGTGTATGTTGTCTTCATAGCAGACTTTGGCAGTTGTAACAATTGTCCTCAATTTTCAGCTGTCGGTTTCTGCTTGGTGGTGACCATGGCCGCCTAAAATACATACCTCCAGAGGAATTTTCACCACTAGTTGAAAGTTTGCTGCCACAACAAGTGCTTTCAATTGATCCATGTTTTTACTTTGGCAACTTGAACAAGGTTGTCCTTTCTGGACCTTGGCCTGTGGAAGATGATACTGCCTTTGTTCCAACACCTGTTGACACTACAACTGTGAGTAATATCATTATACATCACAGTGTATATTGGTAAAAATTTGGTGTATTACATGTGTGCCGAAAGTATTTGTGTAGTTGTAAAAGACTAGTACTGAAAATGCAGTGGTTTGGGCAGAAAATGAATGCATACCCACAGATAACAATATACCAAGGTGAGTCAGATGGAAACCTTCAGAATTTTTTTGCCAGCTAGTTGACTGCAGATAGGTTCGGTAAATCTTTGCAGTTTCTTAAACATGATTCCTGTTGGGTTCAATGTGTGTACTCCAGTACTTAACCAGTGTCTGGTTTCACTGTGCAAAAATTCCTTTTATTGCTTGTATAGCCACCCCTTCACTACTTTATCACATCAGAAAGTCTTCCCAAGAGCCTTTTTGAGTGGCCCATGAAATGGCACCATGCCTTGCTTGCTCATGTTTCATGCAGGAAGTAGCGAACTCAGCTTTCATCTCCAGTGACTATGTGCTTTAGGAAGCTGTCACATTATGGTTTATGTCATCACAGAATTTCATGACAGGCATCCACTATTGCTCATGCATATGCACGTGTGTGCCTAACTTCACTGCTTGTCTTTCAATGGCAGAGACATGCACATTTTGCAAGTTCATATTATAGTATTCTGTGGTATACAAGTTATGTGATCTGGTAGGAGGTTACCAACATTTCAGAGGAACATATGGCCACCATTTTCAGGATAAAAATTATAACTACTAGGCTGCAGAAAACCACAACATGTGTCTTCATTGCTCAGAGGACCTTGAGTCTCATATTTGTTACATGTTGTCTTTCATTATTGAAAGTGAATAAGGTATGCGACTGACACATATTGAGTTCTGAAATATACAATACTGCATTTGTATTAAAACTCTTGAAATTGTCACTGGGTCACTCTCTGAATTTCTTTTTTTATTTTAAAAAAAAAAGATAGTTTGTGTGGGCATGCCACCAGAAAAGTGTTCTTGTTTGCTAACTGCTGTGAAACCAAAGAAGGGAGAGCACATTTACTGTTAGTCTAGAGATGTAGTATTTCTTATTCACAGGAGAAGGAAAGAAATAATGATATCCACAGCCACACAGGTGAGGTGTTTTCGGCAATAGTGGATGCAGGGAAGTACTGAATCCCGTTATTTATCATGGCTGGAGTAATAATGGGAAGTGTCACTCTGAAATACCAAATGCAACGAGCCATATTGTTTCGTACAGGAGAAAAATACTTAGTGTTATTTTAAGTTGTTGACGAGTCTAGTTAATCTTAACATTCATTACTGACTGGTAATGTGTTGGCTTTTGTCAACGTAGAAGAAAAAGAATATGCACAGTGCATCTTGGTGCACATTTTAATGTCTTTGCTCCAGGGTTAAGTAGATATTGCTGCAGGACAAATCCTTTATTTTCAACATTGGTGACACACGGATGATGGGAATTTTTGTTCTTTATACAAAATTCTGTACATATGAAAGCATAGTTCCACAGCTCAGTTGTGGACACAGGCTAGAATCTATCATGAATTTGACATTGGTAATGGCATTCTGCAGTATTTGTATCCACAAAAAACTTATTTCCTCCTCCTGATCAAATAAAATTCTACATACTGCATAGAAGACTAGAAGTTTGCATGCGCTGGTACCTCTTCCTAGATGTGTGTCATATAACATTTCTTTTTTTGTTTTAGGTAACACTTCCAAGTTACGTGGAGAGTATAAGAGACCGTCTAGCAGAAAACATTCATGAAATGTGGGCAATGAATAAAATTGAAGCTGGATGGAAGTATGGTGAAAGACGAGATGATGTGAGGAAGATTCACCCATGTCTCATTCAGTTTGAGAGATTGCCACCAGCCGAGAAACGATATGATTCCCAACTTGCTGTACAAACATTGAAGTAAGTACTTAACCATTTATGTTGATTTTATGATACTCAACCTTGTTTCTTTAAGATTCAGATTATCAACTGCTACATGAAACATCTCTTACTGATAACTTTTCTCATCAAAACTATGATAACTAACTCAGAGAATATGACACCTACAATAACCTTAAACTCAACTCACTCATCTGACAGATGTACATATTTTCCATCAAAACATCGGAGGATTAATAAATAAAACAAATGAACTCCTTTGTCACTTACATCATGATTTACCACAAATATTGTGTCTAACAGAACATCATCTAAATCAAATGGAACTTAATCTCATACACACAGAAAACTATTTGTTTGGTTCATACTGTGTTTGCGTTTTCTTTTATAAAAGCATAAAATTCTCTGTCATAAATATAGTTAATTGCTGTGTCAATAAAGACATTGATGTATGTGCAGTTCACCATGATTCTACTGTTAGGAATTTTTTTTTTAAAACTATTTATTGATCTCAATCAGGAAATGTTAACAAGTTTGTAACCCAATTACGTATGATACTGCAAACTTTATACAGCCCACAAGTAGATCTTATCACATGTGGAGATATTAACATAAATTAACTTAATGATAGTGACAGAGTGACACAATTTAAAGCACTACTAAATTCATATTACTTGTTCAGACCAGTTATTTTTCCCACTAGAATTGGGAAAGATTCTATTGCACCTATATTTTCATTCATAACTCTAAATTTGACAAATACATAATATTTCCCTTAAATAATGGCCTATCAGATCGTGATGCACAACTTATAACAATAAATTTTGCACTGAATCAATCATAAGATCATCAGACTTATTTCAAAACAAAACAAAAAAAGTATACAATTGCTGATTTTCAGATCCAATTGAGTTATGCAGTATGGGTCTCAGTTTTCAAGGGTGATGATGTAAACAAAATTTGTAATTCTTTTTTAAATACTTATTTAAGAATCTTGTATTCAAGTTTTCCATTAACTGAAGTAAAACAATTTAACTACAAATAGTTCCTGGATTACACAGGGAATAAAAATTTCTTGCGAATGTAAAAGGGAAATAACAATGCGTAGTGAGCAAGAATAGCAGAACCTCATCTATAAAAACATATTACAAAAATTATTGTACAGTATTGTCAAAAGTTATAAAGGCAGAAAAAAGATTAAACTGTGAGAAGCAGATAAGGAATTTGAATAGTAAAGTGAGATCTGCATGGGAGATTATATATTCAGAAACAGGGAGAAAAATAAAAAATGGTGACGTATAGTCTTTAAATATTAGTGGTGTGAATATTAATAACCCACAAAATATTACTGATGTTTTTAGTAATTTTGATCCCAAACAGTTACATTATAGTATTTCAATTATAAGGATCACAGATGTGAAGTATTGGAGCACCTTTAATTACATGGTGATAAAGAAAATTCATAAAACACAAGACACAATGGACCAACTAAAAATATGAGCCACAAGCCCTTTGCTTTTGGCATGTGTGCTCTTTCTTTTTTAACATCGTTTGTCTCCTCCACCTCAGGGCTGTCTTTCTACAGGTCTTCAGTGTCTATGAAGTCACAGCCCCTTATTATCTACTGCAACAATTCTTCAAAACTGTACTTGAATTTCAGACCTTGCTGCAACATCTCTGTGCTTTGCTACCGTTAATAGAACATGAGACACAGTGGCTCTGGAACCACTAACAGTCAATAGGTTGCACTAAAGCTGTAAAGTGGTACACAGTCAGTATCAACAATGGTACAGTTTGATCATCAATAAATGAAAATCGTTTTAAAGCTTTTTTAAATGTATTAAGTGGGAACTAATTGTTTACCAATCCAGAAATATACTTAAAAAATGGCAGAACTTTCTACATGAGAACTTTATGTGCAGAAAAATTAAAGTTTTTCTTATGGGAATTGAAGCAGAGCTTGAAAAATATTAGTTCTTACAGGAAAAAATTGTATCTGAGAACTTATCTCTAAACACTGTAGTCTGAAATTCTATCATTAGTGTTTTATAAAAAAATAAATATGGATGTGACAACATTTTCTAGAACTATATTGGCACTGGGCTACTACATAACAATGGATAAGCCTCCATCTCGAATCAAGTCTCTTCGTCTTCCGAATGAACCATTTCTACAGTCCAATGGCTACAAGCCAGCTCCACTGGATCTTGTTGCCATAACTCTCACTCCTAAGATGGAAGAACTGGTGGATCAGCTGGCAGAGAATACCCATAACCTGTGGGCAAAGGAACGGATTCAGCAGGGCTGGACATATGGCTTAAATGAGGTAATTAATTTCTTTAGCATTTATTGTTATGTGTTATTAATGTTCATAATTTTGATCTATGTTGGCATTTTGAAAACATGATTTCTTTAAGTGGGTCAGAAATATGTGCTTAGTGGAGGCAGTTTTCTATTAATTTATTTGAAATTTTTGTTATGTTCAAGTAACACACATTAGTGTAACAGTAGGACTGGAGCTTGAAAGCACTTTAATTTCAAATTCCAGAAACTGTGTGTGTGTGTGTGTGTGCACCCGCACACTCGCCTACTTGTGCATGTGTGTAAATTTAAATTTTTTTAAAGGCTTAGCATAATATGGAGAATAACCTCTTCTTTGTACAAATTGACTCCGGATACCAGAAATGTGAAAGGAGTAATTTGTCTGCTTCATACATTAAAAGCTATAGCTGTGAGAATTATGCCAATATTTGAAGTATAATCTTGGCTTCTACATCTGTAAGGAATCATCCCTACACCATTAGCCCCATGATACAATTAAATATCACACCGTATATAGTAACTTAGACATTTCAGTCACAAAATATTAAGTATTTAATGAGCATTTGTAATATACAGCACCTTAATGTGATATGAATAAGAACGTAATACATTTCAGGATTCTGATATGAAGAGGAGTCCACATCTGGTACCTTACAGTAAAGTGGATGATGCTATCAAAAAAGCAAACCGGTATGTGTTTTGTTGTAGCTGTTGAATCTAAGTACTAAGGTGGTAACCCTCTGTGCCCTAATACTGAGCACATCTTCTCACAGTAAAAGCTGAGAGCTGTGCCATGACTCAGGTTCTTAGATCGTCATGAAGTAATCTTCACTCTGGAACCAGCAAATTTTAAGAATTAGGATAAATATTTTTAATTTGTTGTCCAGTTTGTGTGTGCACATTTTCAACCCTGTGGAGTGTGTGGTAAAATAACCCCATATGTTCAGCTGTCAACAAAATAACCTACATATCACTGTGAATTTTCCTGCATTTTTTTTTTTGTAGG
>Ga0209629_10004733_pt1 | contig 10134 bp, 15 predicted proteins | sample TergutCu122P5_FD_187286 | JGI IMG/M metagenome (GOLD analysis project Ga0209629, IMG submission 187286) | Cubitermes ugandensis P5 segment gut microbial communities from Kakamega Forest, Kenya - Cu122 P5 (SPAdes) (version 2) | ecosystem: Host-associated > Arthropoda: Insects > Digestive system... | reverse complement strand
AACAACGGAGGCACTGAAGGCTATCACTTTGCAAGAGTTCCAGAACTGTTTTGAACAATGGAAAAAGCGGTGGGATAAGTGTATTGCTTCTCAAGGAGAGTATTGAAGGTGATTAAATTGTGGAAATGTTCAGAGAAATATATGATTTTTTTTAAAAAAATTCTCGTTACTTTTGGGTCCCCCCATGTATATGCTACAGGCATAATTTTTTCCTTAAATATTCTTTATTATATTCTTAACACAACTATGTATGGATAACCCTGTAATTTGTATTTCAAGTAGGGCTAGTAATTTAAAAGTGTTACTGGCACCACTGGTGTAAAATTCGCATTTACCGCTTCGGTTTCGCCGGCTTAAACATAAACAAAAGCAATAGACAAACCATCTGATTGTTTACTAAGCAGCTTTTACTTGTGTTTAATGTAGGAAAAAATAAGATTGCATGTTGCATACTATCATGTACATGTAATATATCCAATTCAATCAATACTAAGTTATCGAAAATTTTACGTAATGACAAAATAACATTTTGCATTACTGCCAATTAACCAGACGTGATACGGCAAAATACAAGGCATTTTTGAATTCAGCACAACGAAATTAGTAAAACCCACCTATTTCTGTTTTTACCGCAGAAAAAAAGTTTTTTTTTTGCAGCCTGGTGTTATTTAGGCAATAGAATTTTATGCATTTTTAGGCAACCGCTGAAATATCTCTGTTTTAGTTACCCTTTCCCTGACGAAGGAAATATCATGTATAGACTCTCGATTCCTCCTCGTAAAAGATACAATGGAAATGATGGTGCAAGTTGGTAGACTGAAACAGCACTAAAAAAAGTTTGGTCAGTTTCAGTTTGTGACAGCAACGCAGCTAAAATATCGTGTGTGAACTGCAAGTGGTGTGAAGAAAAAAGTTGTTAGTGAAGTTCTGAGGGAGTATGGTGTGTGTGTCTAAAGTAAGATTATTATTTCTGACACTACCACGCCAAGGCACAACTCCACAATTCTTGAAGCTGAAATTTCCTGTGCATACATCAGGTCTGGAACAGAAACGTAAGTAAAATAAATTGAAAATTATAAAACATTTATATCAACTTCCTGCATGTAGGCACTAAGCAATTCTACTTAATCTTTTTTGAACTGAAATTACTCTGATTTATTCATAAAAAATTTAGGTTATTTCATTATTTCATCATCGTCGGTTCACAAGATATAAACGCTTATTGTCAAACACACGCAACGATTTAAAGGGAAACTCAGCATGGTGAACGCGAACACTGAATGAAAGCCGCGTAAGATAAAGTTTAACATTATGACATAAGTCAACAATTTGTTCCCTTTTTCAAGTCAGCTAATTACATCTAATTTCTATTCAATACCAAGTGTCTTTCACTGATTTTTCACTTGGATTGCACTGGGGGATGTAGCAGAGTTACATTGTTTGCTCATGTTGGTAAGAAAAGCCAATGCTGTTGAAGAGAAAACTAAATGACCCACGTTATTATATCACCAACATAATCAATACATACAAGTGACTGGTGTGACGGTGATATCACTCTCTGCTAGCCTCCGACAGAAGATAAGTACGGCCACAGATAGTCTATGCAAAACTGCGATAAACCAAAAATTGTGTACATTTTAAATATGGTGTAAATTTTCAAGTCGCATTAACTCTTCAGTGTGGGGGCATTTAAAACCCAGTTCATACTGTGATGTGGGAAGGTTTTTCTACAGGGTATTTAAATTTTGAGCTAAACTGTGCAGGAGTTTATTCAAAATAATGTAGTTTTATTAATAGTGGTTGGATTTCGATGAAACTTGAAACAGAATATTTAGGAATGTCTAACCTTTTCAAATATGCAATAAAATCTTACTTAAAAATTTAACTTGGTGTGGAATGCCTTGAAACATTCTTCAACACATAGGGCAGCTTCACATTTGGGGCACCAAAACACCGTCTCCTTCCTTCTATTGTTTTTATAACACACTACACACCTCTTTGCTGGCCTGCCCTTTTTTTCTGTCGGTGGTATTGTTTCTGGAAAATGTCTTTCAACAAGTCACGGCACATTTTTGTCTGTGGAATGATGGCCTTGAAATTTTCTGACACTTTCACTTTGATGTTCAATAAGTAATGCCTGTACCAGTTCTACTCCGAATTTAAAATGGTCTATTATTTTGGCCTGTCCTGAGTTTTCGCGGCATATTACCATACAATTTAGAATTGTAATATTGAGTAATCTCCTAAACAGTTTTACGTACCATTTAGTCATTTTCTTTCTTTCCAAAAGATGGGGTTCATTTTGAGGCCCACAGTTATCAAAAAAATTTTCCCTTTGCCCTACATAATTTGTCATGTCCTCCCACGTAAATGTAGCACTCGAAGCAGTAGGCGCAATGGATACAGTAGCTCATTGCACATTATCACTTTCCTCTTCACTATATTCTGAACCAATTACCTCACCTACAGTCAAATCATCGGTCCCATTTGAGTCGTCGTCGTCACTAGAACTACTCTGATCAGAAGCTGTAAGTTCCTCTAACAAACTTTGTTCCATCTCATCCTCCAACAAACGCTTTACACTTGACATCATCACTGCAACAGACTGCAGCTTTGAATGAAACCAAGACGCCAAATCAGCGGTGAAGAAACAAACAGTCTGTTGATATATGAGGGTGATGTCATACACCATTTCAAAGCTACAGGCCTCAGCTACGTGATGATAGTGATTCGCTTCATATTTCACTTCCTCATTCCAGAGACACACAAAGCGGGTTGTTGAAATTAGGGATGGCAAAAAAGAAAACCCAACCTTCGAGAGAGAAAAAATGAAGCAATAATTTGTAGGAACTGTCTCCCACACCATAAGAGAGCCAGCACTTTCGTGAACATGTACAAAGCAGCCCGATTACATTATCTCCCTATGTTGTTGAGATATAGTCCAATGAGTGAGAGAGTGCAGCATGACGAGCAGTGCTCGTCACTCCACGCTGAAGGGTTAAACAATGAGTTAAATCCCATCTGTAAGTCCCAGTTCGCCGAATTATTCTGCAAGGTATTTAAATTTTGTGCATGCTTTTGAAAAACCTTAATATTTCAAGAGTCAAGCAGGATATATTTGTGAAACAAAAAGCATTCTGTGGGGAAAGAAACAGACATTGCACAGTTTGCATTAAAAATGCTGTAATAGCCTTACTGCATAACGGAGAAGATAAGTTTCTGAAAAACTTGTAAATATCCACGTTCTTTTACTTGCAATGTGGCTAAGGCTTCAACTGTCTGTACGGAGTATGGACGAAAAGATGCCTTGTAAGTTGGTCCTTGTGCAATAATCCTGAAAACAATTTCAGCCCACACAAAGCACCACATCACACTTGACACATCTGAGCATCATCGTTCGCATCACACCCCTCACACGACCTCCGTTTCATGGGATTGTGGTCATGCCAGAACTCACTGTCATGTGTGCCCAGTCTTCCGATGTTAGTAGATACTGGGGCTGGTCTCCCTACAGGCATGGATGGTCATGGCTCATGCCCAGCCCATACCAGCATCTCTCTGATGAGGGTGAGTCAAAAATCTGTGTGTGAGAATTTCTTTCCACCACATGAAGATAAAAGGATGTAACTGTTGACAATGGCTAGGTCCAAAAGGTGGAAAAGAGTTTTTTTTGTCCACTTCCATGTTTCGACAGATGGCTATGTAACTACTGGCCATCCTATCTGAATTGCCAACATGCCCCATGAGACAGTTATTATCTGCCACAATTGGCGGCTTTATCACGTTCCCAAGTTCATTGCAATAACTGTCTTCTCTGGGTGGACTGTGAACGTTTGTCAGGAGGCACATCTCTCTTGTCCCTCCACACCACAGCTAAGTCAACCCAGGTCCTTCTTCGAATGTCACCATATTTCAATCTCAGTGTCTTGTGTTTGGAGTCCTTGGGCATGCCCTTTCTATGTAGCCTCACTGTTCCACAACAGGAAATGTTTTCTGGGCCAAGTCATCCAGCAGGTCAGGGGAGGAAAAGAAGCTGTCCAAGTACAGTTTATGGCCAAATCATTCTACCACCCTTGTCAGATTAGTCACTCTTATCGTGGGTTGCTGTCAGGTGTTGTTCTGCCCTTTGTCTGTCTTTACTGAGGTAAACATTCATGTCACATGTATATCCAGTAGAGTCACATAGTTTAAACATTTTGATGCAGAAACGTTTGTTTTTTCAGGATGTACTGTTCAAAAACTACCCTTCCCTTGAATTTCACAATGACTTCATCTACTGCCAAATGTTCAGAAGGGTTGTATACTTCTGAAAAGTTTGTCCTTAAAATTTCATATGAGTCTGTCATCCATCCTGTCAACTCCATTCCTATTATCGTCCGTGAAATGTATAAAGCGCAGTGTGTGATAATACGAAGCACGTACCATCACTTGACCATAGAATGGACAGCAAAGTTGTTCCATTTTCGTCCACAAGTCCTCCAGTCTGCCTTGAACTTCATGTCCCATCTGTAATGTCAGAGCCAAAAATGCAAACATTTCCGCTCATGTCACCTCATCTTCAGAGCTGCTGGCGGATAAACATGGGCTTGGAGGCTGTGAACTGGAAGACTGTTGTGAAGATGGGCATGGCTCGTCGTGTTCCGCGTCAGCAGATGTATAATATTTCTCCTCGTTGCTGTCCGAATCCATTACAATTTATCACATTTAATTCTGAGACAGTAGATGAGCCTGCAGCACAACTACCACGTTGAACAGCAAAATCTCCACTGAGAGAAGTTGAACATCTGTTGGGTACTTGGTGGAAATGTTTCCTTCCCATAACTAAGAACCACCACTCAGCTGGCTGTTAGTAATACCATAAGGATTTAAGACCTAAACATTCCATTTACTAAATGCAAGACTCAACTAACTGCACCATACATTTTCAAAACTTATGATATTTATGAATTCATGGATAATTAAGGTCTCCTTGGTAGCTAAGTGTTTACGCACAAATATGACACAGGACGCCTTGCACGATTAATTCAGTGTTGAGACATTGTGCAGACAGATAAAAAGAGAGGGTTGTCCGCGTTGCCAAACGTAGGTCACCAAATAGTACACGTAAAAATTGATGGCATTATTAGGAGCTCACCATATTCTCCACGCTAGCAGGGTAAGGGTTAACATGGAACCATACTACAGAAAATTTGTGTATTAACACATGATTTCATGTGTGTTTAATATTGTGTCCCTATTCAAGTTCCCTCACACGCAAAGGAAGAAACATGGAAGCACAACAGGGGTGCAATTTACAACACACAGATATGTGCGATTTGAATTCAACACGCTCTACCAATTCAGCGCAAAGGTGATACCCCCAGACACAATTTGCTGACAGTACGGGATGCCCCATTTGGTGGCTCCTTGTCCCCTGTTAATACTAGTATAGAAAATAAACTACCGAAATACCACACAGCAAAAAGGAGGGCAACTCACAACTCGTACCGGAGACAATAGCCTTTTTAGCAAAAGTACCCAATCAGATTCATATCGTTTACATTCATGTGCACTTCAGGATGCAACAAATCTCACGCCATTAAACTAAAAAAAAAAAAAAAATTGGTGATGGGTTAATCTACAGACCGACAAAAACTAATAACTTTGGCAGTACTTCATGTTCCACAAACTATAAAAGTAAACATAACACGACACCACTTCAAAAAACTAAATTTCGACTTGCTTAATTACTACACTTACATACTACAGAACCGAAAAAGAAACCACTTTACTAACCAACACAACCTACCGCGAACTTCCTCGCGTAATCGGAATACGGGGTTTACACCACCAACGGCAGATACAACGGTAGCCAAATGTATTATTAACTACGCATTGCACAGCTAGTCATAATGGATGAGGCGCCTAAAATTGTTATAATATAATTATTCTCTTATCTATGTTTGTAAATAAGAAATATAAGGCTTTCAATATATGTTGTTCATGAATTGAATACTTGTCAAATCGGAAGTCATAAATGCACTCCATGGCAAGAGTATACACTCAAAGATTACCTGAAAAACAATGCCAACAACTTTTTTTCAGCGGATCATAGGTGGATATTATTCACTGGTGGTTGTTTGGTGACATGCGTTGATTAATAGCTGGTGTAGGATCACGTAGCGGCTTCTTACATTATTATTCATGGCGCACAATAGTGTGCTCACAGCCTCGGAGCAGAAAGCTTCTACCGCAACACAACCCCCATTTGCGACACTAGTTGTGGCAACGCATCGTGGGGAATGGCGGAAGTATTCTAACTCTTAGGTGCGACATCCCCGTTGTGTTCTATAAACTAAATACAAAATATATAATTATCAGTGTTTTGACTAATAGTTACATATTTTGTATTTAGGAAGTATTCTATTTTCAAATCCTGCGGGTCCGTTATTACTCGGAGCCACCGTCGATCAAACTCCTGCCTGGGATCCATGATTCTGATACTCATTGACATATTTAAGATCACAGATTATATACATACTGAGCACAGATCATCTAGATACTGAGGGTAACGTTTGTCTTCGACTTAACGCAGCTGCCTCTGTGTATGTTCTGTGTCTGTGAGCGTGTAATTCGTGATGTAGAATATGTCGTGGTTGGAGTTTGATGGTTACGTTTGTCGAAGTACTTGCGTTAATTTTTTATAATTCCTGTGTAACGTAATTTGCCACGTGCTACTTCAGAATGAATAATATAGCAGGAATAAGTATCCAGAGCACAGCTGGTGCTGTGCCTGTAAGAAATGACAAAGGTAAGTAACTGCTTTCTGCAGAAACGCGTAGTAGAAGTTTACATAGTTAAAATGTAGCCAGCTTGTCTATTCCACATTATTTACAGGTGAGGTTTCTATGCAGAAGGTTAAAGTCCATCGGTATGTGTCTGGTAAAAGACCCGATTATGCACCCTTGTCAAGTAGCGAAGAGGAGTCTGAAGAAGATGACTTCATTGAACAGAAACGAAGACATCTTGCTGGTCGACCAATGTCACCAGCAGAAATAGTGGAACAAGATACGGAAGCAGCAGGAGAAGTAGACGTGGATGATCCTAGATTGAGACGATTGAAAACAAGAAAGAAAGGTGACCGTGAAGAAGATAGTGAAGATGAAAACAGGATGGAGAGACATAGGTTAGTCTATTTTTTCACTTTGCCTTTTAAAAATTCTTTTGGCTCTTTGTAACTTGTTTAGAAAGATCTTGACTTTCGGATGGTTGCAGCAGCTGTTTTCATGTCTGGAAGTGTCCATCAATGAAGAAAGTTAGTGGAACACAACATAGTATTTCTTTATGATTGAATGTTGTGCATATTCTGTGTAATTGTCTTATACACACTGATGATGTTTGCAGTAGATAGCCGAAACTTGTAGGAGCGCAAAAATTAACCATTTTGTGGTAGTTGGAAGTAAAAAAGTGTGCTGCTCTGTAATATTCCTGATAAGTTGAGAAGCCGGGGTACATAACTGGTTCGTAATGAAACACAGGCACATTCATGCACCAGAAGTTCTGGAGGCAGGGGCATCAGATGAGGAGAAGGAAAAGCGTCGAATTGCCAAAATGGTGGAGAGTGAGGAGGAAGAAGAGGAGGATGAGCTGAGTGATGAGGAGATCGACCGGCGAAGACAGACACTGCGCCAGAAGGTTTTGAACCGCAATGAGGAGGAGGAGGTATGCTTTGAGTCATGCTTTAGCTGTGATGTCCTTCTTATATTGCCAAAGGCTGTCAGTACTGTATCTGTTTTGTTGTGCAGGAGGTGGAAGTACTGGACAAAGAGGAGGAAGGTCTGTCACCTGAAGAGAGCACATCTGAGTCGTCAGAATACGAGGAGTACACTGGTTGGTGAAAAGATAAATTTGTTACATTTGATATGATTGCAATGAAAGTTTTTATCTCTGAGCACACTGTGTGTGTGTGTGTGTGTGTGTGTGTGTGTGTGTGTGTGTGTGTGTGTGTGCGCGCGCGCGCACGCGCACACAAATTCAGGTGCTGTACCTAATTTCTTATCTAGTTGTAATAAATTTAGATTTAAATGATGAGAATTATATCTACAATACAGTGTGAATGGCAACACCAGTTCTTATTTTGTGCCAGATTCTGAGGAGGAGACTGGTCCACGTCTGAAGCCAGTCTTTGTACGAAAGAAGGATCGAGTCACAGTGATAGAGAAAGAGCGGGAGACTCTGCGACAGAAGCAGGTCGAGATTGAGGCCAAGAAAATGGCAGAGGAGCGCCGAAAATACACACTGAAGGTACTCGAGTAAAAAGAGTCAGGTCTTCTGGGATATGTAGCATCACTGGGGGAGTAGTTCCAGATATTTTGAAGTATTGTAGTGACTTCATGTTCAGGATAAAGAAATGGAAGAAGACTGCTTGACACAGTTTGGAACTACATGTCCAGTGACAGCATCATGCCCCAGAAGACTCAAAGTCTTGAACAACACTGCTGTGAGACCTTGTACATTGTGCTCCCCAGTTGCTACACCATTGCAGATAGCCACCATATGTTTCTGATTTTGTGAAACATTCACCGTTGGAGTAAGTGTGATTGGATGACAGATTACTGTCATATAGGATATTGTCTGCGTGGTAAGCTTCATGACAAGCTTAGAAAAGTGATGTCCACAAACAGTGTGTTTGTTTGTTTGCTTGTTTGTCAGTTTACCTTAAACATTCATTCACTAGGTGGGATTTGAAAACATCTTATGCCCAGTGAGGTTAGCCACACATTAGTTCTTCAGTTTATGGATCTGTTAAGAATTAATGAATTCTGCAGTGCAGAACTAACAGGCTTTTGTATGTCACCAGATGATAGAAGAGTATGTTCGAAAGGAGACATCAGTAAAGGAGGGTGATGAGCCGTCATTAAATGCCATTAACACTGACGATGAGAATGATGAGGTGGAGTATGAAGCTTGGAAGCTGCGTGAGTTGAAGAGAATCAAACGGGACCGTGAAGAGAGGGAACAGTGAGTGTTGCTAACATCAGGTGGCCAAAATGTCAAGTTTCAGTGTCATAGATATTGCATTACACGTCTGATTGCAGGGTTGAACGGGAACGGTTGGAAACTGAACGTCTGCGCAACATGACAGAAGAGGAGAGGCGGCAGGAGCTTAGGAACAACCCCAAGTTTGTTACCAACAAAGCAACAAAGGGCAAATACAAGTTCCTACAGAAGTACTATCATCGTGGTGCCTTCTTCATGGTGTGTTCTGACATGCAAATGTGTCACATAATTTTGTATGAGGGCTCTTTCTTACTGGGTGTAGCTGGGCTTACATTGTGTCTTTTTTCAGTGTTTTTTGAACAATTCTGCCAGTTGCTAAGATGTACATCAGCACTGATGGATGAATAAACATGGAGCATTAGTGTAATGATACTGATAGTGGAAAACAGGGGGTGGGGGGATCTGTTGCAGTGTAATTTTGTGTTCTACAAATTTGGCGTGGAGGACTGGCCTGGGATTAAATCTGGGCTCTGTGGTGACAGGCTGGTGTATAAGCATTGTGTCTTGTGTTTATTTGCAGAATGAGGATGATGACCTTTATAAGAGAGATTTCTCTGCAGCAACACTGGAGGACCACTTTGATAAGACCATCCTGCCAAAGGTGATGCAAGTGAAGAACTTTGGTCGCAGCGGTCGAACCAAATACACTCACCTGGTGGACCAAGACACGACACAGTTTGACTCACCATGGATATCAGAGACTGCCCAGAATCTGAAGTTTCACAATAATCAGGCAGCTGGCATGAAGCAGGTATTTGAACGACCATCTGTGAAGAGGAGCAAATAGATGCCTAAGTAAAACGTGGCTTTGTATTCTGACTGGAGGAACAAAGTTGTGAGATGCAGTTTCCTCTGGTGGCAGCATGAACATTTTGTACCATGAGAGTGGGTGTTGACAGCCCCAACTACCGTGTGTATGGTGGGGCTTGGGAAAGAACAGACAGATATACCATCACCATAGACCCTCAAACTGTTGAAGCACTTGTCATAAATTAATATAAATCTTATGTTTTTCCAAATCCTGGTTCAACAAGCTCTTTGTTTCTTAACAGTGCTCCAATTGGCACAAATAGTCTTCATACCAAAGGCAGTATA
>Ga0209629_10004732_pt1 | contig 10135 bp, 4 predicted proteins | sample TergutCu122P5_FD_187286 | JGI IMG/M metagenome (GOLD analysis project Ga0209629, IMG submission 187286) | Cubitermes ugandensis P5 segment gut microbial communities from Kakamega Forest, Kenya - Cu122 P5 (SPAdes) (version 2) | ecosystem: Host-associated > Arthropoda: Insects > Digestive system >... | reverse complement strand
ACCTCCAAGGTATAAAGCAGACTGCTCGCTTGCGTTAGGTCTTCAAACTCATACAGTTCCAAATCTATCCCCTCTTAAATATTCTTACTGTTCCCGATTGGCTAAAATTTAAATTTCACTACTTCCTAATAGGTCCAAAAGTCAAAGTTTTGAATACTGTAACTCAATTGGCTTCTATTTACGTAACGTTGTTTCATTGTCGTTACCCTTGTGAACTCTTTCACGCGTCTTACTGATTTCCCTTCATGTGCAAGCGTATATAACCGTTAGGTTGCGTTGAGAAATGTAAGGGGAGGTAACAAAGAAACGAATATCGACTGACCAACAAAGTAACTTACGATGTGTGGCGGCGCATTTTAGCCAATCAACTACAATCCTGAAGTCAGGTGATACCGGCCTAACTTTGAACTAAAGGAAGACAAGAAAACGTTATATACTCGATTATTGTGGAAGTATGAAGTGAGCGTGTAGGATGTAAGTTAAAGTTGCTGCTATACACGTTCACTACAATTTCTCTTCCACTATAAACTAAGTTACTAATTTTAAATAAATGTGTCTTGTCTACCGAATATACAATTTTTTTCTAACACTCACTAGAGGACTAAAACTCCCTATACCGGTTATAATATATTTTACTTTGGCAGGCGTGTTTTATCTGGGGGTCATCTTAGATTAGAGTCATCTTGTGTTCAGGTAAGTTTGGTACTCAGGTGTCCTTCTATAGGGGGTTATGTTATTGTCAGAGTCGTGAATGTAGAATATTATATGTATTTAAAATATCATCTGATCAGGAAGAGTTTTTGGAATGTCATGTCTCAGTGTAGGCTATATAGAAAATTTATATATATTTGCCATCCCCATTTATACAGTTTCTGTTCTTTATCACAGTAAGAAGAAGAATAGTCATCCCTGACATCAGTGGACACTGTGCTGCTGCCGTCTATTTTAGAATTTACATCAGAATATCATGCCCCCACTCCACCTCGTCCCTCCGAATGAGAGCAGACACAGTTTGCCCATGTTTATGCAGTTATGTTCCCTGTAGTGAGGTGTGAGTTCTTCTGTTTTTGATTGGCATAGAATTTTTTAAACCTACCAGGAACTTTGTTGCTCTCTGACGTGTCTCTTGAATCTCATCTTACGGTTCATTTTCTGTCAGGTGGCAGCTAACTGAGCAGATATATTTTGCCAATGTGTGGCTGTGTAATTCTGATCCCGATAATTTTTCATTTCAGTGTAATTCTACAATATTTCTGTGAACCGTCATTCAATACCTTGTACACGTAGCGTGTGTTGTGAGCATACTTGAGCGATGCCATACCTGCCTATCCTTTGTCTGCAGTAATGGCTTGAAAACTGCTGGTCTTTTTTTTTTTAATCAAGGTTATTAAGTATTTTGCGAGATATGGTGACATTTTAAATTCCTTTAAAGTTTCAGTGGAACAAAAGGAAGTTGAGGCACATAAGGCCATAACTGCCATTCCATTTTTTGTTTAGGGACACACCTTAAGTATATTGATGGCAAGAGTGAGGAGAGTGTTGGAAAATGTGCCAGTGTTTTTGCCTTTAATGGCATTTTGAGCTGGGCTTAGGCAATTGCTGTAGGACCTGTGAGTAAAAATACATTTTCTATCCACTGCCTACATTGTCGAACATAATGACTAATTTCAAGCCACTATACTAAGTTAGGCATGTTGATTAGTAGCGATTTAATCCCACACAAACATATTGAAACACTGTCCACTTAATTGCTTTCCTTCAGTGTGTTTCGGTTGTTTATTTGACCATCATCAAGTACGAGGCGTGTCCAGAAAGAAAAGACACATCATGTATAGGCCGATAGGGAAATTTTTATGCTTATTACGGCAACACTGCCAATGACCTTGATTCTTTACCTGTGAGCCGTGCTTGTTTGACTGGTAGAACCAGCTTTGTTTGAGTGAGACGTGTTTGAAATGGCAGCGCCAATCCAAAGTCCCGCCAAATGTGAGGCGCATTCTGTCATACAATTTCTCAGTGCAAAAAATTAAAGCACAGGAAGGAGATGAGTTTCTGGGCTCCATTGTCACTGGAGATGAAACATGGGTTTTTTTCACCACACTTCTGAATCCAAGCAAGCTGGGAAAAAGTTCGACGGCAATGACGAGGGGCAAGAAGAAGTCATGATGTGGTTCGAAGGGCTGGCGGCAGACTTCTATGACTCAGGGATACAGAAGCTGGCTCCAAGACTTAACCCTTTGGCTACCGAATTAAATCCCATTTGTAAATCCCGGCACGGCGAATGATTCTGCGGGGGTATTTAAATTTTGCGCATGCTTTTCGAAAAACATGAATATTTCAAGAACTAAGAGGGATAAATTTGTGAAATAAAAGCAGTTTGTGGGGAATGAATCAGACATTGCTCAGAATGCCTTAAAATGCTGTAATCCATTACAATTTCTGTAATGGCATTCTGATCCAGCACACGCACCCGTTTTGAACTTGTTGCCATTGTTCACGCAAACAACTTACACTCTTTAGAAACACCAATACTCAACTGAACAGATTAGTACCCTTACAATATAGCTGCTGTGAATATTCTTTTCTCTTCTAAAAAACCCCCACTTGCGGTCTGCTGGCATCGTTAGATTTTTATGACAGACCCCGTTTCAAATCACTATACGCAAAAGTAAACTAACTGTGCGATTTTTTTGAAGACTTATGACACTTATGCATTCTTGGTGTATTTTATGGTGTGGTTTGGACGAACTGCAGCAAAAAAGGAATGCAGCAGTGATGCCATATATACATGTGGCCAGAACAGTCTGTTCTATGTACTTCATGGGAGAGTGAATTAACTGTGTGGTTTTTTTGAAGACTTATGACACTTATGTATTCATGGCTAATTTTATGGCCTGGGTTTGTCGAGGTTGTAGTGTCAACATCCAGCTAGACAGAGATTGTATTCATAGACGACTCAGCCTGCTGACGTGACCAAAACAGTATGTTCAATTTACTTCATGGAAGAATTAACTAATGGTGCGATACTGTTTGAAGACTTATGACACTTATGCATTCATGGCTATTTAGGGCCCAGACTATAGTTTTTTACACTCCAGCATGATAGACAAAGACTCCAAGAAATTATTTTGTGTTGAGACATTCTTCAAGAAAAAGCACAACGAGCTGACAGCATTGCCAAAACTAGTGCCTTATATATATATGACATTAGTGTTTCTGGCTTTAGTGGGAGCGTCATATATATAAGACGTTAGTCGACTATGGTTTAATAAATGTTTGGACAGTGCTGGCGACTATGTTGAAAAATGAAGTTATGTACAGGCAATTCATTCACAGTGTCGCTTTTGTAAATTAAAAATGTTGTACATGTTTAAGACCTTTGTATCTTTACTTTTTGGACACGCCTCATAGAAAACAAATGGAAAAGTATGCAACAGAAGAGGCACAAGTAGGATGATGTTATCTAAATTTGTTTCAGCTAGCCAGGCTCTTCTCATCAGAAATTCAAGAACATATATGCAAAATTGCTAAAGTGCAATTCTAGTATTTATTTTAACAAACATTGCATAAACAAAAATGGTCCAAAATATGTCAACATTAAAGTTCTAAGTTCTTCTCCATTGACAAATTTAATGAAATTTAAAGCCCAAAAATAAAAAAAAATACCTCTTCCGTAGCATACTTTTACATTTATATTCGTGCGTTTTCTGCCTGATGATGGTTGAATGGAATGAGTGAAATGTGTTTTAGGCAAGTAAGTAAAAGAACTAGAAGGTGTTGCAAATGTTGCGTTTGTGTGGACAGAAATCACTATTGACTGACTAGAAACATTGGGATGATGATACCTGCATTTGTGTGTTGAGGTTTGGTTGGATTCACTTCACATGAGAGCATTACTAGGCCTGTACTGACATCTTGCGTTGTCTTTATCAAGTGAAAACATTCAGCATTAATGTTTCTAATTGGTTTGAAGGACAGTTTAATTATAATGATAATTGAAATACTTTTTGTATTTCAGTGCATTATTGTCTGCCTTATGTACTGTTCAGGGTAATAGTTTCCTTTTTATCCCCCTGTGTTGGTTTTTTACTGACCAGAAGTAAATTTAATTGAAAATACTAAAGCATGGACAGATGTTTTCATTAGTAGCAATTCTTCTTGATTTCTGGTATTTCACACCCCAGATCACTATTGCATGTGTTATGAACCCCTTCTGATGGTTCTTTCAGTAAAATGCGTGGCCCACTAGTGGTAGGACTGTGCTACGATTTATGTTACTGTAGAAGGCATGCAGAACAGTGTAACATATTTGTGCACATTTGATAAGCATGATATACTCTCCTAATTGTGACTGGATGGGGCAGTAAAGTAATACACCTCCTTGAATGTAAGATGGCCTCCTTTGAAGGCAGATTTTCTTGAATACCTATGTATATTACAATTACCCATTTCACAAAGTTTGCTTTCTGGGTTATGTAAACCATGCTGAGATATTTATGTGAGTACTAATTCAATATTCATATAATATTACAGTTTGCAGATATTTGGCCAGTTATTACTTTGTCACAGCAGTGGTACTTAATTGCTGTGAAGTTTTGAAATTATGAACCCGGCAGTCTTCCTGCTGCACTGTACGAGGGTAAACTGTGTCAGGCTCAAGTAAATGTGAATGAAAATGGGCAGGATATGTGAATGCCGTGGGAGGACATTTGTTAAATCTGTTGATATACCAACTCCAGCAACTAGTAAGTGTGCTTTTATAATTTTGGATGTAGAAAATGCCTTTGTGACATTATGGTACCTTCAAGTTGATCTCATACTGCAAATTATGCGTGAAGATTTGTGGTAGTGACTGTTGACAGTGATAGTGATGGGAATAATGATCAAATTCCAGTGTACAAAGAAATTTAAGGACCCTGATGTTTGCAGCTCTCACCCTTCTTTCTGTAACATCTGACCAAACTGTGCTGGAGGTTTGTGTTCTGGGATATGTATTTTGTTGTGTGAATGGGTAATTGGATCCTGCTGTTGTGAGGGAACATGCATTCACCTCAAGGTTCATGTCCCCGAAGAGTGGAAGCCCTGTGTATACCGTTGCAGAAATGTCTAGATTTACGCTGCAGATGCCTTTCACTGTGACATGAGACCGTTTGTTTCATTAGGTTGCTGTTGGCCATGGAAATCATATGATAATAGCTTTTGGCAAGAAATTAACACTTGTTAATAATTCTGATCAATGCATTTTTTAGGAATAGGTTCTGGATTACGGGTAACGTAGTTGGTACAGCGACAGCCTATGGGCTGGGCGGTCCAGGGATCGAATCCTGGTGCGGTCGAGATTTTCTGCACCTGTCCAGACTGGCCCTGAGGCCCATCCAGCCTCCTGTGCAATGGGTACAGGTTCTTTGCCGGGGGTAAGGTGCGGCTGGGGCTTGCGCCGACTTCTCACCCCCATCTAGTGCCGAGGTCAAAAATAGAGTACAGCTGTACCTCTACTCTCCCAAAGGGCCTTTGTGGCCTATGAAAGGGTGAAACCTACCTAGGTTCTAGCTTATTGTCAGATTTTTTTTTCACCTTGCATACAACACCAAGGTACATGTTTAACCAGGTGATTGAGCATACTTCACTACACATATCTGAACCTCTTGGTCAGCATTCAGTGTTATTATGCTGATATGTAATTCATGTTTTATATGAAACTGCACTAGTGTAGAGTCAAGTTAGGGGTGATACTACTTCTGTATTATTCTTCTGATTCTGCTGTTGAGAAGCAAATAGAATGAGATGGTAAGGGAGGAAAAAAAGGCCATGTAGTGATTTATTGGCTGAACCTAGGTTACCTTGCTAATAAGTTAACCTTTATGCACTGCGTTTAGGCACATGGTACTTCATTACAGCGGGTGTGTTTCGGACAGGGCCTAGCCACTTAAGTGTCTGGTACTGGATTTTTAGAATCTGTTCATTATGTGCCCATCATATTAGTTATAATACTGTGTGCATTCTTAATAAGAAAATTACATCAGTCTTTGTAAGATACCAGATGCTGTTTGACTGCAACTAATTTGCAGTACAGCGTGGTGGGTGGCACAGTTTATGATGTCGTCTGGGTGTAACTTCTGCGTTTATTAAATGGATTTTGTTGCTTTTCTGAATGCAGCTAGGGACTGTAGTGGAAGAAACTTTTTCCCCTTCAAGCTATGAAGCATACAGTTGATTTTATTACATGATTAGCACACTTTACAAACCTAACAATGAGATACTTTTTTGAAGTGCGGGATTACAAGATGCAATGAAGACATTTTGGAGCATACATTTGACCTTGAATCTGAGGAGGAAGTTGAATTATATTAGTTACACCCCACTGGAGTGTACAAACAGGGCTGACCAACAGACTAGACAGGGATACAAGAATACAACATACACGGAAGTTCTGCTGTTTATGAGAGTAATTACCGTGGTAAGAAGAAAAACTGATGGGTACAACGAATATTATTCATAAGTTCACTAGTAGAGTCAGAAAACGTATCAGCACATAGGTATGTGGGGCCTGGGGTTGCGTAGGTTTAAGGCGCTGCGCTACTAGTCGGACGGTCCTGGGATTGATTCCCCGGTGGTGTCACTGGATTTTTCAGTGACATATGCCTTCTGACCGTACCATGGCCCTGGGGTGGACTCATCCCCTGGTGAAAATGAGTACCAGGAACATTTCCTGGGGGTAAAGGTGGCCGGTGCATGAGGCTGACAACCTCACCACCTTCACGTGTCAAATGTCATGGAAATCTGGGAGCCAAAACCTCCTGGAACCCTCTGGGCCACACCGGGCCTGTTACGGGACTGCTTTACCTTCTTCACATAGGTATGTAACAAAAATGTTATATTGGGCTACTTGGCCTGTGGTGCACCACAGATAAAATCTTCAGGGACTGACAGAGGAATCACTAGTCCAGTGAGCATTACTGTTTAAAGACCAGCTTATGGCCTCTTAGGATGAAGAATGCTTATGGGGGAGTTTCACCTTATTATGAGAAAGTTACCATTTTCTCTTAAACAATGCTGACTGAATACTTCTCACTGGTTGGGGAGATGGATGATTGTGGGAAGGACTGTGTATTTTCTGTTATAAATATGATAAACACAAGCTGTGATTTGGTGTTTTGCAGTAAAAAATGTAAAAATGTTGGCATATAAATTACGTGGTGTTTGAACTGCTTTTTGTGCACAGTATTCAGTAAGAGGTCCTGCTTCGTCAGTAGAGCTCCGATCTGTGCTCAGTACATCTGCCATTATGAGGCCAGTGAATTGCCTGGTCATGATTGGTTAACTACACAGTAACAGGCAAGAGCAGTCTCATAATTCTGTATTTTTGAGAATCTGCTATATCTCACTGAACAGGAGCGTATGGGAATTCGTTGAAATGCACGTATATTATGACTTTGTGAAGCAGATCACTCATGAACTACAGTTGAAAAAGTTAAAACAGCTGCAAAAACATCAGTTGGCAAAATTAGGCATTCATGTTACAATTTTCGGTGCGGTGAAGAACTGTTCCAGAAACAGTGAACGTACATAACATGCACCATTTTTCATAATGCGGCTCTTGTGTGCAGTGTTTTGCTGCAAGGTTTTTTCTGCAATGTTGTGATCAGTACACTTGGTGTGATAAATTACCTCAAAGGCGAGGGAAGCAGATGTCCGGAACATGATCCTTTTTACATATGTCTTCTTCCGTTTCTACCATCCTGCATCTTTCATTCAGATACTCCACTATCAAGACATCCACACTTTTGGACATTGCCTATCTTATGTAGTGTCATGAACAGAGTTCTAAAAGGCAGGCAGAAAGGAGTACAGTGGAGAATGGTGGAGAGGTTAGATGATGTCAGTTCTGATGACATTTGTTTACTGGCACAGAGATGGAGTTATATGGAAGCTAAGTTGGAGAAATTAGGCAGAAGCAGCAAAGGTGGTGGTATTTGTTTACTGGCACAGAGGTTGAGTAATGTAAAGGCTAAGTTGGAGAAATTAGAAATGGAAGCAGCAAAGGTGAGGCGTATTTAAGGAAATGAGGCAACCCTAGTACAGATCTGGGATTGACAGTAAATGGTAGAGAGGTGGAACAGGTTAAATCTTTTACATACCTTGCAGCATAATTGCTGTAGTTGGTGGAGCGTTGGAGGATGTCTGTAGTCATAGCGACGAGGTAAATGGGCCTTCATGTAGTTGTACCCAGTTTGGAGGAGTAAAAATGTCTTAGGACTATTATTTGGTCGTTAATACAGATGTTACCTCAGTCCTATTGTGCGGGTGTGTAACGTGGAAATTTGCTAAAATGATACGTAATTCATTCCAAGTGTTTGTAAACTGATGCCTTCGACATATTTTAAATGTCAAGGGGCTGGCTAAAGTTTAAAATGAGGAATTACGGCAGAGAACAAAACAAACAGTTACTGAACGACATATAAGGGAAATTTTTGTTGTTGTTGGAGCTCCTACGGTTTTTGTGTGATACTTGTGGTCTTCCGTGTGAGTGTGCTAAGGTTTGAAGTTGCTAACAGGATGTGACCCTGTGTCATTGGGTGAGACATTCCTGACATTTTGAAGGGTTTTAATGCCTGCTTTTGTCTTAAGGTTCAGGTATTAGGCTGCTTGACTGTGACCATGAAGGTTGCGTTACATCCTAGGACATATGAGTCCTTGTAAGGTTTTAGTTCGAACTGAATCAACGCAGGAAAATCATACATTCAAGGTAGATTTCTGTTTTTGTTGTAAGATATGTTTTCTTCCTCATAGTCCCGACATCTTGCGATCATTGGGGACTTGCAGTAATAGAATGGTATGAGAATTACGTGCTAACAGAATTTCTCGCTAGTAATTTCACTGTCATTAACTTTGTATTAAGGTTCAAAAGAAGCATCAGTTTGTAGTAGATACTGCAGTTGTGGAATAGGTAAGCTTGTTTGGTATGAAAATTGTAGTGTATGTTAAAAGTGACAAACTTGTGCCAGGCTCTAAGCTTTTCAAGTAAAGTTTGCATCATTTTTCCTTCAGTGATTACATGCTTCTCCAGCCTGAGTGAAGTGAAGTTAAAATTTACCCTGTGATTGCACAGTTTCCCTCGCTGTTCCCCACCCTACTTTTGTACCAGAACATTGTGAGTACAGCTTTTTATGTGTAAATTTATAATTCTGCAGTTGGGCTTTAGCAAGATTCATCTAGAACTTTGGTTGCAGTTGACACACTGACTAATTGTTAACAGAACCCATTGTATCTACACTTGCTGCCACTCATTTGCAGCATATTTTGTCAGTATCTTTGGTAAGCCTTTTTTTGTGGGACTTGTAAGTTCTGTACTGTGAAACTATTGAATTTTTCTGTTGTCTTGTATCACATGGTTGTGATCTAACCAGGACAGCATCCCTGCGTGGCTTCATGTGAGCTTTGGAGTTGAAATGTGTATCTATCTATCCATCCATCGATCCGTCAATTCATCCATCCATCTATCCGGATTTATAACAGCTGTTGCCATCTTCCGGAAACCAAACGCCATTCCTCTCTGTTTCTTCATTGATCCGGTTCCAAATTTCTTGTCAAGGCTGCCTGTACTCCTTCTATCCTCGTTTTTATTGGACATCCTCTTTCCCTTCTCTCCATTGGATTCCATTCCTTAATTAATTTTGGTATTCTCTCCTCTGGCATCCTTTTGACATGGCCATACCATTGTAGTCTTTTCTTCTCTATGTTGTGTATGATGTCAGGCTTCCCTTCACTCCCATTTGTTTATTGTATTGCAGTGAGGATAAGGGATCGTATATGTACTGTTTAATTGGACAGGTGTTATTATGCAGAGAGAATCATGGTGTGGGTATGTCAGTTTTTATGTTGGATGCATACTGATTCGAGCACCTCTCTGCCTGGGTTGGGGGGGGGATTACAATTTCTTTCAGCCAGTAATCTGTTGCATGATTATGTAACTTGCAACAGTTGAATCTAGAATTAAACATTCTTGATGCTTAATGTTTCTCTGACCGTGCATCATGAATTGATCATACAAAATACCAACGTGATGCACTTAATATTATTTATTCGTCAAATATTCTCCTCTACATGTTTCGAGCAACAAGTGCTCATCTTCAGG
>Ga0209629_10004731_pt1 | contig 10137 bp, 8 predicted proteins | sample TergutCu122P5_FD_187286 | JGI IMG/M metagenome (GOLD analysis project Ga0209629, IMG submission 187286) | Cubitermes ugandensis P5 segment gut microbial communities from Kakamega Forest, Kenya - Cu122 P5 (SPAdes) (version 2) | ecosystem: Host-associated > Arthropoda: Insects > Digestive system >... | reverse complement strand
AGGTATCCTACGACTTCCACATCGCTGGCAACGGGTTGTACACAATGCTGGTGACTACATTGAAGGACAGTAAAACTTCGAAACATGTATCTATTTTGTATCAGTTGTAAATAAATACACGTAGTTGCCACTATTAAAGTTCCAACCCTCGTACTTCCGCACGTTTATATGTAAATATCATCTCCAGAAAAATCATTTGCTTGTCTCAGAAGTGTAACAACAGAAACTTTTACGATACAGATACCGTCTTAACGTGTTTTATTCAAACGTTAAATTAATAAACAGTCTTGCAAACACATATACAAATTTTCCAGGCTACTAGTTTCGGTTTTAACAGGCTGTCGTCAGACCTTTTCCCTTATCAATGCTGTCAGTGAAACTCGTTCTCCCATATAGGATTGAGGTCTCATTCAAAATATATATTGGCATTGCAGTTACACAGTTTCCTATTTAGGGTCTTGATCTTGTGGATGTGAGCCTGATGACAGCCGTTGTCCTCTTAAGGTGATTCATCCCCGTTGCGTTTTATTCAAATATTATATTACAAAACGCCGACTTACACAATAAGTATACAAGTTAACCTGGAAACCTTGCATATGTGTTGTGTGCAAGACTGCATTTTTTGGTGTAACAGATGCAAATATTACAGAACATATGTAATAGGAAGGGGTTATAAAGTGTGATAAATATTATTATAAAAATTTATAAAAATTGATAAGTTAATTTTCGTATGGTAGACATACTTATTAATGTTTCGAAGTTCAGTAATTAGTGCCTATTGTATTAGCTGTGCTTCTATTCTATGTACTTATAACACTGAGTTGAGTAATATCCAGTGAAACTTGTTAGTTTCCTTTCGTAAGGTACGTTTTGGATTCTTAATAGTACATTTCATTACTTAATGTTTCTCTGACCGTGCATCATGAATTGACCATACTAAAAATACCTAAAATACTAATATTAAGTGCATCACGTTGGTATTTTTAGTATGGTCAGTACATTTCATGTAAACATCTTCAGTTCTTCTGAAGATTTTACTTCTTGTTATAGTTTTGGTCTGTTTGTTGTTGTATGTCTTGACTTCACTGTTATGCGATGTATTGTGTACTAATTTCTTGGAGATAATGTGTGTAATTGCCGTTACTGGGTCCTGCAGTATTGATATCTGTAGGTATTTCCCGTTTTAACCGAATTACAACTGAAGTTAATGCATGATCTGAAAGTGAACTGTGTCACAGATTGAAGGTGTTTGAGGACCAGGTGCTGAAGGGATTATTTGGGCGAACTCTTAACTAAGAAAAGCCACTCTACCCCTTCATCTTTTTCCTGAGCTGCTAAAGTAGACTCTGTTAAACTTCAGGCTGTACTTACCGGCTCGAAATGCAGGGAAGTTTCATGCAGTGCTTGCTGCGGGTGGAGGCCTGTCACTGCATCCAAATAGTCTTCGTGTGCCAAATAGAAATGCGGCAATGAGGCTACAAGTGGCGATCCTGTAACATCATGTCGCTACATGGCGATCACTGCAGCCAGTGTTTATATTTGTGGTCTGAATTAACTGAAAGTAATTGATAGGGTGGGGGCCTGGGGTAGCGTAGTGGTTAAGGCACTGCGCTACTAGTCGGACGGTCCCAGGATCGATTCCTGGTGGTGTCACTGGGGATTTTTTCCGTGGTACCCCCGACAGAACCATGTGCCCTGAGGTCGACTTAACCTCTGAAAGTGAGTTTCAGGGATTTCTCCGGGGATAAAGGCGGCCGGTGCGTTTGGCTGACGACCTACCACCCTTGTAGTGCCGAAACGTCAAGGAAATCCGGGGCCTTAACCTACCCGGAACTTCTTGGGCCACCTCGGCCTGTCGCGAAGACCTTTACCTTTACCTTTAATTGATAGGATAGTTTCCCAGGAATTCTGACATCAATTACAGGCATATTTTATAAACTGATATATCAAGTAACTGGAAATTTATGAATGTGTAGTACAACAACTCCTTTAGGCGATTCCTTCTTGAGATGCTAATACTCCTTCAGTTAGTAAAGAAATTCCTCCCCCCCCCACCCCGCTCGTTCATGAAACCCAAATACTCCTTTCTCTGTTGACCGTAGTCAGCCGATGGTCCGTGCTCTGAGCCAGATTAAGTATAAAATCGTATAGAACTGAAACATCAACTGTTCTAGTCCTTTAGTGTTCGCGGCTTGTATAAGATATATAATTCCTCATCATGGGCTTCAGCCGCGTCTTGTATTGAAGCTATTTCTACCTCTCAGTTTAATGACAGTCCCCTATCTTTATGGTCAGTCTGGTGACTAATGCATTCCGAAACTTTGGAATTGAAACAGTGTCAACATAGAGCATGGCTTCGTATTCATTCTATTTCCCCCAGTTCAACTCCGGCCTGGAGATGACAGTAGATAACCTAATTTATGAAGAAGGTTTTGTAGCGGGTGTTAGAGAGGACACCGCCCATACAGCAATGATGTAAGTTCAGTACGATTGACCCACGCTTCGGAGATTTATGACGACGACGGATTTATTATTTGAATATTATTTTGAAAATTTCGTTGGTATATTTCGTGTGTATGACGTTTCGTGAGGTACCTCTAAAGTTATTTTAAATTCACTGATTTTTTAAATATAATAATTTTAAGACTGATGCAAGCGAACTGGAGTATGCTGGTATGTTAGCCAGTCCCTAGCGGCGTAATAAGTATATCATTAGCCTAAAATATCTCAGTTGAGTGATAGTCACTTGAGGACGGAAGTACATTTTGTTCTCGATACATCGCCTATATCAAAGGTATTGAAGACAACCGTAATGTCCAAAATACACAGAACGAGTTGTACATTTGCTGTGTCACTGTACTGATTTTCAATTGAACAGTAGAAGGTACGGTGTCAGATTAATTCGCTTCGTTACCTCTCCTGTTTAGACAATCCAAAACAAAGGCGAAACTATAATCAAAATGTTTCAAAGCAGGCGCGTAAAATGTACAAGAAAATGCCCGCATAGTCGTAATGCATCTGTTTCGACTAAGAAAATACTTTACATTCATAAGGTGAATTTTACAAGCCACTAAAATTCTTATCGGCCTCATAATGGACGGACGTATCGCAGCAGTCAAAATATGCCATGCTAAGTTATGAACATGCTTAAAATGCAGACTTCACGTGACTTTGCAGTAAAGGTGACTGTCTTCGACTTGTGTAATACCGCAAGAATTGTTAGTCGCGTGAGATTGTGTTTGGCACTGTATCGTGTTGATGTGACACTTACTTGGTGTTTAGCACTGTATCGTGTTGATGTGAAAAATACCAGGCCTTTGGCACTGTATCGTGTTGATGTGACACATACTTGGTGTTTGGCACTGTATCGTGTTGATGCGACACATACCTGGTGTTTTGACACTGTATCGTGTTGATGTGAAAAATACCAGGCGTTTGGCACCGTATAATGTTGATGTGACACATACCTGGTGTTTGGCACTGTATCGTGTTGATGCGACACATACCTGGTGTTTGGCACTGTATCGTGTAGATGCGACACATACCTGGTGTTTGGCACGGTATCGTGTAGATGCGACACATACCTGGTGTTTGGCACGGTATCGTGTTGATGCGACACATACCTGTACACCTTGTGAGGTCGTGAACGCCTCTTTTAAGGCAGGACTTCGGAGTTGTACAGTAACACCTAAGTTCCGGGTCATTAGACATATCGCCGAAATCCGCGGAGTAAATACGTCCCTTTATGCCTTTGTAGACGGTTGGTCCCACGTATTTTGCATCTAAAGATCTGTAAAAAGAGAAACATGTTCGTAGCTTGTGGTCGCTGCCTATATTATTCTCGGGATAGTTCATTCAGTGGGCTACGCATGGACGCCCGGTTAATTTGGGTTATATTCCTAAAAGGAGGAGAGATTTTTATCTTCTCTGTAGAAATCAGAACTTCTGTGCAGACCACACGGCCTCCAAGCCGACGTCTACTGGGGTTTCTTGCAGGGAGCGAAGCAGCTGTGCTGTTAAGCTGCATGTAGTGCAGACGCTCAATATGGCTGGACTCTTATTCCTTAATCTGTATCTCTTCTTGATCTGCTGCTTCATTAAGCATAGGTGTTTCCCAACTTTTCTTTTTCTGTCGGGTCAAAGTCCCACATTCGAGTTAATTCTCAATGTAGAAGGTGCCGTGGTCTGAAGGGAACATCATACTCATGGAGCTGAGAGCAATGTTTTACTTTGTGGGTACAAACGGAATGTGACAAATTGGAAACGGTGCTACCTTTCTTGCTCTTTAGCCTACATATTCTTCGGGCAGAATTACACCCACGGTTTGCAGGAAAATATTTTTATCGCCATTGGTACGCCTGACGGCTATCAACAGACAATTAACTTGAAGAATGACGTTTTCTCGGATGTGACACCGTATATTATCGTAACTGATCACCAGCGTTTCGGAGATACCTGCCGCTACCTTCAGTGTTACAGAAGACAGCAGTCCTTATAATCATTGCCAAGGGAACCCACAATTTTAGGCAGTTCACTTAGTTATTTCGGAGGAAATCGTGGAATGTTAGCATCTGCACCAGCCAGTTTTGTAGCTTATCGATTGATACCGCGTTATTATTGCCTACAGATATTGAACAGTGACCTGTTATTCATCTCGACTGAGGAAGCAGAATGTATTCCCTCAGATTCTGTAAGGAGCTGGTTTACTGGAATTACGAATATAGATTTTGGTACACTGACATAATCTTTTTTGGACTTTGTCCATCGTCGTATTTTTTAATCAAGTACGACATTTCGGAAGGCGGCTCTGCTTCCGTCTTCAGGGAAGTAAAGCACGTAATTTGTTGGACGACTTAGATAGAAATATTCTCTGTCACTGACTAAAAATATCTATCTAATGAGGCGAGTAATGTTATTCCGTACAATACATGGAGCACAGCAAGATAGACAATGTAACTGTAACATAACATTGTGGAGGGCTTGCTTAGTTTGTATTCTTCCTCAGCTATCCTTACAGCCTAACACTATTTCAGTCGCTGAGAGCTCTTGTGTAGCGATTTAATGTCGCTGCTAACAGTAAAACGTACTTAGGTCTGCATGCTAATTGTCCTGTATTTTTGCCCTTTTTTTAAACCAAATTTAGAATTTCTTGACATTTTCATACAGGGTTGCTGATAAGTCCTTATCCCGACCAGGAAGGAAACAAGCTACAGCGACAGACGATTTTGAGTTTCATATATCCTATTCATAATCATAATTGGAGGAATATTAGTACTATTTATATGTATGTAAAACAAGACTAGCATCAAACGAAATGTTCTAACCATCAAACAAAATACATCGGGAAGTAAGGTCGGGCTAAGGACTTATCAGCACCCCGGTAAAAGTTCCCAATATAAAATTTCATGGAAAAGTGCGGAACTGATTCATAGGTACAGACGGACAGACTGGCGAACATAACAAAGCTAATAGGCGCTTTTTGCCACTAAGCGAACGCGCCTAAAATGGTTTGGGCGTTTAGAGAACGGGCGCATCTAGCACACAACTTCACGAAAAATGTTCGCAGTGTAAACCGTACCTGCACAAATCAGGTGCGTAAGCGAGAACAGAAGTGCTGTCTTGAAGGAAGGGTGGGAAGATGCTGCCGTCTGTCCCGGCGTACTCGTTACACCTCGGACCGCTCCACACCGTCATTCTCGGCTGATCCTTGTAGGCCACGACACGTCCGACATCTGCCACCTTCTGGATGCCACGTTTCAGGCGCAGACGTTCTTGAAGAGTTCCGTTTTGCTGTATTCAAGCAATCACTAGAGGCATTCTATGAAGTTTTTGAAAGAGGAGGTATTAAGTTGCACGCGGTAGAGAAATCACTTTGGAGGAGGCTATGGCCGTGTCTCAAGATGACTGCTTAATGAATGAATGAATGAACACGAATTTCAATTATGTGTGTCTTCTTTTCTGAAAACATGCTGTTTTGAAATTCTTGATAAACAGTGTTGTCCTCAGAGCTAGAAGATGTGTACGTGGGTAACACGTGTGGATTTTGTCTGTTAGCTAGCTGGATAGAAAGGGACATAAATTTGGAAGTCGCCGAGACAACTTATGAACTTTTTTTTTAAAAAAAAAGGAAGATACGAAAGTATATAGTAAACAATTTGTTACGCTCCTGTTTCATTTAATGAAGGGTTGCATATTTTTTGATCTAACTGTATGAATTTAGGTACGTTATAGATCAGAGTTTATCTTAACAAACAGCAGTTTATCTTAACAAACAGCAGTTTATCTTAACAAACAGCAGTTTATCTTAACAAACAGCAGTTTATCTTAACAAACAGCAGTTTATCTTAACAAACAGCAGTTTATCTTAACAAACAACAGTTTATCTTAACAAACAGCAGTTTATCTTTACAAACAGCAGTTTATCTCAACAAACAGCAGTTTATCTTAACAAACAGCAGTTTATCGTAACAGACAGCAGTTTATCTTAACAAACAGCAGTCCCTCAGCTGTGAACGGAATTCACCGCCTTTTGTAAAACCCAAAATTTAATTATATTGTTTACAAAAGCCTGTATTTATTCTATCCAGAGCCACGTTAATCCAGTGTACATCTTCACATTACTTATTTCACATCAGCTTTAATGTTACTTTTCTACAGGTCCTATTTATTCCAAATCTTTTCTTCTCTTCAAATTTTCAGGCTAAAATTGTATGTACATTTCTCCATACATGCTACCCACCAACCAGTAATTCTAGTATCATCGGTTTTGATCACACAAATAATATTTGAAGAAGTCACACACCATGGAGCTTCTCGTACTGCAGTTTTCTCCAGCCTCTTGTTATTTCCTTCCTTTTAGATAAACATGTTATCTTCAGCATCCTCTTTGTAATCTGATTCTTTGAATTGAACAGGACAATTTTAATTTCATAAATTCTATTCTCTACGCTTTGAGATAGGAAGTGCGAAGACTAATTGCTCTGAACCAAACAGTGCGAAGCATGGCCAAATTTAACCTGTAAAAGACGAAACATGATTTGCTGTATATAAAGAATCAGATCGTACAGCGCCATAAACACTTACCACCACGGTTATAAAATCAGTTAATGCCGTATAAAGCAAAGGTTGTTGTCTGTTCTGGGATCCGTACAAAACACTCAACGCACAGCGAGCACCATGTAGAAATTTTGAATGTTAAAACTAGTGGTACGTAAAGAAACCGCTATACTTTGAAAGGATAATATATATCTTATTCTGTGAATATAATCATTGTCACTTCCCTTCCAAAATATTTGAAGATTGTTTATTCTTCTTCTTATCACCATTATTATGTGTTACTGATTAAACTTTTCGTTGTAAATTCTTATAATCTTACATCGTGGTGCACGGTCCTCTGAATGTCAAACTTTCGTTGTAAACTTACCTAGCCGTCTTTGCTAATCTGCCTTCACCACCGTAGGTATTTTGTGCTCTGAACAAAATCATAAAAAGTACCAGAGAAGTGGCGTGTTATGGACAGTATCGCAACAGTGCCACTCGTTATGACAGGAGTGGCGTGTTATGGACAGTATCACAACAGTGCCACTCGTTATGACAGGAGTGGCGTATTATGGACAGTATCACAACAGTGCCACTTGTTATGACAGGAGTGACGTGTTATGGACAGTATCACAACAGTGCCACTCGTGACAGGAGTGGCGTGTTATGGACAGTATAACAACAGTGCCACTCGTTGTGACAGGAGTGGCGTGTTGTGGACAGTATCACAACAGTGCCACTTGTTATGACAGGAGTGACGTGTTATGGACAGTATCACAACAGTGCCACTCGTGACAGGAGTGACGTGTTTTGGACAGTATCACAACAGTGCTGCAAAGGCTATGACTATGCGTTACTCACCCCACCAAAGAACGAGAATTTGAAGGCGTTCTTTCCTACTTTCTCCAAGTCCTTGCCTTGTGTCTTCATTAGCACGCAGAGCACTCTCGCAGTAAAGTCCTTCAGGGTGCAGTTGATAAGGATGCCGTCGAAGAGAATGTCCTTGACAGAGGCTGTGAGGAACACGGATTCAGACGTGCCGAAAATGAACGGGATCGCCCTGATGATGGCGGGTAACATGACTGCCATGTCTTTTTCTGCGGACAGTACCATGCCCTGCAACGTGCAGATGCAACACGTTGAACAAGGTAGTAAAACAGTGCTCTAACGCTACTAAAACCGCTAGTAGGTGCGTTGAAATCATATCCGCGTCTTCTTGTAATTTATGTTACGTCGTTCCTCTTATCAGGGACTAGATATTATCAGTGGATAAACTGCATGATTGACTGATTGATTGATTGGTGAATTGAAATCGATGTGAGAGTAAACGGACTTGGCGTGATTTGACATGCCATACCGGTATTTTCGTGCAGGTACTGAGGAACACCACGAAATTCAGAGTCAAAACAGCTGATGTCGCGACTGAGAGGGAAGCCGTGTTATTACCAGAAGGCAAGTTCAGAACTTTGCCGTTTGTCTGGTAACAGCGATTCGATAGCCATCTTGTTTTTTCACACGTCAGCCGGAGTTGAAGATGATCAATATTTCGTGGCTTTCAGCATGTGACACGTTGTTTACACCGAGTTCCACAGAAACCACTCAATTGGTGTCGGAAGGATTTACGCCAATTATTTAATTAAATCTGAGGGCTGAAGCACCACCGTTTCTTCGTGACGTGGTTGAGGCATATTTATGCTCAGAATAGTTTTTCGAATGACGTTTGACGTCAGACGACGTACACCTTGTCACACCATTCAGTGTAAGGGCTGTGTGACATCACTGCCATTCAACATGTTTCCGAATGAACTGACGTCAGAGAACAAACACACAATTATCCCTCTCATAAACAGGGTAGCTGATCCCGGTGGCCGTGCAGACTAAGGCGCGGGTCTGCTGCTGCTCGTCTTCTTGGATTATGGGTTCGAGTCCCGCCGGGGGGCATGGATGTCTGTCTTTTGTGAATGCTGTGTGTTGTACAGGCACAGTTATCTGCGTTGGGCCGATCTGTCGTCCAGAGAAGTCCTACCAAGTGTGTTCAGGCGCAATAACAACCCTCTGCACCTACAATGAGTAGGTATAAGAAGTCAAACTAAGAAAGAAAGAAAGAAAGAAAGAAAGAAAGGAAAAAGAAGGAAAGAAACACGGTACATTGCCGTCACTGCTTATTAACACTATTCCAGATGAATAGTGTGTACCGAGTTGATAAATTACGCTTTTATGTTGACGTTCAGTTCAGATTGTACAGTGTTATGTCGTCATGCCGCTAATACAGCACTGTGCCTAACAAGTGCGACAGACCTGACCAGCTGACATATCTCACACCACGTAACAGAATGCTTACCAAAACAAGCAGATGCGGGATTGTCACAATCTCGTCTCCTGTCAGCTCCCCAGACTTCTGCTTGTTGAAGAACCACGTGTCCCTGTTGTTGAAAGAAATGCTGTCGTCTTCATCGTGGTCCAGAAGTTCCGCCTTTTGCTTGTACTGGCTGGAACGAAGTTAAAATTTGACGAGTGTTAAGGCAGCTGATGTGACGCCGTCTAATCTGGTAGAAATGCACCGCCACTTAAGAGGATTGTGCTGTCACCTTCGTTAGGGTGGATGAACAACATCATGACGCTGTGCTGTTTTTTCTGTAGTCTTATTGAATTGCAAAATATTTATAATTTACTTCCAGTGCGCAATAATTTTAGTGATACACACCTTTACTGTAAATACATTGTACAGTTTCATTGACATATAAATTATTTCATATTGCTTTATGTTTATATTCTGTAAGTTAAAAGAATTGTCGAATTTAACATAACGACATCATGCGGTAATATTAGAAGTGGAAATGTGAACAAAACTATCATGTTATTTTCGAGCACTCCTTATCTGCTCTTCTAGCATCTTATTACTAAAACATTATGTTTACACGTTTGCTGTTGTTACTCACACCTGGTATAAAAATATTGTCGACAGTTTCCTTACCTCACTTCATATCGTAAGAGACCTTCTCAATTACGAGGGTTGGAACTTTAATAGTGGCAACTATTTATTTACAACTGATACAAAATAGATACATGTTTCGAAGTTTTACTGTCCTTCACTGTAGT
>Ga0209629_10004729_pt1 | contig 10140 bp, 7 predicted proteins | sample TergutCu122P5_FD_187286 | JGI IMG/M metagenome (GOLD analysis project Ga0209629, IMG submission 187286) | Cubitermes ugandensis P5 segment gut microbial communities from Kakamega Forest, Kenya - Cu122 P5 (SPAdes) (version 2) | ecosystem: Host-associated > Arthropoda: Insects > Digestive system >... | reverse complement strand
CCCCGGTACGCCACTGGGTTAGGTTAAGGGACACCAGTTATGTACATCATTTATCAGTAATTACACATAGTGACAGTGGGTTTCTCTACTAGTCCTCAGGTGGAAATGTGTGCAGTTGCACCCAGCCACTGAAAGACCCCACTAAGTGGGCACCTCTGCACATCTTTGTGTGACAGAGGAAGCAACCCCAGTTTACAAATTGTTTGTTCTGTTCAGAATACCAGTCCATGGATGAACTCCACTATCCCATCGATATCAATCATAAATTAACCATCTTACCCAATATCCTATTCACTGGGTACCAGAAGGTCTTTCCCCAGGCTTATAATGACTGCTCACCCCATCCAGTGCACAGGCTATCTCATTCAGGTTGGACATCAGAATGCTGGCCAAGGTTAGCAATGACCAGTTGCATGCCCAGTGACCTACATCAACCTGTGAATGCTGATTATCAGCATGTTGTGACATCCTGTAACAGAACAGGACAGTGCCCAGTGTGCACAATGTACTTACAGCATTGGAATGTTTACATGGGGCATGTCACTGTGTCCCCCTGTCACTCAGCACAGCAATAAAGATAACATTTTAATATGAATGGCAGTCAGCCTGACAGTTGCACATGGCACCCTGTCAACACCAGCACCTTCAGTAAAACATAAATGTATGGCAGCTGTCCTAAAGCAGTCAGTGTGTGGAGATATACGTGTACCTCCACTCAACTATACATCTCATGGTGTGCAAAGGAGCAAATTTTAACCATGATGATATCTGATTCCTACAAGACATGTATTGTTGTTATTTATTGTGTCATGTGCTGCAAAACATTCTGCAAGGTGTAATGTCTGTATGTACAGGTTGGGATGAAGGGCAGTCCAGACAACTTGAACAGAGGTCTAGACTGTGATGTGATAGTGGCAGAAGTGAGGGCAACAAGTCACAAACCAGACGAAATCTACGGTATCATTGAACGCCTCTCACCAGGCACCAGAAAAATAGAATTATTTGGTCGTCCACACAACGTTCAACCAAACTGGTAAGTGCATTTTCTTTGTGATTTACTTAACAATGCTGTCTGGAGCTGAAAACATGCAGTGGCCAACGGTATGATTAGTGGACAGTGTATTGGAACGAGTGTGGACAGAAGTAGTCATGGCCTTAATTTGCTTGCCTGGAGGCACTGAGGGAAGCAGGATACTGAAACTGGGCATTCATGGATACAAGTAAAACACTTTGCCACTAGACAGATTTGTCACATGTTGTAAGGAATGTCTGAAAGCTCAGTGTGTCTCAGTTATGGCTGAGTAATGTTTGTTCTTCTGTTTAGGATAACACTGGGCAACCAGGTGGATGGTGTCAGGCTTGTTGATCCTGAACTGATTCAGGCATTTCGGAAGCGCTATCCAGATGGAAACTGTATGACGCCACCAAAATCATAAGTGAATTATGTTGATAAGTGTAAAGCAGCAGACAGACTGATGTTTCAGTTGAATTAAATGCATTTCTGTTAAACCTTTGTGTAATGTACACCCCTACATACATGACTGTTCTACCTCTGTCTGTGCTATCCTGCAGACATCACAGCAACACCCAAAGCCAGATGTAACATTTACTTCTAATTCTTCCCAGTATGTGTACTGGCCACAGCTGTTAAAGAGATGTGCAAGCAACAAGAGCAGTATGTTCCCAGACCCTAACATCACATTTTATGGCCTTCTAAAGATGAAGCATATCACTTGAACACCATTAGGCTCGCCTTGCGATGACACCTCCACTGTACTAACCTGCAGTTTCATGATTTCTGTGGTAATGGTAGATGCAAGGTAACACCGTACTAACCAAATCAGTTTCTGAACCTCCATATCCCAAAATGTCTGCTGCACCTTTGACATTAAGTATGCATTCACATCCTCCAAGAGAAAATGAACTTGTTCAGAACTCAAGCATTCAATAAGTTCTCTGAGTGGAAGAAAGGCTCACACTAACACCAGCATAGCCACTGGCCAGTTAGACCCCATCATCAGATGTTCTCCCAAATCTCCCTGGTCATCTCAACAGGCATGATGCAAATTCTCTGCAAAAAAACAACACATAATTTATGGATTTCTTCAGCAATCAACTAAAATTTAGAACTCTTTCAGGGTCAGTCTGCTAGAGTTCTGGTACAGTTTTGCTTAATTCTATAAAGACTCTCGACTTAGATTCATTTACCAACATGACACAAAGTGCCACTGGCTGTACTTGCCACATTAGAATCCCAATTCGCCTCTTTCTCCAAAGTTTCAACCCTGTTTCCTTGCAACAGCTTTATGGGCATGAAGCTTTCTCTTTCTTGTTTCAACAGCAAAGCAAAACACCTCACAAGCAACAAGCCAATTCTTAACATTCTTCTGAAAACAAACAGTACACAAGGAGAAATAAAATCCATTTCCTCAGTCAACCAAAGCATTCTCCAGTACACACCATGCTCTGACAGCAAAAAGCTTCCAATGTACTGTAATTTCCCAGTTGTGGGGGGAGGAATGTCACTCACTGCTCTTGGCAGGTTGCTGTGGCTCTGTTGACTGGAATTACAGGTGACGATGGAAGCAACAGCCAAAAATCAACATGGGACAGCTATGGATCTCCCAAGAAATTTGCCAGTGTTCTTGAATAGATTTTTTAACATCTTGCCTGTTCAAATGGTGATCCACAGTGACAAGTCTTCCAGACCACGGCTGGTCGTTCACATCCAAATTTTTGCCATTATCCCTTGATTTTCTCACCCAACAGCATAGTTCTTATGTCCACAGTATCTGCACCATAAAAGGCCAATCCTCACCAGTCAACTCTGAGGAGTTTAACTCTTGGGTGTCAAAAACTTGACAACTATTCCCTGTTTGATGCACTTCAACACAGCTGAAAATGAACCATCCATTATGAACATAATATGACACATCCTATGGCAAACGGAAGCTCAAAGAACAAGGAACAAGTTGGGACAAGTTCTGCTTCAAGGCCACAAAGATACCTTCACAGAGGCATTACTTTCCAAACACCCTGTATTCAACAGTTTACGAAGCCAACAAGCCTAAATAATGAAAAGTTTCAATTTAAAACAGCATTATGAAGATTCTTAAATACACAAGCCTTTTTATCGTTTGAGGAATTTCTGACATTCAAAAGGACTCAAATTATCAGCTGCCTACAATGAATTATGTACAGATGAATACTGCAAGCAAAGTACCTGTAACACTTTGAATTTGTGCTTCACATCCTATTGTCATCTTAACTGAATTCTGAATCTACGCAATGCGTACGTGCACATGTACAGGAACAGTGACACAGCAACTGTCAGTAGTCATTTAAGATGATGATGACAATAACAACAACAACATTACAGTAATACTTTTATTTTGATCATTGTAGAGTAAATAAAAAACAACAATACAGTAAATATTACCATATCTAACTGGTGATAAAGTAGTCAAAGTATCAGCTGCCTTGATCACATATGGGAATGTTTTAACAACTTGTAAATTGTAAATTCAAATTTTTATCAAGTTTGTAAAAGATATTGCTACAAAATTATTTTAATCTAAGAAACCGCTGAATAGAAGACCTCCCGTCTTAAAATTCATAAACATCGAACCCATGACTTTTCTTAAACCACATCAGTTGTAGGAGGTATGCAAAGGGTAACAGTACAATAGCACATTCAGATCCACCATCTTGTTTCATTATAAAGCATACCTTTACAATACATTTAGGAATGAATCAACTGCCTTTCAGGTTGGCAGTTTCTGTAACCAACATCCACACAATTAGGTTATATATATATATAGACAAAATATGATTTTATATACACCATAAATGCTAATAAATTCTAAGTCCTAACAAAATCATAACAAGAGACAGCAGTTTGTTATTGGATGGAGTTGTAGAGTTCCTTAGGCACATGTCAGCAGTGACCCTCACTTATCAAACTGTCAGTACAAACCATCTATCAGTCCTCAACACTGCTCCTGTAGTCACATTAAGTAAGTACTGTTGCATGTAGCTGCATTGTTTGTTATTACAAACAGCTGCACCCTTTCTTGGTTCTGCCCCCTCATACAAGCCATGTGTTATGTGAACTGCCTTTACAGTTCCATAACTATTGCGGTGCACACTGTCCAGACTGTTGCCGCTAAGTACTGGACAAGCTTCAGGTTTAATGTTGTACAATGCAACAAAGTACAGAATACAGACAAAAGACTTTAAAACACATAATACCTTCATATGAAACACAGCCTGCCTTAGAATCTCTGTTCACAGCCTGCTTGCAGTGATATGAAGTGTGAAGACAAAATGTATGTATGTATGTATCACATGTTGACAGTCTGTAACAGCTGGCAGCCACAGTGTTAGTTCTGAGTGACCAGTGGCAAATATTTCACCTCTCCAACATAAACTGTTACATGCAGATTTTAACCTTGATCATCCAGGAATACAGGATATAAGTCTACTACTACTGCTACTGCACTGGACCACCATGATGGGTGGGCAGGTGCATCAACTGCTGAAGTCTTGTGAAACTGAGTCTGTTAATATTCTATATACACAGGCCAAATATATGATCCTTATTGTATCTGACAGCTATCATCTGTCACTTCCTGTTGCTAATCTGCCGTGTATGTGGGCGCCTGGCTGTGTGCGCTACATTAATACAATGAACGGACCAACAGGAGGTGGCAAACGATGTCTGTGAGATAAAATAATCACCCTATAACATTATGTTACAAGATCACAAATGTTTTGATATGAACATGTGAACTTTACCACACATTAAAACTTAAAATTCTAATGTTTTAACTGCACACCAGTGGCATATGCACCAAAATGCCCATCTCTAATTACAATGTCAGTTATGACAGAGCAGTTACAATGGATGTCCAGAACAGGGTTTCCCGCTTATGCAACAGCAAATTTATCTGACAACTAAACTGACAGTGACTTTAAGAATACAAATCACACTGCACCACCTCACAGCTCTATATTCCACACACAGCTTTTGGGGATGTACTTTGTGAAGTCCATTTCAGAGGGAATTTGGAAATTGCTCCACTGTACTTTCGAATCTCCAGTCACCATACAACATCTGAGTTGCTCACAGCAGTGACAATTTATGGTGTATTGCTGATGGCCAACATTTTGGACAAACATACCGACTCTATCCTCACGACCGAAGTTTCCCTTAGATGTTGGTGCACTATGTCACTCCTCAAAAGAGAAGAGAAAATTGTCAATGGTGTGAAAACTTCAGCATTTATACATTAATGCAAGAATGTCTTTGTCATGTGTTAAGTGTTCCTGGTGCTGACAGTATGTCAGTGCTGAAGACTGTCAGCAGAAGGCAGTGACTTAGCATCATTCATGTCAAGAAAATGCTCCATCTGCTAACTCTATTCAAAATTTCTGCCCCTTCATGAAAACAATAAACTGCTCAAACCAGTTACCATGTCAATTTCTATTATAGACCTTTCCAAGCTGTAAGACGATACTATGGCACAAACACCAAGTACAAAACATTGCTATATCCCACATCATGCAACACTACTGGGATTTTATCTTAAATTATATATTCAAGAAATATTTGGAAAAAAATTTTTCCCTATCTTTTATGTTCTATTGAGTATTTTTAAATGCCTGTGAGATCTGTGGTGCTCTCACTGGACAACTTGTGAACTAAGCCTAGCACTTGTAAGCTTAAGAAGTTTATCACACAAAATGTGTGAATGTAATTAAACAGAAACTCACCCTAACAGCAATTCACCTTCTAGACAAATCCAAAATCGAAATAAGAGTTTAAACCAATGGTGTATAACTTTGTGGAACATTTCAGCTGAAAAAGTAATTCACTCTATACCAAAAGGCACAGGGGAAGAAAGCTGCAACAGCAGGGCCAAAAATAGAACAAGGCAAATTATTATGATAGGAACAGGCAATTCTTCTGCAATAAGACGGTGTTGTGTTGTTGGGGACAACTTCAAGTTTAGCACCGATCATTTTCTGTGACATGATGGTGGGTTCCTGTGGAGCTGCCAGACAACCAGTGTCATTGCTCAGACAAGTGTAACCTAACACACGAGTCCATGCATTTTCCAACAACCTAGAAGCCACCTCAGAATTCTAGGTGCTAGGAGGGCAACAAAAAGCAACATCCATGCTGTGAACCCAAACACATTAGGCACCACCATACAAAATTTGTGACCCAAGCAACCTGGCACCCCTGCCCTAATATTCACTGCCATGGGAACCTCAAGTTTCATACTGCCAGCTGTATACAGCTGTACACAGGATACTGACAATGTACAAACTAGTGCTGAAACTGTTGTGTTCATCCACACTGCATCTGCGTTCACATTCTGCAAAATACGTCTCTCAGAAACATTAGAAGACAACTTTTGGAAAGCTTACAATACACCAAAGCTATCACATGAGAAGGCAGATTTTACTTGGTGCAGTAAAATAAGATGACATTTCTGGAGACAGAGACATCTCAATGTTTCAGTTTACAACATGTACACAAACACGTCATGTAAGATTAAAGTATAATGATTAGTGAACATGTTCCATGCCTGGAACTACTATTTACGTTAAATCTCACATTTTATGTACCGTTAATACATCGTAAGTACTTGTACCTCAACCTGCATGGAGCTTGTATGGGAAGGAACCAAATTACTGAAAAATGCTTTTACTGGATGCCCAAAGTAAGGGGACACCAATCAATATAATTAATAAGGCAGTACACAATGAAGGCCAGTGCCTTCCTGATGATGGCAGCAGCAATGATTTTGATGATATACCTTCACCACACACACACACACACTTCCTAAGACATCTCTGTCAAAAAGTATCATCTGCATGCAGTTCTGACTGTGCTGAAACGGAACACCAGGTACATCTTGCATGGAATGTTACGGAATGTTACAGGCAGCCCCAGACAGATGCTCTTTTGTCTGCTATGAATTGCTGCAGTAAATCTGACATAATTTATTTCTGGTTAACAGCATCCAATGTCTACAGTAAATAATCCCAGTTTTAAAATACTGCAATAATACTTAATATTTTCCCTTATGATTTAATTTACAATTAAAATAGCACATCATTTCCTCTATAAAAATACCAGTACATATTCATATAACAATGACAATATAATTACTTTCAGTAGCAGTCATGAAGACAGATTCTTCCCCTGCATGAATGAACACTTTTCAAAATGGGCGGATTATATCAATGTTAGGCACAGGTATTTAGTACACCACACTGCAATACTGACCATCTTGACTGCACACTGCTGTCAAAGGCATATTCATTCATAGCACTCTCCAGCCATGATCATCCCAGGCTACTGGCGAATGTCAGCATGTTTTGGCTTTCACAAAAAACCATAAATGATGATGATTCACACACATAAAGTGTGTGAGAATCAAGAGAGGGCCCTCCGGTGGGCCACATGCCACAAATTCATGCAACTAAATGCCAAGTGGCACAAAACATCTCACTAACAATATGTGCAGCTACAGCTACATGTAGCAATCCCATTTGACAGCTGTACGATGTAGCTACAAACCGTGGCACTCCCTTTGGTTCTGATGAAACACAATCTGACTGTCAGTATTCATGTACCTCACTGTCAGACACCAAACAATATTTTACCCTGCACACTTCAGCATTTGTTAAAAATCTGTAACTGCAGTTCCAACAGTATAATGAACCTGTATTCCTTTCTCAGCTCTACTTTTCGTACAAATGAATTAGTGGGGTGTGGTGGGGGTCTTTGGTGCATTAACCTTTTGACACCACAATTAAATGCCTGCAGTGATCAGCAAAAGACTGGAATTTAAATGGTGGCTGCATAATACCAGATATAACTACATACTGTTCAGTGTTTCGAGCTTCACGTTGCTCATTACATGTCTATAAGGTTCAGTGAAAAGGGTTAAAAATCTCTATCCTGTGTTGATTCTACATGAGAAATGCTAAAAGAGGCAGAAATTAAAGATACTAACCAAAGATATATGACCTTCAGATCTGGAAAGGAAACAGCAAACTCTCTGGGGTGTGTGCACACAGGCACGCACCCCTGAAGTGTGGCAGCAATGTCTCACCTTCAAACATAAATTTCATGATACCTGAAAAACTTTTCAGAGAACGAACGTTCTGCAAATAAATTGCCCATTTTTCAAAAAGAACTGTAACTGTAACTGTAACCTCTGGTCTCCAAATACTGATGACATAAGAAGGCACACAAGCATATCCAGATACACGTACAGAAGCTGAGATTTCAACAAACTGCATAGCAAACTGGATACACCAGACATGATGACAGTCAGCACAGCAACATGGACTGTGCCAAAAAGCTTTATAAGCAACGCCTTTCATCACCTGTCAGTTCGCCATGTGACCTGCACTCTGACTTGCACAGCTTTATATCTTCATTAAAACTTAACACACACATTTGGTTTCACAGGTAAAACTACAATCTATGTCTCATCATGACTAAGAATACCCACAAGAAAGAGGATGTCAGTCTTGCAGCATGTTTCTTCCAGCACTGCAAGCTTATTGTCTGTTCTTAAGTACAGTTCCTGCGTCTTTCATCACCACGTTTGTGTGTCTCATTCTATGACATACACAAGCTAGGAAACAGCAATAAAACAAGTGCTAATGTTTGGTAAAGCAACACAATTTCTGTGAATGAAATTACAATCTTCAGGACAGTAACACCATGTAGTTTGGCAGATAGGTACCGGTACCGGTATCTTGCAGGATGCTGCAGCACTCTATCTTAAAGGTAGTCAGTCCATCTTGTGCCTGAAGATGGAGGCAGCAGCTTCCTCCAAACAGTGACAGCTACCCAGCAACACTACACACTGTCACCACACAGAAGACTGTAATCTCCTTATTCAGTGCTGTCAGATCATAAAAATCGCACACTTCTAAAATTCTTCATTTAACATGGATTCACATACAAATGTTAAAGAAACAATACAGTTGGGAAGTTCTTCATGATTTAATTGGAAAAAATAGGTGTAACAAGGCCAGACTGCTCGTTATATCCGACAGATACATCACTCGCATGACAAGACTTGTGCCCTGTGAGGTTCTGGAGCAACCCTCACAGGTGGAGCACGCCGTCATCTTTGTCTGTTGGTCCACCGCCACTAGTCAGGTGGACTGAGGCGGAGTCGTCCAGACTGCCGCCCGTGAGATCAACAATCTCATCTTGATCGTATCGATCGTCGTCAGAACCGGTCGTTGTTGCAGAATGAGTGGAGTGATGTGAGCCGGACGACAGCTGGCTGGTGCGGGAGAACGAGCCTCGACGTGGTGGTGCCAATGTGCGCTGGTTGGCAGGTTTGACCGTGATGATCAAATTGGAGCTGTTTGCTACCATCATATCTGTCACCTGTACAACACATTCACAACTGAATCTACCAAATACAAACATTATAACTACATAAGAATTCCGCTCTACAAGCTAACAGTCCTTGTACACTGCCAAACAGTTCCTCATTTTTTATGAAACACAAATATTCTTTCCCAGTAGCATTCAGTCCATATGGGATGTGACGTTGTGTGAGTGGGTTAGCACTTCCTAGCATTTCAAATGAAATTCGGGGAGAATTCTTCTTGGACTCCGTGACCCTTGAAAATGAATGCACTATATTCCTTCAAAACGGGAAATAAATGACACAGTATTAAAATCAAGAAATGACACAGTGACAGTGTCACAACCCGGTATACAATGACGCAGTGACAGTGTGTCACAACCCGGTATACAATGACGCAGTGACAGTGTGTCACAACCCGGTATACAATGACGCAGTGACAGTGTGTCACAACCCAGTATACAATGACGCAGTGACAGTGTCACAACCCGGTATACAATGACAGTGACAGTGTGTCACAACCTGGTATACAATGACGCAGTGACAGTGTGTCACAACCCAGTATACAATGATGCAGTGACAGTGTCACAACCCGGTATACAATGACACAGTGACAGAGTGTCACAACCCAGTATACAATGACGCAGTGACAGAGTGTCACAACCTGGTATACAATGACGCAGTGACAGTGTGTCACAACCTGGTATACAGTGACGCAGTGACA